>Ga0209639_1002904_pt1 | contig 12331 bp, 7 predicted proteins | sample EPASupsiteHSE605_FD_187268 | JGI IMG/M metagenome (GOLD analysis project Ga0209639, IMG submission 187268) | Bioremediated contaminated groundwater from EPA Superfund site, New Mexico - Sample HSE6-05 (SPAdes) (version 2) | ecosystem: Environmental > Aquatic > Deep subsurface > Groundwater >...
GATGACCCGTTTTTTCTCCATCCATGAAAACAATTCTGTCATTGATAGCTGGCTACACTCGCTCGATATCACAAAAATCAATTGTACATCATTGAAAAATCTGTTCGATGAATTAAGAAACAGACTAATGATGCTCTCCGTTTCGGAAGAAGCCGGTTATTTCATTGAACTTAAATCGGGTGGAGCGAAATATTATCAGACAATTCTTGAAGAGTTGAATCAAAATAGATTGTTGCAACAATCGATAATTAAAGAGTTAAAAAGTGAAACACAATTCAATAAAATAGTAAAAATAAATACCCGTTTACGTGAGTTGCAAGATCAAGAAAATGAATTAAAACGATCGTTTAAATGACGAGATAGATTAAAATTGTCAAATATTATTTATGAGCATCAGTGATTTTAATAAAAACATAGCTTGAAGGTATGTATATAAGTCAGTTAAGAATTAAAAATTTTAGGGTCTTTGATGAAATAACCCTATCTCTAAATAAAGGGATTAACATCCTGATTGGAGAAAACAGTTCGGGCAAGACCGCGATTATCGATGCATTAAGAATAAGTTTAGGATATGGTAAATCTGATACTAACATCTATATTCAGGAGTCCGATCTTCATCTCAATCCATCAGATCCTAATGACAGAAATAGCGAAGTTCAGTTTGATCTTAATTTCGAAATAGAGTCTAACATTGAAAGACACATTTTTTATGACTTCATCTCACAAGATCCTGAAGATATTGAACGACAAACAATTCAACTTCACCTCAAATATTCGTTAGATCAGAATGAAAGAAGAATTTTTTTTAAGAGATCCGTCTGGGGTGGTGATAATGAAGGGCAGCAAATACCATACGAAGCACTACAAGAGATATTCTATACTTATTTAGGTCCACTCCGGGATGCGGTGACTGGTCTGAGACCTTATTCTTATGATAATAAAACGGCACAACTATTTAATAAACTGACAAAGTATAAGAAAGGAGATGAGGATATTAATCTAAGTGAGGACTTGAAGACGTTTCTCGCTGAAAGACTATATAGCGTATTTGAAAGTGCAGACCATGATTGGAAATTTATATTGGATGAAGGAAAAGGAAAGGTTAATGACCATCTTAGGGGAACCGGCATTTTGGACAAGTTTCCACAGATAGAAATGAATTATATTGGACGAAAGTTTTCTGATGTTGTTAGAGGAATAGAGATTAGACGACCGATATATACAGAACCAATAGACCCTTGTCTTCAGAAATATTTTGAGATATTTCAAAATGGATTGGGGGAAAATAACCTGATTTATTCTTCCGTTGTACTCGGTGACCTTATGAATAGATGCGAAGACCCGCAACTGGAGATTTACAACGCCTTACTGTTAGAGGAACCGGAAGCACATTTGCATCCACAATATCAAAATACTTTTTTTGAATATTTGAATACGCTAACGGATAAAGGATTGCAGGTGTTTATTACCTCACACTCTCCTACGATCACGGCCAAATCAGATATAGGAAATGTGAAAGTTTTGCAACGACAAGGTAATTCAGTGAATGCATTTTGCTTCAATACACTAAACGAAGCGGATTATTCAGTGGATAATAAGAAGTATCTCCGAAAATTCTTAGATACGACAAGATCCCAGATGTTTTTTGCAAATGGTGTAATTTTGGTTGAAGGAATATCTGAAGCCATACTCTTACCAATATTATCACGTAATTTTTTAAATCCACGTAAAATTGATCTGGAAAAGAGTGGAATTGAAATTGTAAATATAGGAGGGGTCGCTTTTGAGCACTTTGCTAAGTTATATAACAATGCTGATGAAAAGAAACGCTTGTTTTCCAGATGTGCTATTATCACCGACAGTGATCCAAAAGGAGACAAGCTTGTATCTGATAGGGCTGTAACGGCGCAAGGATTAAAAAGACAGAATTTAGAGGTTACTTTATCAAAACATACTTTTGAATATGATTTATTTGAAACCTCGCAAACTAACAAAAGCATAATGCGAAAGGTGTACCGGAATATGCATCCTCAGACTCAAGTTTTAATCGGAGATTTCACAGTCGAGATCTTAATGGAAAAATTAAAACAAAATAAAGATAAAGCTGAATTTGCGCTGCAACTCTATGATACTTTAATCAATGAGCCTGATTTTGATGTACCCCTTTACATAAAAATAGCTATAGAGTTCGTAGTTCCATTATAATAAATTATTACCAATTGGATGAGTTATGTTTGATAAATTATCTCCAATTCAACTGGATATCGTAAATTGTTCAGATAAAAGGATTGTCGTTAAGGCATGCCCCGGAAGCGGTAAAACATTTTCGCTGTCGGCTCGTCTTTTAAGATTGCTGAATGATAATGATTTGAACAAACATCAGGGTATTGCTGCGATTTCTTTTACTAATACAGCATGTGAAGAAATTCGCAATAATATAGAAAAATTTGGAGTCAAAAAAATCGGTTATCCTCATTTTATTGGAACAATAGACAGTTTTATCAATAATTATATTTTTCTACCGTATGGTCATTTACTAATGAAATGTCCTAAAAGGCCTGATATTGTCGGAACAGAATACAATCCGTGGTTCAATTATGATAATAGGCAAACAAGAATGTATAAGGAGATGATCGTGCAAAGAGATCCAAACTATTATTTTGATAAAGTTTCTTTTGACCTGGATGACAAACCATTTCCAATTATGCCACCCACATCTTATCATTTTTCTTGGAATAATATGATCAACAAGGATGGCTCTCTTCATGCTAATATAAGGAGTATAATACAAATAAAAAAACAAAATTTCAGAAAAGGTGTTGCAATTCAATCGGATGCAAATTATATAGCATACAAGATCCTAACGAAATATCCTAAAATAGTAAGAAATATTGCACAAAAGTTTCCGATCTTAATGATTGATGAAGCGCAAGATACAACGGCCATTCAAATGGCGATTGTTGATGTATTAGACAAAGCCCAAATCGAGTCCATCCTTTTAGTAGGAGACCCTCATCAAGCCATATTCGAATGGAACACAGCAGAACCATCCCTGTTTATGGCTAAATATAACAGTCCAGAGTGGACATCTTTGGAACTCTCTGAAAATAGGCGAAGTTCGAATAATATATGCAGGGTAAATAACCGCTTTTTTGATAATAATATGATTTCTGTATCCGAAGAAGATAAAGATTATCCTGCGATGCCTGAAATAATTGGTCATACAACACATTTGGAATCAATCAATAAAATAAAAAATGCGTTTATCTCAGAATGCCAACGATTGGAAATTGACCAAGAAAATTTTGCTATTACATATAGGGGAAGGAAATTTGGAGAAACTCATTTTGGATTGATCAATGAGTCAGTAACCGATAAAAAAGAAATACCATGGATACAAGGCTATTACTATGTTCGAGACTTAGTGCACGGAAAGTATCTCATAGATCAAGGTATACATAAAAAAGGGTTCATGTTGATCGAAAGAGGTTATCATAAAATGAACGAAGGACAAGCATACGTTTCTACAGAATTAATTAAAAGCAGAATCCAAGATTCCGGTTTTAGAAATTATAGGGATACTTTGTTTCAGTTTATTAAAAAATTACCCAAAACCAATTGTACATTATTTAGGTGGATAGAATTATCGAGAATCAATGGTCTTAATTTCCTGATAAATAGAAATAATGCAAATATCAATATTTCAAATATTTTTCATGAAGAGAATACGGCATATGCTGATATTCCTAAGTTTCTCAAAACAATCCATTCTGTAAAAGGGATGACATTGGAAGGCATTTTGGTATTTTTATTAAAAAAAGATCATTCTAATTATGTTACGCTTTTAAAACAGAATTATAACGAATTGACTTCTCCAAATCAAGAACAGTTGAGAATTGTATATGTAGCATGTACTCGCCCAAAAAAATTATTATGGATAGCTGTGCCTACAGAAGATGTTGAAATTTGGAAGAATAAATTAATAAACAAGTCATAGTGACTCTTTAAAAATACAAAAAATCCTCTATTTACTAAAAATGACATGAAAAGGCTAATGGTCATAAATGTAATTAGTTAATAATATAAAAAATTTAACTTGAATTTTGCACATGTATACATTAACAGCAGAAAATTACTTACATTGAATATAAAAAACTATATAAATGAATAATATAAACATACCCCAAGCCGAAAGCAAAAGTGCTGATTTGATACAAGAAAACATTGAGCAACTGAAACAGATCTTTCCAGAAGTTATCAAAGAGGGGAGGGTAGATTTCAACGCGCTGAACGATTTATTGGGCAATTACGTCGATACGCCAGAAGAGCGTTTCTATCTAAATTGGGCTGGGAAAGCCAATGCCCGTCGTGAAGCTCAAAAGCGCAGTACAGGAACGTTGCGTCCTTGTCCCGAAGATAGTGTTGACTGGGATAAGACCGAGAATCTTTATATTGAGGGCGATAATCTGGAAGTACTTAAACTGCTTCAAAAAAGCTACCATAATAAGATTAAGATGATCTACATTGATCCACCATATAATACAGGTAATGACTTCGTTTATAAAGACAATTACTCGGACAATATGAAGAATTATCTGGAACAAACAGGTCAGGACAAAAAACTTTCAACCAATACTGAAAGCGAAGGGCGCTATCATTCCAATTGGCTCAATATGATGTATCCTCGAATCAAGTTGGCTCGGAATCTATTGACAGATGATGGTGTAATTTTTATTTCTATTGATGAACATGAGGTTACTAATTTGAGGAAAATTTGTGATGAGATTTTTGGAGAGAATAATTTCTTCATGAATGTTATAATTAGAGCTAATAGTAGAGGACAGACATATAAACAAATATCAAAAACGCATGAGTACTTATTAATAATCACAAAAAGCGATGAAACAGAACTTTATGAATTAGAAAAGAACTCTGATAATTCTGACTTAAACTTATTCGATAATGTGGGTAGATTTAATATTAGAGAACTTAGAAATCGGAATCCAAAATTTGGAAAACATAATAGACCCGGTTTGTTTTATCCAATATATATTGATACGTCCATTGTAGATAAAGATGGTTTTTCTCCAATTTCACTTAAAAAGACGAAAGAATTCAATTTCGAAGTGGTTCCGTTAAATTCAGAAGGAAGAGAGAGTTGTTGGAGATGGGGAAAGAGTAAATGTGAATTAAACATAAGTGCCAATACATTAGATAGTAACTTAGTTGCAAAAAGTAAAAATACTGGTGGGTATAATATTTATGAGAAATACCGAAAGACTACATATAAACCAAAATCTATATGGGATGAAACTGGTTTTTTAACTGAAACAGGTACCATTCAGGTTAAACAATTAGACTTTAATAATGAATTTGACTTTCCAAAGCCGGTAGATTTAATAAAACAGTGTCTATCTTTATCTACAATAGGTGAAGATATCATTCTCGACTTCTTCTCCGGCTCAGCCACCACTGCTCATGCTGTGATGCAGCTCAACGCCGAAGACGGAGGCAATCGTAAATACATATGTGTACAGCTTCCGGAACCTACACCGGAAGACAGCGAAGCACGAAAGTCGGGCTACAATACCATCCCTGAAATTGCCAAAGAGCGAATTCGACGTGCAGGGAAAAAGATTGTGAAAGAACAGGAAGACAAAGTCAGGAAAGAGGGTGGCTTGTTTGCTGAAGAGAGGAAGAAACTTGACATTGGCTTTAAGGTGTTCAAACTCGACAGTTCAAATATAAACGCTTGGGACAATGATCCGAACAACCTTGATGTATCACTTCATAATTCTCTGTTCAATATCAAAACAGACAGGAGTGAAGACGATCTGCTTTACGAGATATTGATTAAATACGGCATCGAGCTGACTGAAAAAATCAATCGCAATACAATTGCCGGTAAAACTGTGTACGAAATGGGTGCAGGTTCTCTAATTGTGTGTCTGGCTGATAATCTGACCACCGATGTCGCCGAGGGTATTGGGAAACTTTATAAGGAGGTTAAACCTAAACTTGATGGAGTTAAAGACACTTGCCGGGTTGTATTCAAAGATTCAGGTTTTAATGGTTCAGACGAAGTTAAAACTAATACTATGTTGATACTTAAACAACATGGTATTCTGAATGTAGCATCGGTTTAAAACGGAAGAGTTTATAAGAAGAATATGTAAATAAGATAAAGCCATGGACATCATTTACAACATTTATTGCGATGAAAGTTGCCATCTCGAAAACGATAAGCAAAAGGCGATGGCCTTGGGAGCCATCTGGGTTCCTATTGCAAAAAAAGATGAAATTTTCAAACGGCTACGTGAAATCAAAACAAAACACGGATTAAGCAAAACCTTTGAATTGAAATGGAATAAAGTGTCCGAAGGGAAATATGCTTATTATAATGATATTGTTGATTATTTTTTTGATAATAATGACCTTCATTATAGAGCATTAATTGTTCCTGACAAAGGTGTATTGAGACATCAAGAGTATGTACAGACGCACGATCAATTCTATTATAAAATGTATTTCGATTTATTGAAAACCATATTTTCTCCTAACTGTTCGTACAATATTTATATTGATATTAAGGATACCCAAGGAGAAGAAAAAGTCAAAAAACTACATGATATTTTATGTAATAATCATTACGACTTCTCACATGACATCATCCGAAAAGTTCAACAAGTGCGTTCACATGAAGTTGAATTAATCGCTCTTGCCGATTTCTTTACGGGAGCGTTATCTTATTTTCACAGAGAGCTAAACACAAGTCAGGCAAAATTGAAATTGATTGAAAAGATAAAAGAACGTTCCGGATATTCTCTTGACCGCTCCACGTTGTATAAAGAAGAAAAGTTTAATCTTTTTATTTGGAAACCGGGATATGGAAGAAAATAAGATATTTAAATTACCCGATTTAATACTGCTTAATCACTATGGGGGAGATTTCAAAAACTTTCTAAATGCGGTTTATGACTTGTTTAAAGCTGATTTTATTGATAGAAAACCCGTTTTCAGAGGTATGAGGCTTGGATTAAAAAAACATCCAATATCAGAAGGAAAAGAAGCTACTTTTTGGCATATAATTTCCGAAGGAAATGACGAGAAAAACAGAATACCGGATTTGAGAAGAATGGAAAGAATTAAATGGCCGGCTTATCTTATTAATAATTCAAAACACCCTTGTTTGAAAGTTTGGGAAAACAGGCGAGAAAACAAAAATAATGTATTGATATTTCACGAAGATGAACAATATTTAGTGATTCTAAGAAAAGGGAATGGCTATTTATTGCCTTGGACTGCCTATTTGATTGAACATAATGCAAGAAAAAGAAAACTGTTGAAAGAATACGAAGCTTATAAAAATGCAAAATCCGCTCAGTAAAAAACTAAACGGATTCGTTCCTCCTTTAACGCGTGGTTAATGAGATGATGCAAAATTACAGAATATTTCAATAACAATGAAGTTAATTAGATTTAAAAAAACAAAACAAGATAATTTGGTTGCAGAAAATTTCAAAAGAATATTGCGTCCAAATCAACAAAGGGACATATGGCAAAAAAAATGACAATCAAGTTCGAGAAGAATCTTGAATACCAGGACGAAGCGGTTAACAGTATATGCGATATTTTTGAGGGCGAAGAAATCTTTAGGAGCAATTTTTCAATAGCTCCTACCAAGGATGATGCAGGTAGATTATTTCAAAGTTCTACGATCGGCATAGGCAATTCCATCAAAATAATTGAGGAGGAAATGCTGGCCAATATCCAACGGATACAATTACGCAACGGGGTACCACAATCTACTGCTCAGAGTTTCAAAAAAGATGGGATGAATTTCTCGGTGGAGATGGAAACGGGTACCGGGAAAACATATGTTTATTTGAAAACTATCTTTGAGCTGTACCGCCGATATGGATTCACCAAGTTTGTCATCGTTGTGCCATCAATCGCGATTAAGGAAGGAACAAAGAAATCGTTGCAAATCACTAAAGAGCATTTTAAGAGCTTGTTTGAGAATGTGGTGTATGACTATTTTGTGTATGACTCAACCAATCTTGATCAGGTCCGTTCTTTTGCTACAGCCGATACGATTCAGATTATGGTAATCAACATCGATGCTTTTCGTAAAAGTTTTGTGGATAACGATGAAAATAACAAGTCGAATATCATCCATAGATATCATGATAAGTTGGGTTACAAACCGATTGATCTGATCAAAGAAACAAATCCAATTGTCATCATTGATGAACCGCAAAGTGTGGATAATACCGACAAGGCCAAAGAGGCTATCGCCGCCCTGAATCCGCTTTGTTGTATCCGATACTCTGCAACGCATCGCAATCCATACAATATGATGTACAAGTTGGACTCGATTGATGCGTATGAATTGAAACTTGTGAAGCAGATTGAGGTGGCCACGGCTACTGTGGAAGGATTCCAGAACGATGCCTATGTAGATATTGTGAAGGTGGATAACAAGTCAGGAATAAAAGCTCAGCTTGAACTTGACATTCAGAAGAAAGGAAAAGTGGAGCGCAAGAAAGTGTGGGTATCGCAAGGCAAAGACCTGTTTGATATCACCGGCCGGGATCAATATGAAGGGTACATTGTGGAGGATATCTGGCACAATGGAGAGGTATGGTGCATGTCGTTTACCAGCAATGATAAAGTTGTAAAAGAGGGCATTCCTTCCGGCAGCCTCAGCGAGGAGATGCTGAAAAGAGAACAAATCCGCATGACCATAGAAGCTCATCTGGATAAGGAACTTGTGCTGAATCCACGACGGATAAAGGTGTTGAGCTTGTTCTTTCTCGATAAGGTGGCGAATTACCGGATATATGACGAGGAAGGGAACCGCCAGAATGGAAAATATGCTACTATTTTTGAAGAAGAATATGCCAAACTGATACGCAAGCCAAAATATCACACTTTATTCAATGATCTGAGGGATAGGAATGTTGAGGTTGATCAAATTCATAACGGCTATTTCTCAATCGATAAGAAAGGTAAGGCTTCGAACAAGAAAGATAAGTTCGAATATTATGTGGATACCTCAGGCAGTACAGCCAAAGACGATGATACCTTTAACTTGATCATGAACAAAAAGGAGGAGTTACTTAGTTTTGAATCTCCTTTGCGTTTTATCTTTTCTCACTCAGCCTTGCGTGAAGGATGGGATAATCCGAATATTTTCCAGATTTGTACCTTGAACGATACGACCAAAGAATTAAAAAAGAGACAGGAAATAGGGCGAGGACTCCGTTTGTGCGTCAATCAGGATGGTGAACGGGTGAAAGGTTTTGAAGTAAATACGCTTACTGTAATGGCAAACGAGAGTTACGAAGAATTTGCCAAAGCTTTGCAGAATGAGATTGAGGAAGATACCGGAATCAGGTTTGGTTTGCTTTACAAACACTCTTTTGCTCGCATTGTGGTGGATGCAACCCATGATAAGCCAGTCTATCTCGATGAGGAAAAATCGAAACAATTATACGATTTTTTTGTAGAAAAAGGATATGTAAAAGAGGAGGTTGTCAATAAAAAATCGAAAGAGATCGCTGCCAAGGTACAGGATAAGTTGAAAATCGACTTGAGAGACAACAGGGTAGTGATTCCGGAGGAGTTTGATTTTATCAAAATCCCGGTTATGAAGGTTCTCAAGCGCATCAGCGGTAACTTTATGAATATTAAGGATCGGAACGATGTACGTAAACTTTCATTCAGAAAAGAGTTTTTTATCCACAATGAGGATTTCAAAAATCTTTGGGAACGAATTAAGTACAAAACAACTTACTCTGTAAAAATTGACTCGGAAAAATTAATCGATCAATGTGCCGCTAAAATCGGAACTGAGGTAACAGTAGGAAAAGGGAAGTTTGTTACACGAAAGATCTGGTTAGCGATAACAGATGGTGGTGTTCAGCAAAATGAAGAAACTCCTCGAGAATCAGTACGAGTGATGGACGAAACAGTTTCGGAGCTGCCTGATATTGTAACATACTTGCAAAATGAAACAGGACTTACACGGCAATCCATTGCATCTATACTTCTTAAGAGCAATCGACTGGATGCTTTTAAGAAAAATCCGCAAGCGTTTATCGAATCTGTTATTGACATTATTCGCAATGAGATGCGACTGATGTTGGTCGATGGCATAAAATACAAGCGAATCGATGATGATCTGTGGTGTCAGGAACTGTTTGAAAATAACGAATTGAAAGGTTATCTTAGCAGCAATCTGTTGAAGAGTGAAAAATCGCCATACGATTATGTAATCTATGATTCTGTTGTAGAGCGTGATATGGCTACTCGCTTTGAATCTTCCGACAATGTAAAGGTATTTACAAAGCTCCCTTCCTGGTTCAAAATTGAAACGCCACTCGGAACATATAACCCGGACTGGGCACTGGTTTGGGATGATGGCAACGAACAAAAACTTTACTTCGTGGTGGAAACAAAAGGTGGTTTGTTAGACGATGCCATCAAACTGACGGAGAAGGCTAAAATCAACTGTGGTAAAAAACACTTCGAAGCAATCAATACGGGGGTTGTATTTGAACCCGCTACAGATTTTATGAAGTTAACGGACAAAATACTATCATGATAGTTTAAATTATCATGATATTTTCCTCTCAATCTAATCTGTGAATTTATATTGTGTCACTGTAAGAGATTTTATGATGGACGAACTGAAACAAATTAAGGCGGTACCAAAAAGTGGGCGTGAGCATTTATCATTTGAGGGGCAGAATATCAATTACAGCCTGATGGACTTTTGGCGTTGGAGTACATCTGATATATTGAGCAATGCTACCCGGGGTAGATTTGCTGAATTCATTGTAGGAACAGCGATTGGTTTGAATCCTGAAAATGTAAGAGACGAATGGGATGCCTATGATTTAAAAACAGAAGAGGGAATAAAAATAGAAGTAAAAACTGAACCAGAAGTTTCACGGTACAGAGAATAAGGAGTTCTTTTTGGTTATAACAAATGCCTGGATATCGTTACCTTTTAAAATCACGGTTCCCTGATTGCCAGAGACAAAATATTCTACGCCGTAAGAATGCACTTGTTTTTGTGTTTCTGTATAAGGAATTGCATGTTGAGGTAAAGCCGCAAATCCCTTGAGTGTATCGAAATATTTCCCTCCGCGGTTGCCGGTAACGTCGATGGTTTTGTATGTAAAGATTTCATTGTCGGTTGTGCCACTTAAAATATTTGCCTGTACCCATTCCGCGAAAAGATGTTGCTTGGGAATGCCGGTAACGACTGCAGTGGCGTCGAGCCCCAGCAATGAGTGCGTGGCCATTTCGCGAATGGCCTGCAAGTCAAAGCGATCGTATAAATAGCTCATCCACATCAATCCCATGCCATAGGAACCGTAAATATTGTCATTCACATATTCCAGTTGCGTAAGAGCTATTCCTGATGGATCATGCTGATAGGCAGCAATGTTTTCCCACATCAGATAGTCACCGTTTGGAAGACCATAACCGGAAAGTATCTCTGAAAGCAGTGCTTTGCCTTCTTCGACGGGTATCGATTCTTTCCCCACATGATAACGGAAGTTCACCATGTGTTCAAATTCGTGCGAAAGAATGGGACGCCATTTGTCACTGAATGAGGGGTCGGTGCTGTTATAAAGTCCCGGGTTCAGATAAAGTATATTTCGATAATTCGAATATGGATTGTCCGTCGACACAGGCAACTGGTCCTTGTCATTGAAAAGCCCTGTAGAGGTACCGTCTGGATTTAAATCATCCTCCCTCCCTCCATTAAAGGCCAGAGGCAGTAATATGGCGACGCGCGTACTGCCATTGATCATGGGAGGATCTCCAAAATGGCTGGTAACAACAGGATAAGCCACTTTGTCGAATTGTGCGGCTATTTCATTTGCCTCTTCGTTGGTGATCAGGCTTGAATTTTCATCCACATACACGTCGCAATAGGTACCGATGGCTTTGAGTACTGCGCTGAACTGCACACTGGGGATATCCGGAAAAGTGGAAAGGTCAGACAGATCAAAAGTCCAAAAAGTTTCAATACTGCCAAGCTTCGCAGCTCTTGTTTTTCTGGTGTCAAAATTAATAAGATTACGATTATAAGGCTGGAATGCAGAAGCCGGAAGATGGTAAAAATCAGGAGCTGACCTGAAGGATGTGCTTGCGAAATTATTGGCAACCCTTGTTGTACTTATCTGAATCGTGTATGCGTATGATTGTTCTGTTTCAGAGGCAGTGCTGAACACCGCTACAATGTCACCCTGTTTTACGTCTGCACGGGCTTCTCCGTTGGCCCACTTTACGGCATACACACCCGGTGCCA
>Ga0209639_1002905_pt1 | contig 12318 bp, 9 predicted proteins | sample EPASupsiteHSE605_FD_187268 | JGI IMG/M metagenome (GOLD analysis project Ga0209639, IMG submission 187268) | Bioremediated contaminated groundwater from EPA Superfund site, New Mexico - Sample HSE6-05 (SPAdes) (version 2) | ecosystem: Environmental > Aquatic > Deep subsurface > Groundwater >...
ACGCCCGAGGCGAAAACGCTTGAGGCATCAGGCGTTATACTGTCTTATATATGCCCGCTTATGTATATGAACAATCCGCTTTGCGGAAAAATGCCGGTTGTCACCAACTCCAACAAGCTGCGTACATATACAAGCTCCCGTTTTTATACCGACGCTGATATCCTTCAGATAATTACCAAAAGGGAGGGCAAGTAAATGAAACAGTTTAAAGGGCGTGTCATAGTTCCCGGAAGCGCGAGCGCCGAGGCGCTGGTTTCACACGCCGGCTTCAATACGCTTGCAAGCTACCAAAAAAGCCTGATGTTCAGTGACAAAAAAGCAAAGTGTTCCGATCACGGAAACCATGAGCTTTTCAAAAAACCCATGGCGGGCAAGGCGCTGTGCCTTCCGCAGACCATAGGCTCCACCACCGGCGGTCTTATACTGTTCGACGCGGCGAGCCTCGGAGTGCAGCCTGCCTGTCTGCTTTTCTCAAAGCCGATAGACTCGCTCGCCGCCGCCGGAGCTATCCTTGCCGGAGTATGGACGGACGCTTCGATGCCCACGGTCGACAGTCTGGGCGACGAGTTCCTTGAATTTGTCAAAACAGGCGATAAGGTTACGGTCTCCGAGGACGGAACTGTCACCGTCGGATAGTTTTTTCTCAGGGCGTATAAAAACACATCAACTAAAAACAAAGCTGACACCGTTTGAAAAATGATGTCAGCTTTCGTAATTTAATGATATTCTGCGATTAGGAAAGTTTATTCTGTGTCCGCCGATTAGGGTTCGGAATAAAAATGAACAAAGGGCTTTTTTTATGCGAACTTTTCGCGTTCTTTTACCGCAAGCTCATCACAGCGGTTATTATGCTCATTGTCGGCGTGCCCCCTGACCCAGAAAAAGCTGACTTTATGGAGGCCGAGAAGTCTGTCCAGTTCCTGCCAGAGGTCGGGGTTTTTGAGCTCGCCGTCCTTGCGCTTCCAGCCTTTTGCCTTCCAGCCGGCAAGCCAGCCCTTGTTTATGGCGTTGGTGATATACTGCGAATCGGTATAAAGCCCGACCTCGCAGGGCTCCTTAAGGGCGGAAAGCGCCGAAATAGCGCCTAGAAGCTCCATCCTGTTGTTGGTGGTAAGCCCCTCCCCGCCGGAGAGCTCTCGCACCGTGTCCTTATAGAGTAGCACCGCTCCCCAGCCGCCGGGACCGGGGTTTCCGCTGCACGCACCGTCTGTATAGATAGTGACTTGTTTCATAAAGGCTCCGTCATTCCTGAGTAAGTTCTTCTGTCGGTAGATATTCGCTTTCTTCTTTATCTGTTCTCGCGATGGAAATGACCTTTGAGCCATCCGAAAGCCTCATAAGACGTACGCCCTGCGTGGCTCTGCCGAAGGTGCTGATGTTGTCGGCGCCCATACGGATTATCGTTCCGTCGTCGGATATCAGCAGCACATCGTCGTTGCCGTCGACAACCTTAATATCGGCAACCTTGCCCGTCTTTTCGGTGACATTGTAGTTTTTAAGCCCCATGCCGCCGCGCTTCTGGGCTGAACCGTCGTTCCCGCGCAGGTATTCCTCGATTTCCGTGCGCTTTCCGTAGCCGCTTTCGGTGACGGAGAGCAGCGCTCCGCCCTCTCTCGCACGCGCCGCGCCGACAACGTAGTCTCCCTTACGGAGGCGTATGCCGCGCACGCCGGTCGCCGTTCTTCCCATCGGGCGGACGTCGTTTTCGTCAAAGCATATCGCCATGCCGTCGTGCGTCGCGATGAGTATCTTCTGGGCTCCGTCCGTTCTGCGAACAGAAATAAGCTCGTCGCCCTCTTCAATATTTATCGCGCGGATGCCGTTGTTGCGTACATTTTTCAGCTCGTTTATATACATTCTCTTGACCGTGCCGTCCCTCGTCACCATGACAAGGTACTCGTCGGCGGTATCAAGGTCGCGCGTCTGTATCATCGCGCTCACGCGCTCGCCGGGGTCGATTGGCAGGAGGTTCACAATGTTCGTGCCCTTCGCTGTTCGTCCCGCTTCGGGAATGTGGTAGCCCTTTTTGCGGTAAACCCTGCCGAAGTTCGTGAAGAAGAGGATGAAATCGTGTGTTGAAGCCGTAAACACTGTCTCGACAAAGTCCTCCTCGCGCGTTGTCATTGCCCGGATGCCCTTGCCGCCTCTGCCCTGTGTTCTGTATTCCGACGCCGGAAGGCGCTTGATATAGCCGGCGTGAGTCAGCGTGTAAACACAGTCCTCCTCGTCGATGAGGTCCTCAATATCGATTTCGTCCTCGACATCCTGAATCTCGGTCTTGCGGTTATCGCCGTATTTGTCGCAGATTTCGAGCAGTTCCTTTTTTAGAAGAGCTCTGACCATTTCCTCGGAGGCCAACAGCGTATTGTAATAGGAGATTTTTTCTTCAAGTTCCTTATATTCGTTTTCGAGTTTTTCCTTTTCCAGCCCCTGCAGCCGCTTAAGCTGCATATCGAGTATCGCCTGCGCCTGTATTTCGGAAAGCCCGAAGCGGGTCATGAGGTTTGCTTTCGCGTCGTCATAGCTCGTGCGGATGATGTGGATGACTTCGTCGATATTGTCCTGCGCGATGAGCAGCCCTTCGAGCAGGTGTGCGCGCTCCAGCGCCTTTTTGAGGTCGTACTTCGTGCGGCGTACTATAATTTCTTTCTGGAAAGCGATGTATTCGTCCAGAATGTGGCGCAGGGAGAGTATCTTGGGCTGGGTCTGGTTCTGCACCAGAGCCAGCATATTGATTGCAAATGACGACTGCAGCTGTGTCTGCGAGAACAGGCGGTTCAATACGACCTGATTATTCGCGTCCTTTTTAAGCTCTATGACGATGCGCATGCCGTTGCGGTCGGACTCGTCGCGCAGACCGGAAATTCCCTCCAGCCGCTTATCGCGAACCTGGTCGGCGATGTTTTCGATGAGCGTTCTTTTGTTGACCTGATAGGGCAGCTCAGTAACGATTATACGGTAGCGCCCCTGACCGTATTCCTCAATCTCTGTGCGCGAGCGGATAACGACGCGCCCTTTGCCCGTTGCGTAGGCGGCTCTGATGCCCGCCCTGCCCATGATAATGCCCTTGGTCGGAAAATCGGGTCCCGTCACGTGCTCCATAAGGTCTGATAGCTCCGCTTCGGGGTTATCCAGAACGCAAACGCATGCGCCGATGACTTCGCGCAGGTTGTGCGGCGGGATATTCGTGGCCATGCCGACCGCAATACCGCTCGAGCCGTTGACGAGCAGGTTCGGGAAACGGCTTGGCAGAACTCTCGGCTCCTTGCGGGTCTCGTCGAAGTTCGGGTCCCAGTCTACGGTTTCCTTTTCGATGTCGCGTAAAAGCTCATCGGAAATCTTGGACATCCTTGCCTCGGTGTAACGGTAGGCCGCAGGGGGATCTCCGTCGATTGAGCCGAAGTTTCCGTGTCCGTCAACGAGCGTATACCGCATGGAAAAGTCCTGTGCCAGACGAACCAGCGCATCGTAAACGGACTGGTCTCCGTGCGGGTGATAACGGCCCAGAACGTCACCGACGCAGGTCGCGGATTTTTTGAAGGGGCGGTCGTTTGTGAGATTGTCCTCGTACATTGCGTAGAGGATTCTGCGGTGTACGGGCTTTAAGCCGTCGCGCACGTCGGGCAGCGCGCGGCCGACAATTACGCTCATTGCGTAGTCGATATATGAAGTCTGCATCTCGTTGACAAGGTCAGACGAGATGATTCTCTGTTCAGGATACTGTATGTCCTCAGGTTTATAATCTTTTGCCATTTTGTGACCACCTTAATTTTCGGTTTTCGGCGCGGGCTTATATATCCAGGTTGACCGCGTATTTCGCGTTTTTCTCGATAAATTCCTTACGCGGCTCGACTTTTTCTCCCATCAGGATAGTGAATATCTCGTCTGCTGCCATATTTGCTTCAATCGCGTCCTCAATGGTAATGCGCTTGAGCGTGCGTGTATCGGGGTTCATCGTGGTATCCCAAAGCTCATGCGGGTCCATTTCGCCGAGGCCCTTGTTGCGGCTGATGTCAATTTTGCCCTTGCCGTCCTCCCCGCGCAGCTCGGCGGAAATACGGTCGCGCTCCTCGTCCGAGAAGGCGTAGCGCGTCTGCTTGCCGCGCACTAGCTTATAGAGCGGCGGCATTGCTGCGTAGACATAGCCGTTTGTGATGAGCGGTTTCATGAAGCGGAAGAAGAATGTGAGCAGCAGCGTGCGGATATGGCTGCCGTCGACGTCGGCATCGGCCATGATAATGACCTTGTGATAGCGGAGCTTCGAGGTGTCGAAGTCCTCGCCTATGCCGCCGCCCAGCGCGGTTATTACCGGCATGAGCTTATCGTTGGTGTAAACCTTGTCGGCGCGCGCCTTTTCGACGTTGAGCATCTTTCCCCAGAGCGGCAGTATCGCTTGAAAACGGCTGTCGCGTCCGCCGGTGGCGCTGCCTCCTGCTGAGTCGCCCTCGACGATATAAATCTCAGTTAGAGCCGCGTCGCGCTCGTTGCAGTCGCGGAGCTTTCCGGGAAGCGTCGATCCCTCAAGCGCGTTCTTGCGGCGTATGCTTTCCCTTGCGCGGCGCGCAGCCTCGCGTGCGCGGTTGGCCGTCAGTGCCTTTTCAAGTATGGTTCTGCCGATTGCGGGGTTTTCCTCGAGGAAGGTCGTGAGCCTATCCGTAACTATATTGTCAACGAGAGTTCGAATTTCGCTGTTGCCGAGCTTTGCTTTCGTCTGCCCCTCGAACTGGGCGTCCATGAGCTTGACGGAAACGATGCAGGCAAGCCCCTCGCGGCAGTCCTCGCCGGAGACCTTGTCATCGTTTTTCAGCATACCGACCTTTGTACCGTAGGCGTTCAGCACGCGGGTCAGCGCGGTTTTGAAGCCCGTTTCGTGCATACCGCCTTCAGGCGTGTGTATGTTGTTTGCGAAGGACAAAATCATCTCGTTATAGCTGTCGTTATACTGGAGCGCAATCTCGGCGATGCTGTTTTCCCGGCTCCCCGACATGTATATAACCTCGCTGTGCAGGGCGGTTTTGCTGCGGTTCAGGTACTTAACGAACTCGCGTATGCCGCCTTCATAGAACATATCGTCGCGCACGGGCTCGTCCAGGCGCTTATCCTCGGTCGATATATGCAGACCCGCGTTGAGGAAAGCCTGCTCTCTCATGCGGATGTGGAGCGTCTCGTAATCATAAACCGTGTCCTCGAATATCTCGGGGTCGGGCTTGAAGCGGACTACCGTTCCGACCTTGTCGGTCGTTCCGACAATTTTCATCTCCTGCGTGATGTCTCCTCGGGAGAATTTCATCTGATAGATATTACCGTTTTTGTGTACGTCGACCTCCAGCCACTCCGAAAGAGCGTTGACGACCGAGGCTCCGACGCCGTGCAGACCGCCGGCGACCTTATAGCCTCCGCCGCCGAATTTTCCGCCGGCGTGCAGAACCGTGTAAACGACCTCGAGCGCGGGCCTTCCGGTCTGCTCCTGAACGTCCACCGGTATGCCGCGTCCGTTATCGGAAACGCGGATAGTGTTTCCCTTTTCAATCGAGACTTCTATATGGGTGCAGTATCCCGCCAGCGCCTCGTCAATCGCGTTGTCCACGATTTCGTAAACGAGGTGGTGGAGTCCGCTCGAGGAGGTCGAGCCGATATACATGCCCGGCCTTTTGCGGACCGCTTCCAGCCCCTCAAGCACCTGTATCTGCGAAGCGTCGTATTCCTGTGTGATTTTATCGGTGATTTCAGCCATTTGTTTCTTCCTTCCGTTTGTAAAGCGTGGGTAGGATTATTTTACTCAAAGCTCAGCGTGTTCGTTCTCTTGAGGAGAGTTGAGGACGCGAGCTGCGAAAGATATAAAATCTGACGTCCGTCGGGTCTTTTGCAGACCACGAAGGACTTGGGCAGATCGTCGCAGACATTGACTACCTGTCCGCTCTTTTCGGCGGCGGTAAGGTAGGCGCGGGTTATGTGCGAGTGGGACGCGTTGTCCAGATCGCACACGGCGACTATTTCTGAATAAGCCACGACGACATTTTTTCCCAAGTGCAAATACATTAGTTTCTCCTTAAAGTCGAATCATTGTCCCTCCGGCGATGCCGATTATCTTTCCTCCCGTGCGTTTCTGAAGCCGTCCGTCCTCACAGCAGGTGATAAGCGTCTGTCCGCCGCCTATGCGGTTGAGTACAAATTCCTGCCGTTTTGCGTCAAGCTCGCTCAGAACATCGTCCAGCAGGAGAATCGGGCAGTCATTGGTATCCTTAAGAGATATTTCACGCTCCGCCATCTTCAGGGAGAGTGCCGCCGTGCGGGTCTGCCCCTGCGAGGCGAAAAGCCTTGCGCTGGCGCCGTTTATACCGATTTCAATATCGTCCTTCTGGATGCCCGAAAGAACGCTGCCGGAGGCGAGCTCCGCCTCTCTGTGCAGGGCCTGATGCTCCAGAAGCCGGGCATAGATTTCGGACGCGGCGGCAAAGGGATCCGTTACCGTGCTCACGGTCCGGTAATCGAGTGAAAGAAGCTCGCCGCTGCCGGAAAACTCGCTGTGTATCGGTACCGCGACCTCCGTCAGCCGTTTTGAAAAAGCTGCGCGGTATCGGATTATCTGCGCGGAGCATCTGCAAAGACTGTCCGAAAACTCGTCAAGCGTATCAAGGAGCGAGGGCTTATCGTGCCAGTCCGAAAGAATGCGCTTTTTGTGCTCGTAAAGACGGGTAAACTCGGAAATAAGCGCCGCATAAGACGGACGAAGCTGAGATATGGCCAGGTCCATAAACCGGCGGCGTGCCTTTGCTCCGTCCTTAATCATATTCAGGTCGTCCGGACAAAACAAAACCACCCGGAGTATATCGGAAAGCTCCGTGGCGTTTTTACGGACGCCGTTTACAAGTATCTGTTTTCGGGCGCCGCTTCTCATGCCGATTTCGATACGCTGTTCCCTGTCAGCAGAAAAAACGTTTCCGGTCAACCTGGCGAAATCCCGTCCAAACGAAATAAGCTCGCTGTCGAGCTTTGTCCTGAAGCCGTGACCGCAGCTGAGAAGATATACTCCCTCGAGGAAATTCGTTTTACCCTGCGCATTCTCGCCCGTTATAACGTTGATTCCGGGCGACAGTTCGACAGTTTCGTCGAGATAGTTCCGAAAGCCCTCGAGCCGGACGGAGTTTACAATCATTCCCCGCCTCCGCGGACGAGGTACTCGTTTCCGTCCACTGTGACGGTATCGCCGTTACGGAGCTTCTTTCCGCGCTGCGTGCAGGTTTCCCCGTTGACTTTTATCTGCCCGTCCTGGATAAGGAGCTTTGCCACTCCTCCGGATTCGACGGCCGCGGCAAACTTGAGAAGCGCGTCCAGGCGGATGAACTCCGTTTTTATTTCTATTGTCTCCTGTGAAAGAGCCATGCTGTCCTCGCTTTCGGGCAAACCGCCCTTTTTTATGATACTTTATGCCTTGAGCCTGACGGGTAAAATCATGTAGATGAACTTATCGCTCTCGTCCTCAGGCACTATGACGCAGGGAGTCGAGCCGGAATTGAGGCATATCTCGATTTTGTCCGCAGGAGCCGCCTTCAGCGCGTCCTGCAGATAACGGTTGTTGAAGCCTATTTCCAGTCCCTCTCCGTCGCCCTCGTATTCGCAGCTGTCCTCGCCCTTGCCGATAGAGGTTACGCAGTGCATACTCAGCTTATTTCTGCCGAAAACGCAGCGCAGCGGGTTTTTGATTCTGTCGTCAATGATAAGCGAAACGCGGTCTACCGCTCTTAGTACCTTTGTGCGCTCGGCTTTTATCATGTAGGTGTAGTCCTTCGGTATCGCTTTTCTGTAATCCAGAAATTCTCCCTCAAGCCGTCTCGTAATGAGAACACAGTTTCCTACGGAGAAAGAAATGTGCTTATTTCCCACAACTATCTTAACCGTTTCATCCGTATCTGAACACATTTTTACAAGGTCGTTCAAAGCGGTTCCCGGCGCAATAAAGCTGCAGTCGTTCATATCCGAGGCTTCCGGAGTTTCGCGGCGAAGTGCAAGACGATATCCGTCGACCGCAACGACCGTCAGCTTGCCGGCTTCGATTTCAAAAAGAGCTCCGGTATAGACGGGTCTCGCTTCGTTATCGCTGACGGCGAAGATTGTCTGTTCTATCATTTCCTTCATTGTTTTCTGAGGGATGGCAACGGCTTTCTGGTGTTCTACGGAGGGAAGCTCGGGATAGCTCTCCGAATACATACCCATTATGGAAAAATCCGCGTTGCCGCAGCTTATGCGCGTAAGGTTATTATCGTCTGTCGAAATCGTAACTATGTCATCCGGCAGACTGCGGACAATATTATCAAAAAGTCTTGCGGAGATTATAACGGAACCCTGTTCCGAAATGTCGGCCGCAAAGTTTGTGTAAATGCCTTTAATCAGATCGTAGCCCGTAATTTTGATTTCGTCGGCGGCCTCGATAAGAAGTCCTTCAAGCGCGGGATTAGGGCTTTTTGAGGCGGCGGCCCGGGAAGTGGTGGCGACGGCCGATTGCAGCAAATACTTTTCACAGGTAAATTTCATTTGTAGTTCCCTCCGTTTAAATTAAGTTCTGGTGCATAGTATCTTTAGAAAAAGAAAGATAGTTAGGTAGGATAATAATAGTAGTGTTAGTAGTAGTAGAAAAATGTGTGGAAAAGAGGCTGAAACCGTTGAAAATAAAGGAAAATCAATGTTCATAAAAATGTTTAAAAGAAAAGAGTTTTAAACATGGGAGGGTTTAGATTTTATACGGCCGGGTTTTTCAACAGCACGGTTTTCATCAATCCACAGCTGCAGGTCGAAAACCCCGGATGCTGTGAAAAAATTACTGAGCGTGAGAGGTATTTATGTTGCTTGTGATGTCTCTTATCGTGCTGCCGACGGAGGCGTCCTTAATGATGAGCTCCTCGACTTTTCGAATTGAACTCAGAACGGTGGAGTGATTTCTGTCCTCATACTGCTCGCCTATATCCTTGAGCGAAAGATTAGTGAGGCTGCGCATGAGATACATTGAAATCTGGCGGGCCATGGCGGTGTTTTTCGATCGGCGCTGTCCGCGGAGGTCATCGGTCTCAAGTGAAAAATAACGTGCGGTCTCCTCAATGATTATATCGGGCGTCGGAACAAACTCGCCGACGCGGATGACGTCTTTGATAGCCCGCTTTGCGGAAGAAATGTTCATTTCGTCGTTTAATATCGAATTATAGGCCGTAAGGCGCTTGACAACGCCTTCAATCTGGCGGATGTTTGATTTAATGGTGTCCGCTATGTACTCGACCACATCGTCCGGCAAAACCATGCCGAGCTGCGCCGCCTTGTTGCGGATGATTGCCATGCGGGTCTCCATATCGGGCGGCTGGATGTCCGCCATAAGTCCGCCCTCAAAGCGGGTACGGAGCCTGTCCTCGAGCTTGACCATTTCCAGCGGCGGACGGTCGGAGGTGATGACAATTTGCTTTCCGGCCTCGTAGAGATTGTTGAAGGTGTGGAAGAACTCCTCCTGCACGCCGATTTTTCCCGCGATGAACTGGATATCGTCCACCAGAAGAAGATCCACATAGCGGTATTTATTGCGGAACTCCTCCTGAGTGTTGTCCTTGATTGACTGGACCATCTGATTGATAAAGTCGTCGCCCTTGACGTAGGCGAGCTTCGCGGCGTTATTCGTTTCGTGTATCTTCTGCCCGATAGCCAGCAGAAGGTGGGTTTTTCCGAGTCCGGAATTGCCGTAGATAAACAGCGGGTTATAGGCGACGCCGGGATTGTCCGCAACCGCCACGGCTGCGGCGTGCGCAAACTTATTGGAGTTGCCGACGATAAACTTATCGAAGGTATAGCCTGCCACCTCGGGAAGGCTGTCGTCCTTTTCGCAGCTCTGCTCATAATCGTCAAGCTCGTCCTCCGCTAAAACAAGAAGGTCAAACGGGCAGGAAAACAGCTCCGACAAGGCGGACGTGATAGCGCCGGCAAAGCGCTGCGTGATGATATTGCGCTTAAATTCCGTCGGGGTATAGATGACAAGTCGCGTATCCGAAATGTCGACGGGCTTGCAGTCGGAAAACCAGGTGTTTATGGAGGTGCTGGTAAGCTCTGTTGCGAGAATGCCCATAAGGCTGTTCCAAACGTCGTTGACCGAATTCATCGATATGTGATCTCCTTTTTCAGAAAGGATAGTAGGTTCTATAACTAATTTATTATAACAAAAATCCCTCAAATTTACAAGCCTTTATATATATAAATATATATAATGTATGTTGCGGCCGGTACAACATTTATACTTGAAAAAAGCTCTGCCGGGGCGTAGAATATGACCACCCCGGATGTTTTTCATTTCGGGGATATTGGCGTATGTCCAAAATTACGAAACTTCATTAAATAAACGAGCCGAAAGGATACAGAATGCGGACCTTAGCTCAGGCGGTTTTCAACGATAAAAACCTTAAGCTCCTTCCCTCTTATGTGGAAGGGGGCGCTTTGCCTGCCCTGATCGTCGGGCCGGGTAAAACAAGCAGAGCCAACATTGCCGCCGGTCTGCGGCTTTCGTGCGGCAGACCGCTTTTTGTTGTCTGCGCTGACGAGACGGCGGCGGAGAATTTCCGGCGCGATCTGGAGCTGTTTCTGGAGGAGCCCTGTGATACGCTGTTTTCCCGCGATATGAACTTCTACGGGGCCGAGGGCGTTTCGCGCGACAGCGAGCAGAAACGCATTAGAACCCTGTACGCGCTCATAAAAAACAAGGCCCCCGTCACAGTCTGTACGGTTACGGGGCTGCTGCAGCGTACTCTTCCGCCGGAAGAACTGTTATCTTCCGTGTTCACAGTCAGGGACGGGGAATCCTGCCCGCCTGAGAGCGTTGAAAAAGCGCTTGTCAGATGCGGATACGTTAAGAGCGCGCAAGTCGAGGGTGCGGGGCAATTTTCACGCCGCGGAGGGATACTTGACTTCTTTTCTCCTGCCTACGAAAGCCCCGTCCGCTGCGAATTCTGGGGCGACGAAATCGACTCGATGGGCTTCTTCGATACGGACAGCCAGCGAAGGACGGAGCGGCTCGAAAGCTGCGAAATTCTCCCCTCAAGAGAGATTCTGCCCACGTTGGGTGAATTGGAGATACTTTCGGACAAACTCCACGAGCTTATTAAACAGACGGAAAAGCGCGGAAATACGAAGCTTCTGGCAACCCTGTGCGAGGACGCGGAGAAGTTTTCCGAAACGGGAAGCATCGCGGCGTCCGACAGATACGCGGCGCTCATCTATCCGCGTTTCGTAACGGCAATCGATTATATCCCGCAGGATGCGCTTGTTTTTCTGGATAAGCCCGCAAAAATCACTGAGACTGCGACGGCTTTTTTCAAGCAGCACGCCGAGGATTTGAGTATACTGCTTGAAAGCGGAATGATCTACGGCAAAACGGCGCAGTTTTTCCTGCCGTGGGAAATGGCGGGCGAAAGGCTCCGCGATTTTGCCCTCGTTATGGCGGACAATTTCACCTCGGGACGCTATCCGGTCGAACCGAAAAGCATAGTTTCCGCAACAGTGAAGCAGCTGCCGTCCTACGGCGGAAGCGCGGAAACGGCAATTGAGGACGTAAAGCACTATATAAGTCAGAAATTCAGCGTCGTTGTTCTGGCGGCGGACAAGCGCCGTGCGGAGCTTCTCTGCGATTATTTTGTCGGCAAAGGAGTCAAGACCTCGCTGGATACTCAGCTTGACAGGCTTCCGCCGGAGGGCAGCTGTATAATATCTGTCGGAGCGCTCTCGACGGGCTTCGAATATCCGGACGCAAAGTTTGCCGTGCTTACCGACAACCAGATAGTGCAGGGAGGCCTGCGTAAAACAAAAAAGAAAAAGGCCCTCAAGGACAGACAGGGCATTTTAAGCTATGCAGACCTTTCGGTCGGAGACCTTGTCGTTCACGAATACCACGGCATAGGGCGCTTTGCGGGCATCTTCAAAATGCCTGTGGACGGCATTGACAAGGACTATGTCAAAATCTGCTACGCCGGCACGGACAGCCTCTATGTCCCCGCGACCCAGCTCGACCTCGTCTCAAAATACATCGGCGGCAGCGAGGACAAACCCGTCAGGCTCTCCAGGATGGGCGGAGCCGAATGGACGAAAACCAAGGCCCGGGCGAAGGCGGCGACTAAAGAACTTGCAAAGGGGCTGATTCTGCTCTACGCCGAGAGGCAGAAGCTAAAGGGTCACGCCTTCGCGCCGGATTCTCCCTGGCAGATAGAATTTGAGGAAAATTTCGGCTATCAGGAGACTGACGACCAGCTCCGCAGTATCGCCGAGATAAAGGCGGATATGGAAAAGGAACTGCCAATG
>Ga0209639_1002907_pt1 | contig 12311 bp, 13 predicted proteins | sample EPASupsiteHSE605_FD_187268 | JGI IMG/M metagenome (GOLD analysis project Ga0209639, IMG submission 187268) | Bioremediated contaminated groundwater from EPA Superfund site, New Mexico - Sample HSE6-05 (SPAdes) (version 2) | ecosystem: Environmental > Aquatic > Deep subsurface > Groundwater >...
ATAGGTGAAGCCTTCCGCGGTCACCACGCCGCTGATAGCGCCGCCCTCGGTTAAAAAGCGGCTTGCCTCGCCCTGCGCAAGTGTCAGGTTTTCCTGCTCCTCCACCGCGCGCTTGATGCGCTCGTGATAGCGGCGCTTGTCCATCTGCGCGCGCAGCGAATGCACAGCAGGGCCTTTGCCCGTGTTGAGCATACGCATCTGAATCAGCGTGTCGTCCGCGGCCAAACCCATCTCGCCGCCAAGCGCGTCGATCTCGCGCACAAGGTGCCCCTTGCCCGTGCCACCGATTGCGGGATTGCAGGGCATCAGCCCCACTGAGTCCAGATTTAACGTCAAAAGAAGCGTTTTCTGCCCCATTCGCGCGCTAGACAGCGCGGCTTCTACGCCCGCGTGTCCCGCGCCGATGACGACGATATCAAATTGTTGTGTGCGGTTTGTTTCCATCGTTGCTCTTCTTCGTTCCATTCCGCGCAGGCGCGCGCTTGTGTCTTTCCCCGCGCGATGCACACGCGCATTTTATCACAAGCGGGGCAATCCGGCAACGCACCGCGTGGTTACGCTTGGTTGGGTTCGGTTTTTTACGCTTTGTTGCACGGGTTGCCAGAATCATACCCAAATATGCTATACTGTTAAAAAGTATGTTGATTCGGCATTTCGAACAAGGGGGACACAGCCATGAGCCGCATGCGGTTGCTAAACGAAAGTAGCGGTCAGTCGTTTGAGGGGTTCTGCCTCGTCAAGAGCGCGAGCGTGAAGACCAACATCAAGGGTACGGAATATCTCGACCTCATCCTGGCAGACTCGGAAGGCGACTGCGCCGCCAAGCTCTGGGATTATAATAAGGAACTGCACGGCGTGTTTGACGCAAACGATGTCGTCAAGGTGCGCGGCTCCATCAATATCTGGAAGGACACCGAACAGCTCAAGATCGACAAAATCCGCCGCACCACGCCGGAGGACGATGTCGACATGGCAAAGCTGCTCCCCTGCGCGCCGTTTGATCCGGAGTGGCTCTACGACGAGCTCTTCCAGCTTGCGGAAAGCTTTGCGGACGACGATCTTCGTCGTCTCGTGCAATACATCATGCGCGAAAACAAAGAAAAGCTGCTGTTCTATCCCGCGGCGGTGAAGCTGCACCACGCGACGCGCGGCGGCTGGCTGCACCACACGTGGACGCTGACCAAGCTCGCAAAGGCGATCATCGACATCTATCCCGCGCTGGATGGCGACCTCGTCTACACCGGCGCGATTCTCCACGACATCGGCAAGCTCAAGGAGCTGGAGACGGGCGAACTCGGCATCGCGAGCGGATACACCGCCCGCGGCATGCTGGTGGGCCATATCTCCATCGGCATTTCGGACATCACCGCCGCCTGCGAGCTGCTGGGCGTAGCGGAAGAGACCGCCATGCTGGTCGAGCACATGCTGTTGGCGCACCACGGGCAGGCGGAGTTTGGCAGCCCGAAACTGCCGGCGTTTCCGGAGGCGGAAGTGCTCGCGGAGATCGACCTTCTCGACAGCAAGATGTATGAGATGTTTGACGCGCTCTCCGGCGTCTCCGTCGGCGCGTTTTCCGAGCGGCAGTGGGCGCTGGACAACCGCCAGATCTATTGCCACGGACACGGGCACCTGAAAAAAGGCGAGAGCAAATAAGATTCACAAACAGATAAAGCCCCTCGCGGAGCGATAACCAAACGCTCCGCGTCTTGTTTCCCCCGCTTGAGTCACGCAAATAGTACGACCACGAGAGTGGTATCCGAAAGGACGTATGTGGCGGGCGGATGATATCCGCCCCTACAAAGAAAGTCAATGCCTTCTCGCGTTCAATATCGAAAGGACATCAAGATGAAACTCCGCGTTGTTTCCCCGCGCGAAACGATCATCAAATATCTGCTCATCGAGGGGTTCGCGATCCTGTTTTTTCTGCTGGTCTTGCGAAACCTGACGCCGTTTCGCTATTTTTCCGTGATGCAGGTGCTGCAATACGCGCTATTGGGCGTCGTTGGTCTGTTTATCCTGCTTCCAGTTTGGGTGGAGCTGTTCGGGTTTGGGTCGATCCGGTTTGTGCTCTCCAAACGCGGGGTGAGCTATCAAAAGCGCAGGCTGAAATATCGCCTCGCGTGGGACGAGGTGCAGCGCATCGTCTTAACGCCCAACATCTACGGCAGGGTGGCAAAAGGCAGCTATCTCGTGTTTTACGCGGATGACACGCCAAACCGCGTCAACGGGCGCACCGAATTCAACCCCCGCGCTTTCGGCTTGCAATACCGCAAGGGGTTGCCGGAGGCGATCGCGCAGTATTGCGATCTGGAGATTGAGAATCTGGAAATGATAGTGAAAACGAAACGATAAGAATCCCTATTGCGGCAACAAATTTTCATGAAAGGAACCCTGTCATGATTATGCGCGTAATCTCTCCCCGCCTTCGTTTTTGGGTTTACTTCTTGATCGAGCTGCTTGCGCTTCCTCTATTGGTACTGTATTTCTACATCGGAATTTCTCCTGATGATTCCACGTTTGAAGTGATCTGCTTGTTTTTTCTCATCGCACTGCAATTGTTCGTTGCGTTATTCCCGTTGTTGATCGAAAAATACGATTTCGGCGCAGAATGGTTTCATCTGGATGCATCCGGCGTAACCTATCAATCCCGCAAGGCGACCTATCATCTCGACTGGGCGCAGGTGCAGCACATCATGCTCAGCCCCGACCGCACTGGGAATACCACAAAAAACAGCTTCATCTGCTTTTATGCCGAGGAACTGCCCCGTTGGCTGCCAATGCGCTCTGATTACACTCCTACCGCCTTCGGACTGCAATACCGCAAGGGTTTACCGGAAGTGATTGGACAATATTGCAACAAAGAAATCTATAATCTGGACGCAATCGAACGTAGGCGCTGACAAAGCGGCAAATCAAGCACGAAAGGAGGCGGGGACAAATGCAAAAACAACCAACCATCGAGATCCGGCAGGCGACGGACGCGGACATCCCCGCCATCGCGCATATCATCAACGAGGCGTGGCGGACGGCCTACGCGGGCATCATTCCGCAAAGCTATCTGGACGCGATCCGAGAGGAAGACAAGGCAAATCGCCTCCGTGAGGGGCTGGAGCGCGTGTCGCACATGCGGTATTTCGTGTTCTGCGAAAACGACGTTGTTGTGGGCGCGGCGAGCCTCCACCGCGCGCGAAACGACGATCTGCCGGACGCGGCGGAGTTCAGCTTTTTCTATTTTTTGCCTGAGGTATGGCGGCGGGGCTACGGCAAGCGGCTGCTCGATTTTCTCAAGCGCGAGTCCGCCAACGCCGGTTTTTTGCGCATCTGCTGCTGGGTGCTGGAGGAAAATCACCGCGCGGTCTCGTTCTACGAATCGCAAGGGCTCCTGCGCGACGGCACGCGCCAGACGGAGACCATCGTGATTCCGCTGGAGGAGGTGCGCTGTGTGGGGTTTTTGCTGAAGGAGCCCACCGCCACAAAGAAATAAATACAAGCAACAAGCACAAAACCGGCGAGGGAATCACCCCGCCGGTTTTCGCTTTACCCGTTATTTAGAAGAAATAATGCGTCACATACTGGTCGACCAGCACCAGAGAGCCGAGCACGAATGTGTAAATCACAAACCCCAACAGCTTCTTTTTCTTGATGGCGGTGATCATCATCTTGATGGCGAAATAGCCCGTGATTCCCGCAACCAGCATCCCCGCGACAAGCGTCGTCCAATGCAGACCGCCAAGCCCAGTCGCCAGCGCATCCGGAATCTCGAACACCGCGCCGCCGATAATCGCCGGAATCGACATCAGAAACGAAAAGTCCGCCGCGGTCTTTCGGTTCAGCCCCGCAAAGAGCGCGCCGGAGATCGTGCTGCCGGAGCGGGACACGCCGGGCAGGACGCCGACACCCTGCATGCAGCCAATGATTAACGCATCTTTGACCTGCATCGTCTTGAGCTTCTTGCCCTTCTTCTCCACCTTCTCGCCGTTTTCATCGATCTGCGTGTGGCGGACATGGTCGCTGATGAAGAGCAGCAGAGACGTGAGCAAAAACCCGAAGCCGAGATACTGCCCCGCATCCGCCGCGTCAAAGAACGCCTCGACGGGCGCGATCATCTTTGAAAGCAACGCGATAAGCACGGCGGGAACCGTCGCGATGATCAAGAGCCCCACGGTTTTTTGAAACGGTTTTTTGATCAACTCGACCAACGTCGGCCAATAGACGATAAACACGGCGATCAACGTCGCCAGATGGAGCATCACGGTAAAGAACATCGCCCCTTCTGTAATGCCAAACATCTTCTGAATCAGGAGCAGATGCCCGCTGCTGCTCACCGGTAAAAACTCGGCAATCCCCTGCACCAGTCCCAGCAGCATCGCAATCCAAATCGTCATAACAACCTCATTTGATCCGTTTTATTCCCAATATTCCCGTACATCATACACGCGTTGCAAAAGATTCGCAAGCGCGGCAAACCTGCTCAAATCAAACCGAATTGATTACTCAGCGGCAAGCAGCGATTCGTCAAAGAACGCGATCACGCGTGAAACGTATGCCTCCCGCGCAACGAACAACCCCTGCGTATGCCCGGCGTTCGGCACGATCCAGAGTGCGGAACGCTCCGGCACAGCATCGTGATAGAGCGCGCCAAACTGCGGCTCCTTCTCCACGTTTTCCGCCGCGATGAAGAGAAATCGCGTGTCTTTTGCATCGGTGATGGAGGACAGCAGCGTCCGTTCCGGCGGCGTCTGTCCGCTAAAGAGGCAAACGGATGCGTACATTACGCGCGTCGTCCAGCTGCGCCAGAGCGAGCGGTTTTCCGGAATCGTCAGATAGTCCGCAAGAGAGCGCTGACTCGCGCCGTCGGCAACGATTGCCGCAATCGCAGGCTGATCCGCCGCGCTGCCGAGCAGCACCTCCGAACCCATCGAAAGACCGAGTGCGCCGATGCGCGCCACACCCTGCGCCTGCAGATAGTCCACCGCCGCCGCGACATCCTGACCACACTGCCAGCCGAACGCGTTGCCGCGCCCGCCGCTGCCGCCGTGCCCCCGCAATGTCAGCGCGAGAACGCCGTAGCCCGCCTCGCGCAACATCGCCGCGTGTTCGGTCAGCGAGGCGAGGTTGCTCTTGGCTCCGTGCACGAGAATGATGCTTGCGCCGTTTTCGCCCGCGGCATACCAGCAGGCAAGCGCCGTGCCATCCGCAGCCGAAAGCGAGAGCGCCTCAAACCCGTCCGGCGGCGGCTCGATCTTCTGCGCGCTGCGCACGGAGGCGATCAGCCCCATCGTCACGGGAAAGAGCACGTAGAGCGCGAACACGATGGAGAGCAAGACGATCCCCACTGTTTTCAGCGCGCGCCCCGCTCTGCTCTTCGATTGTTTTGCTTGTGTTACCCCACCCTGATCCTGTTTCACACGACAATCCCCCTTTGCGTAGAAAATAGCTTAGATATCACCCCTGAGCGCATAGACGCAGATGCCGACGCACTCCCGCAGGAAGTTGTTGAGCCTGAGGTACCAGACGTCATCCGCCGGAATGCCGACGGCGTTGACACCCTGCTCTCGCGCAACCTGTCCCGCGCGGTACACGTGAAAATTGGTGGTCACAAACGCGATGCGCGCGTCGCTGCCCAGCAGCTCGTCGATGATCACCTTGGAATTTTCAAAATTCTCCATGGTGTTCTTCGCCTTCTCCTCGGCAAAGACGCGGCTTTCGTCCACACCGCGCTCCACCATGTATTTCTTCATCGCGGAGCCTTCGGTTACGGTTTCGCCCGCGCCCTGTCCGCCGGAGACGATGCAGATGGCGTCGGGATGCGCTTCCAGATACTCCATCGCTGTGTTGAGCCGGTTTTCCAGCACCCAGGTGACCTTGTCCCCGTGTACCGCGGCGCCGAGCACGATCACCGCGTCCGCCTCCACCTTCTCGCCTTCACTACTCGCGCGGATCATCAAAAATCCGCACACGAGGAAGATGCCGAACGCCACGGCATAGCAACCGGCGATCAGCCACTTGAGAAACAGCAAAAACCCCCGATCCATCTGCGGCAGCATGAACGCGAGAAACACGAGCGGTACGCCGAAGAACGCGGGAAGTATCACGCCAAGATTATAGTTCGAGAGCGTGGAGACGATCAGCGTCTCGACGATGAGCACCACGCCGACGATCAGAAACACCTCGCGCAACGCGCTAAATTGGTGACCGCGCTTGCGCCAGATCCGGCAACCGAAGAGCAGCAGGCCGATGACCACGAGGAACACGGCTAGGATATAGAGTCTCCATCTGGTATACATATCGTTTCCTTTCAAATGCCTGTATTCAAAAATACAGACTTGTGGAATTCGTATTTGACCAAGCGCGGGCAGTTCTCCCGCAGACACCAGCATTATATAATACGAACGGGAACGCGCAAACACGCATTCCCGTTTCGTCACAGCTTTGTTACAAAATCGTGTTTTGCGCGGCTGAATGCCGCTTGTTTTGCAGGAATCTTTTTGCCCGCCGGATCGTTACAGAACGTCCTTTAGGAACTGTCCCGTATAACTGCCCTCCACCTTGGCGACCTCCTCCGGCGTTCCGGTGGCGACGATGTTGCCGCCCGCGTTGCCGCCCTCGGGGCCAAGATCGATCACATAATCCGCGCACTTGATCACGTCGAGATTGTGCTCGATAACCAGCACGCTGCTGCCCGTCTCGCAAAGCCGCTGGAGGATTTCCAGCAGGCGCTTCACGTCGTCCACGTGCAGACCCGTCGTCGGCTCGTCCAAAATATAGAGCGTGCGACCCGTATCCCGGCGGCTGAGCTCGGTTGCGAGCTTGACGCGCTGCGCCTCGCCGCCGCTGAGCTGGGTGCTGGGTTGCCCGATCTTCACGTAGCCAAGTCCCACGTCGTAGAGGGTTTCGAGCTTGCGCGCGATCTTCGGAATCGGCTTAAAGAAGCGGAGCGCCTCCTCCACCGTCATGTTCAGCACGTCGTAGATATTCTTGCCCTTGTAGTGCACCTCCAGCGTTTCGCGGTTGTAGCGCTTGCCGCCGCAAACTTCGCAGGGCACGTAGATATCCGGCAAAAAGTGCATCTCGATCTTGATGATGCCGTCGCCGTTGCAGGCCTCGCACCTGCCACCCTTGACGTTGAAGCTGAAACGCCCGTTGCTGTAGCCGCGCATGCGGGAGTCCGGCGTGTTGGCAAACACCGCGCGTATGAGGTCGAAGAGCCCGCAATACGTCGCGGGGTTGCTGCGTGGCGTGCGCCCGATGGGGCTCTGGTCGATGTCGATGACCTTGTCCAGCGCTTTGATGCCCTCGATGCGGTCATGATCGCCGGGTCTCGTGTGCGCACGGTTGAGGTCGCGCAGGAGCGTTTTTTTGATGATCTCGTTGACGAGGCTCGATTTCCCGCTGCCGGAGACGCCCGTCACGCAGACGAACTTGCCCAGCGGAATCTCCACGTCGATGTTCTTGAGGTTGTGTGCGCGCGCGCCGTGGATGACCAGCGACTTACCGCTGCCCGGTCTGCGCACAGCGGGAATCTCGATGCGCTTCCTGCCGCTGAGGTAGTCGCCCGTGATTGAGTTCTCGTTTGCGGCGATCTCGTCCGGTGTGCCGATGGCAACCACTTCGCCGCCGTGTTCGCCCGCACCGGGGCCGATATCCACCACATAATCCGCGGTTCGGATGGTTTCCTCGTCGTGCTCCACCACAATGAGTGTGTTGCCGAGATCGCGCATGCGCTGGAGGGTCTTCAAGAGGCGCGCATTGTCCCGCTGATGCAGGCCGATGCTCGGCTCGTCGAGAATATACAGCACGCCCATGAGCCCGCTGCCGATCTGGGTTGCAAGACGGATGCGCTGTGCCTCGCCGCCGGAAAGCGACACGGCGGAGCGCGAAAGCGTCAGATAATCGAGGCCGACGTTGACGAGGAAGCCAAGCCGCGCGTCGATCTCCTTGAGGATTTGTTCCGCGATCATCGTCTGCGTCTTGCCCAGATGCATGTTGTGCAGAAAATCACGCGTGTCGCGCACCGGCAAGTCGGAAAGATCCGCGATGTTGATGTCCCCAACCGTGACCGCGAGGCTCTCGCGCTTGAGGCGCTTGCCCTTGCAGTCCGGGCAGGGTGTCTGCGCCATGAAGCGCTCGATCTCCTGCTTGCTGTAGTCGGACGTGCTCTCGCGGTAGCGACGCTCCATGTTGACGGCAATGCCCTCAAAGGGCGCATCGAAACTACCGCTGCCGAATTCCTTTTTGTAGGCGATGTGCAGCTTGTCTTTGCCCGTGCCATAGAGGATTGCGTTTTGCACCTCTTTGGGCAGGTCTTCATACGGCGTTTTCATCGAGACACCATATTGCTTGGTCAGCGCGTCAAAATACATGCTGGCAATCGTGCCCTTTGACCCGCTGTTCCAGCCCATGACGTTCACGCAGCCCTGCGCGAGCGAGAGTTTCTGATCGGAAATCACGAGATCGGGATCGACCTTGAGCAGGGTGCCAAGTCCCGAACACGTCGGGCAGGCACCATAGGGATTGTTGAACGAGAACATCCGCGGGGTCAGGTCTTCGATGCTGATGCCGCAGTCCGGACAGGCGTAGTTCTGCGAAAAGAGCATCTCCTCGCCGTCCACAATCGCCACGATGGCAAGCCCGTTGCCGAGGCGAAACGCGGTCTCTAGTGAATCCGTCAGCCGCCCTTCGATACCGGTTTTGATCACGATACGGTCGATGACTGCTTCGATCGTGTGCTTGGTTTTCTTATCCAGCGCGGGCACATCCGCAATGTCGTAGATCGTGCCGTCCACGCGCACGCGCACATAGCCCTCGCGCTTGAGTTCTTCCAGTAGCTTCTGGTGCTCGCCTTTTCTACCGCGGATGCAGGGCGCGATGATCTGCGCCTTGGTGTCCTCCGGCAGGGAGAGCACGCGGTCGACCACCTGATCGATGGTCTGCCGCTCGATGACCTTCCCGCAGTCGGGGCAATGCGGAATGCCGCAGCGCGCGTAAAGCAGACGCAGATAGTCGTGAATCTCCGTCACGGTGCCGACCGTACTGCGCGGGTTGTGGCTTGTGCTCTTTTGATCGATCGAGATCGCGGGCGAAAGCCCGTCGATGCTGTCGATATCCGGCTTCTCCATCTGCCCCAGAAACTGGCGCGCGTAGGAGGAGAGGCTCTCGACATATCTGCGCTGGCCTTCGGCATAGATGGTGTCAAACGCGAGGCTCGACTTTCCGCTGCCGGAAAGCCCGGTGAATACAACGAGCTTGTCGCGCGGAATCACAAGGTCGATGTTTTTGAGGTTGTGCTCCCTCGCGCCTTTGATGATGATGTCCTTCATGAGGAGTCCCTTTCGTTTTGCCGTCCGGCAAATCTCCGGCAGGCTGAATGCTGACCGTTATCTGGTCGTTGATTTCGAAAAGATCGATATTCTAGTATATCACAAATTTGTTCTTCTTGCTTATGCCGAACGCACAGGAAAAATGCCGCTCAAACACTCGTTCGTTTTGATGACAGTATACACGAAATCGGCGTTATTCGCAAACACTTGTTCGTAGATTTTTGGATTTTCCATTCACTAGCAAGCAGAAATCTACAAAATCCTCAACGTTTGTCTTGCATTTGATATGCTCCTATAATTCTGCTATAATTATCGTAGAATACTACAGGAGGTGAAGACTTGTGTTTATAAAATCATCGACCGCGCTGCGAAACGACTACGGTGAGATCTCCGACCTCGCGCACAAGGAGGAGGAACCGATCTATATCACCAAGAATGGCGAAGGTGATCTGGTCGTGATGAGCATCGACGCATTTGAGCGGCGCGAGGAGACCTTGCGCCTGCGCGCAAAGCTGGAGGCCGCCGAACAATCCCGCCAGCATGGCGAACCTGCCTATTCCGCCGAGGAATCCAGACAGCGCCTGGAGGCGATCTATGCCCGAACCGACATATAAGCTCGGCATCCTCACACCCGCGCAACGCGAGCTGGAAGAGATCGCGCGCGTTTATCTGGAGTTGGCGGGCGCGGATTCCGCGCGCAAAGTCACCGACCAGATATTCGACTCGCTGGAGCGCTTGAAACGCTATCCCCTTTCCGGCTCGCTTCCGCGTGACCGCTGGCTGCGGGAGGCAGGGTATCGCCTCGTGATCAGCGGCAAATACATCGCGGCCTACCGGCTGATGGGTGACACGGTGTTTGTCTATCACATCGCGCACGGGGCAACAGATTACCCGACGCTCCTGAAGGAGAATTGACTTATCCACACCTTTATCCACCATTGTGGATAACTTTTGTGGACGGGTTGTGGACAGCGCATTTTTCGTTGTGGGAGATAAAAAGCCGACCACAACATCGTGTGATCGGTTCGTTTGAGGTCGTTTCAACGACCGACTCAATGACGATCAAAAAAGAAAACCCGCAGGCATATTCTGCCGCGGGTTTATGGGTTTTTCGCCGGATGACGGAAGATTACTCTTCGTCTTTCTTTTCTTCTTCTTCGTCTTCTTCGTCTTCTTCATCTTCCATGGCTTCAAAGCGTTCTTCCACGATCTTGGACAAGGCTTCCATCTTGTCTTCGTCCGCGGGCAGGAACTCTTCATATTCGCCATTGACAACGATTTTCATGATATAGACTTCCGCGCCGTGCTCGTGATCATGCTCGTGCTTGTCTTTGTCTGCGCACTCTTCATCTTCACACTCACAGCCGCAGCCGCAGTCGCAGCCGCTTTCGGGATCGACGAGTACCGCGTACTCCTGACCTTCATAATCAAAATAGTCTACGATCTCAAGTTCAAACTCATTGCCCTCGTCATCGGAAAAAACCACCAAATCGCGCTGTTCTTCCATGCGGTTCACCACCTTTACGTTACTGCCTGTTTTCAGGTCAATTTATTTTACCGTATTTCATGTGGAAGCACAAGAAAAGAAACGTGAGTTTGTTACGCACAAATCGTGACAAACGCTTGATTTTTTGCCGCATTTTTCAAAACAAGTCAACAATCTCCCGCGCAGGCGCCTAAAAACCGCCGTTTGCGCCCGCAGCCTCAAAAATTTTTGGCAACTACTTTTGATTTATGCTACAATAAAATTAATATTTAGAGCACGGGAACAAAAAATATTTAAGGCTTCAAAAAATATATTTGTTTTCCTGCTTGTTTTTTCGTTTTGTTCTGTATATTATTTATAAGGAAGAGGGTTCGCGACATGGATTTGGAATTTTTGCAGCGGCTCGCCAAGGCCATCACATCAGAGTTTGGCGAGAGCAGCGAAGTCGTCGTGCACGACATTTCCGGCGACGACACCGAGCACACGATCGTTGCGATCGAGAACGGGCATGTCTCCCATCGTCAGGCAGGCGGCAGCGCCTCCCGCGTGGTACTCGAAGCGATTCAGCGCAAGCACGACCCGTCACTGGTGGACGAGCTTGGCTACCTCACCAAAACGCGGGACGGCAGAGTGCTCAAATCCAGCACCGTCTATCTGCGCAACGCCGAGGACGTAATCGAGGGCGTGCTCTCGATCAACTATGACATCACCGAGCTTCTCATGGCGGAACGCGCGATTTCCTCCGTGCTCCACCACAACAGCGAGCCCGCGATGCCGGAGCGCATCCCGCAGAACGTCAACGATCTATTAGACGATCTCATCGAGCAGAGCGTCGCCATCGTCGGCAAACCCGTCGCGATGATGACCAAGGAAGACAAGATCGCGGCGATCCAGTTTCTCTATCAGGCGGGGGCTTTCCTCGTCACCAAGAGCGGCGACAAGGTGTCGAAATATTTCGGCATCAGCAAATACACCCTTTATTCCTACATCGACGCAAAAAAGGACTGACCTCGGCCGCTCGCTGCGGCTTAGGCCACAGCAGAAGAAAGGAAGTTCAACGCACCATGGATTACAGCAAGGTCAAACAGGCGGCGCAAGCCTACGAAAAGCAGATGACGAAGTTCCTCCGCGATCTCATCGCGATTCCCAGCGAAAGCTGCGAAGAGGAAGGCGTCGTAAAGCGCACCATTTTAGAGATGGAAGCGCTCGGCTTTGATAAGGCCGAAATCGACCCCGAAGGAAACGCCCTCGGCTGGATGGGTACCGGAGATAAGATTATTGCCTTTGACGGACACATCGACACCGTCGGCATCGGCAACATCAACAACTGGGAAAAAGACCCCTACGAAGGCTATGAAACCGACGACGTGATCTATGGCCGCGGCGGATCCGATCAGGAAGGCGGCGTGGTTTCCGCTGTCTACGGCGCGAAGATCATGAAAGACCTCGGCCTGATTCCGGAAGGCTATAAAATCCTCGTGACGGCAACCGTGCAGGAAGAAGAC
>Ga0209639_1002908_pt1 | contig 12311 bp, 11 predicted proteins | sample EPASupsiteHSE605_FD_187268 | JGI IMG/M metagenome (GOLD analysis project Ga0209639, IMG submission 187268) | Bioremediated contaminated groundwater from EPA Superfund site, New Mexico - Sample HSE6-05 (SPAdes) (version 2) | ecosystem: Environmental > Aquatic > Deep subsurface > Groundwater >...
GTGCCATAGCTCTTCTGGAACCCATAGAAAAAACCGAACTTGAAATTCTTGTATGCAGGGGTCTCAAAATCGAGCCATGTTGAGAGAGTTCTTGTAGATGCATATTTGTAATCCAAAACAGGATTCGAATTATCGGTGGCATATTCTATCTTTCCATAACCTCCCAATGTTCCCATCATTGTAAGGTTTTCGCCATATATACCCCATAATTTAACTGAGTACCCTTTGTTTGTAGTTGCTTTGAAGAAAGCATTCACGTCAAAGGCTCCAAATGTTGTGGATATTGGTTGTTTGGCAGCATCAAGGGTCCTTGGTTTAAAGAATTTGTACCCGAATGTTACTCCTCCGAAGATTTTGTTAGGATCTCCGAATTTCAACTGTGCATGAAGGTCAGGAACACCTGCCTGGCTCTGTGCATTTGCCGGGCCCATCGACTTGTGAGAGCTGTACATCATTGCAGCAACCAGAAAATCTACATTTTTCGCAAGTTTCTGTGAGTACTTTATCTCCATCCCTCTGTTAAGGGTGTTAAACGGATATCCTGCCGCGAAACATACTGTACCTGCTGCTACCTCATCTACATATGTCAGATGGCTGCTCTGGCCAAACAACAGGCTACTGTTGGCCCACTTTAAATTAATATATGCGTGTCTCAGGTTAAGCATCCCTATATAAGTTTCGGACGAGCCCAGGAAATCTGCCTCTACATAAGTGCTAACATTTGCTTTCAGCATTTCGAATCCCGCAACTGTAAACGTTAGACGGCTTGCCATAACAGAGAAGTTAAGTGACCTGCTTTTGTTTATATCTACTCCACTTGTGTTATAATTAGGGGCCAGAGGATAAGTATACTGTAAGTCATACCTGGCTGTCTTTGAACGGTAATCGTCGTAAATTGTCTTAAATTCTATGTTTCCGCCAAACTTGTATGTAACCTTGTTTTCCTGTGCAATCAATAGTATTGGTAAAAAGAGAAAAATTGAAATTAATGGTAGTATTTGTTTTTTCATATTTAAAAAGTTAAAGATTGCAAAGATAGCAGATTTTGTGATTTGGCTACCCCTTCAGTTTTTACATCTCTTCTGGATTGAAGTGCTATAGCCTGAGAGGGCATGCAACCGCATTTACCCACTATACGTTCGTTCCGCTAAAAACATCCGTTTTTACATCTCTTTTGGATTGAAGTGCTATAGCCTGAGAGGGCATGCAATCGCATTTACCCACTATTCGTTCGTTCCGCTAAAAAACGCTTGTTTTTTTAACGCTACACTCACGTAGTGGGTGCCCAAATGCATCCTTTGCAATGCCCTCTCAGACTATAGCACAGTCAATATTGAGATGTAAAACGAAATGGGATAGCATATCTACGTTTGGAACCTAGTAAATATCAAGAGTTAAGCCGTTGTAGATATAAAAAAGATGAAGAAAAATCTTCTTAAACATTGTTTTTGAAATACTTAGACACAACAATAATTTCAGAAAGAATTGTTCAGAATTCTTAAAATCCTCTCCTCTAGATGAAAAGAAAGATTTTTTTATCTAATTCTAATATTTTATTTCTATATTTACTTCGCTTATTGGGTATAACAATAGTACTGATGAGTCGAAACTGAAAACAATTCGATATTCGTCATAAAAGGGAAGGATTGAAGAAACCAGCTGTAAGACCAGCTTAGTAATAAGTCTTTTAAGAGCCTAAACTTTAAACTTCATATACTATGCGAAAACTCGTATTGGCTCTGTTATATATTTTGCTCATTTCGAGCTGCTCTCCTTCCAAAGAAAAAAAAGCACAAAAACTAATTACTCAGCATTTGAAAGAAACGCTGAACGACTGGTCATCGTATGAATCGGTCAAATTTGGAACACTTGATACTTTATACTCCAAACTTGAAGATGACTCATTAAATATTAAGGTTGACAAATGGGTGCAAAGTGGACAGAAAATAGAGCAATTAATCAATCTTTATGGACATAATGTAATTGATATGTACCCAAAAGAGTTTCGTGAAGGAACTTCTGCCTTAGATAGTATAGAGAAATACAAAAACCAAGTAGATAGTTTGATGAAAAACTTTAAACCACAATTTATTGGCTGGCAAATGGATCATAGTTTTAGAGCCAACAACGCTATGGGGAATAAAGTAATCTGCCACTACAAATACGATTTTGATCCAGAAGTGACAATAATTAAGAAATCCGAAGAGTCAGGGGAGAAGTAATTATCGAAAATCATTCAATATGCATAATTAGATAAGTTAATAAACAGTAATTAAAAATAAAACAAAATGATACTAGGGAAACAATCTAAGGGATTTGAAGAATTCTCAACAGAAACCTTTACGTCAACGACTAATTTGATTAAATTACTTGACAAAAGAAATACCTATAAAGAAGATTTGTTAAAAGTGTTTAACGTGCAAGAAGACAAAACAGAGATTTTCAAAATAGGTAATGCAAAATTATTAATTGACTCAATAATTGACCTCGATTCAAAATGTGAAAAAATAGATGTTGATAAAGAAATTAAAAACATCTATTTAAAAAAATTACTAGAGGATGAGAAAGCAACATTTGAAGTTTTTAAAATTTCAAATGATTTTATTCTATCAAATAATAATAATTCAGATTTGCTTTTGGTTGAAACTAGATATTCTGCTAAAAATGACCTTTTAGAATACTATAACTTTAGCAAATTTGCAAACTATTGTAGAGACAAAGAATATAATGACCTAATCGACACAGTAAAAGAGTATTTACGGAGTAAAAACATTGAAAATAATGAAGAGTTAAAATTGAAATTACTCTATAGGTGTGATGATAAGAAATTTTTCTTAAGGGCAATAACATCGACTCAAGGATACAAAGACTTTGGTATTAACTTCTCTATTTTTGTCGCAATAGTTTCACTAGGTCGGTACGTTGAGAAAAGCAAGAGTGAAATTTTTATTGACAACTATACTATTAACGATTCTGAAGTATATGTTTCATTCCGATTAATGAAAGAAATAAAACTTCCAAATAACTTATCGCTTTCTATCAGTCTTATTCTTGAAAATGATGAAATTAAGAGGAGTGCAGTTTCTTTTAATGGAGTATGTAAGTTAAGCTATTCCGACAAGAATAATAAACATAGTGAAATATACATTAAGCCCAAAGGGTTAAAAAAAACAGATCAGAGTTATGCCGTCGATCTATTAACTTATCCCCATAGAGGTAGCGTAGAAAAAGTTTATGAAAAAATTACTGAATTACCTTCTGCTATTGAATTATTCATTAAACAGGTATCAGAAGATGCTCCAAAAATCTCGTCAATAGAAAAGCCTAATGATGTTAAAGAATACATTGCAACTAAAGTAAAAAATTCTAAAAAACCAGAATTTAAAGAATTTAAAGAAAAAATTTTAAAGATATTAATGAGGATTTCTGCAGATAACATCTTTAATTTATTTGAATTATTAAGAGAGGTTGACGAACTATTTGAACATAAGGATGTTCTCTCCCGTGACTTTTGGAGAACTAAACTTTATGAAGCGTTGATTGAAAGAAAATAAATTAAAAAATGATTAGTAAAGTATAACAAAAGAGGTATAGGGGGTAGTATATAGCTTGATAACTTTAATAATATAACCACCATAGTAAAGGATTTAGCTTTCAACCACAACATAAAAGGGGTTGAGTATATTGATGAAAAAAAAACAAATAAAATGAGCAATAACAGAATTATTCTTGAGGGATGCATTAGAACGTTTAAAGAGCAAAATGAAATTTCCGATCTGACAAATGGTGAAATATTTGAGCTCTTTTCTTTGTTTCAAATTCACAAAGACAGAAATATAACTTTCGAGAATATTTCAAATTCGATTGTCGATGGAAGTAATGATGGTGGTATTGACTCCGTTATGATTTTTGTTGAGGATGAATTAATCGAAGACATAGATGAATTGCAAAATTATTTATTCAATAATAAAACGATAGCTAAATTCATAATATCACAATGCAAAAAAGAAAACTCATTTAAAGAAGGCCCTATTGATAGACTTATAGCAACAATTCCAATATTACTTGATTTAGAAAAAAATGAGGACGCCTTATTAAGCAGATTTAATTCTGATTTAGTAGAAAAAACATTATTATTAATTGAAACATGGAAAAGAACGGCTATCGGAGGGGGAAATATTAACTTAGAATACAATTACAGTACGAATTCTGCCGAAATCGAAATAAATCAATGTTTTGAACAAAAAAGACAACAATTAGTTGATCTCACGAAGAAAACTCTGTCTTCTCCAAATGTAGTTTTCAATCTTTATAGTTGTCTAGAAATGTTAAACTTGTATCAAAAACAAAAATCTAATAGATTATCATTAGAATTTAAAGATCGACCCCTTACAACAGAATTTGAGGAACATGAATTGGGATATATTGGTACTGTAAAACTAGCGAATTATAAAGAATTTCTAACATCAGAAAGCGGAGATATTAGAGATGATCTTTTTGAGAGCAATATTAGACACTTTCAAGGGCTAGTAGATGTAAACAAGAAAATTAAGGATAGCGTTGAAAACAATACCTCTGCTGATTTTTGGTGGTTAAATAATGGAATAACAATAATAGCAGAAGAGCCAAAAGAAGTTGGAAAGAAATTATCAATCGAAAACATCCAAATAGTTAATGGACTCCAAACATCATATTCAATTTTCAACAATCATAATGGAGACATAAATGATAAACGATCTGTCTTAGTAAAAGTTATAATAAACAACAATAAAGATGTAACAGACAATATCATTGCTTCCACCAACAGTCAAAATCCTGTTTCTCCAACTCTACTTAGGGCCACAGAGTCAATCCAAAGAAATTTAGAACTATTTTTTTTAAATGAAGGATATTTTTATGACAGACGTAAGAACTACTACAAAAATCAAGGTAAACCTCTTTCGAAAATATTTAGTATACAGTTTACTGCGCAAGCAATTGAAGCATTAGTTTTTGACGATCCTCATACAGCAAGGTCTCGACCAACTTCATTATTAAAAAATGAACTGACGTATGGAAAAATCTTTGATGAGAAAAGGAACTTTAAAGGGTATCTTAATTGTTGTCTTGTTAGTAGCAAAACCCACAATTTTTGGATTAGGTATAAAGACGATGCAGTTAAAAACAAAACATCAAACTTTAAACTTCACCTAACTTGTTTGGCAGTTAAAACTTTTTTTCGAATGAAGGATGTTTCATTCGATCAATTGACAGAGCTCGATGTGTCAAATATTGATGACCAAATATTTAACAAATCAATTACTTCCTTAAATGAAATTATAGAAAGTTATTTGCAAGAGAAACCAGAAACTAATCTTATCAATATTGCAAAGTCTAAAGTATTTACTGATTACATGTTTACCAAAATTGGGGAAACAATACATCAGGACACACATGGCATTGCTAATTATCTTCTTGATTTCGTCAAATCGGCTACTCAGCATTAAAATTATGAATTCACTCATGGGTAATAACTTCTATACACACAATATTTCATCCTTAAACCTAAATAGAAATATAAAATAAAGATTATGAAATGTCCACATTGTTTAGTAGAAATTAATCCTGATTTTAAAGATAGTGATTTAGGAGATGATAGTGAAGGGAGTTGGACACTGTCATATATGATTTGTCCAAATTCAAAATGTCAGAAATTCATAATAATATTAAAGTTACATATCTCTAAAGGGAATGGTAAATCAATATATTTTGAAAACTTGGAATACATTGTTTGGCCAACTACCTCATCCCGCCAACCTGTTCCATCATCAGTAGACCCCATCTTTTCGAATGACTACAAAGAAGCGTGTTTGATTATGGACATTAGCCCAAAAGCAAGTGCTGCCCTAAGTCGCAGATGTTTACAAAACATTTTGAGGGAAAAAGCGGGAATAAATAAAGGGGATCTTGCTAATGAAATTCATCAGGTTATTGATAGTAAAAAGCTGCCGACATATTTATCTGAAAATATAGATGCTGTTAGACATCTTGGCAATTTTGCTGCCCATCCAATGAAAAGTACATCAACAGGTGAAATCATCGATGTGGAACCTGGAGAAGCAGAATGGTTGCTTGATGTAATTGAATTACTTTTTGATTTTTATTTTGTGCAACCTGATATAGCAAAATCCAAGAAAGATGCCCTAAATAAAAAGCTTTCGGATGCAGGAAAACCCCCGATGAAGTAAAATAATTTTCAGTTGATATAACTAAATCTTAAATATGAGTACACATGAAAGTAAAACTATCAAAGAATCTAACTGACTCCCACCTTCTGAATGATGATGGCATTCCATTTTGTGCAATTCCGATAATTGTAAGTAAGAGTCTTAATATTGCTAATTTATATAATATACTAGTTAAAATTGATCCTATGCTACCTAGTTATAAAAATACGAATAGCTATTATACTATATACATCCCTCTTCCTTTAGATGTTCAACTAGATGTAAAAGAAACCAATCTCTCTGGTTATGAAAATTTATATGAGATCTTATGGTCTAATTCGTCTATTGAGCCCTTAAATAGTATCCCATGCTATATTCTTAAAACACATTGCGAAATAGTTAAAGAATGAACAATCAAATACATTAACTCCCTCAAACAAATAATTTACAATTATGGCAAATGATGATTTCGTTAGCAAAGAGGATTATGATCTCTTACTAAATCAGTTCAAGGAGCTATTAGAACTGCAGAAAAAATCTCAAAAACAGACAGACGAACTGATTAAGATTGTCACACAAGCTATTAAACAATTAGTAAAAGCTCCCGACAAACTCATCAAAGATAGGATTGCGCAGGTAACTAATACTTTGAGTAGAAAACGACAAAAGAAACCTGCTGTGTTCATTCATGTAGTGCCAAAAGATTTCAGAAATGATGAAATAATTGACATTACAAGTTTAGGCCGAAAAGATGTAGCAAGGTTTATGATCCCTTTTGCATGTGCAGAAGGTCATCCTTCTTATAATGCAGAGGGTTTTGCCTGTATCTTTAAGGATAATAATGGAGAAATTATGGGATTTGATCAAATTCTCAGAAACGGATTATATGAATCATACCGAGCTGCAGAAGCAGAATCTCAAGAAGTGAATAAATATTATTTCCATCATAATACACTAAAGGGAGAATTTAACATAAAAATTTCTAACATAATACAATCACTAGTTGAGATTAACAAAACTGGACCATTCCAAGTGCATATAAACTTTACAGATATTGAAAACACTTATATCTATAATGAACGTTCTCGAACAAAGATTGATTTGTTTAATTTAAATAGTCTGTCACTACCAATAATCACAGTAGATGAATCTGACGATGAAATAGCAATTTCAAACAAGCTCCATCCAATTATGGATATAATCTGGCAAGCCGGAGGACATGCAAGTTATAATAGACAAATTGGATAGCTGAATCCTAGAGCTTAAATATATAAGCGTTTATAATTATTTTAAATTATTTATTATGCCTGACGATTTGACAAAAAAAAGGCCATTAGATGCTAGTAGAATTAACATCTATGAGCAGTACGAAGTGAATTGGTGGTGTGCTGAGTTAGGAGTTTCTAGAGCTCATCTTATTGCTGCAGTACAAGCAGTTGGCACATCTGCTGCCGCTGTAAGAAAACATTTGGGAAGATAATTTTCTCAAATCAAATTTGACAATCTTGTTTAATTTGTTTAATCCATTAGGCAGACTTATCTTTTAAATATATGGTTAATAACATTGTAACACATAGAGAACACAAAATGCAAAAATCTAGGAACAGTTTCTACCAAAACGATGCTTGGAAAGAATATGAACAGAGAATAGAGGAAAAGAGAAAATCTATAAAGAGAGGTCCTAATGTCATTCATCTGGAATATTTAGGAGACTCATTCAAAATTGAAGACATTAATGAATTTGGAATAAAAGCAGAGGAGGTTGGACTTGTGTTTAGTCACTATGACAAAAATGGTGATATGTATGCAAATCTTGACCAATTCGAATTAGTAAGCTATCTTGTTATTTCTGCGCCTATTATCACTGAGTTCTTAAAGGGAATCGGTACAAATATGGCTTGGGATGCAATAAAATACATTCTTTTTGAAGGGATTAAAAAACTCCGTACTAAGCATTATCATCGAGCAACGCAGAATAAAGTTGTTGAGAAAAAAATATCATTTGGGCTTAAAGTAAATTTAGATCGAAACACTAGTTTTAATTTTGAGTTAAATGGTGATTTAGATGATACTACAATTCAAAATTCTCTTGATAAAATATTGACATTTATCGGGAAACAAAAAATAAATGAGCATTATAAGCTAACAGACTATGTCCATTTTGATAAAACATCAGACGAGTGGGTTAAGATAGATGTCACTGAAGAGATTGAAAAAATGTCAGAGGAAGGAAAACTGAATGAAAAATAAATGCCTAAATAATACTAGTTATAATAAACAATAAAATCATGAAAAACTATCACTTAACAAAAGCAGGCAGCGGATGACAAGGAAAGATAGAGGGAGCCAAGAGAGCTTCAACTACCGGATCCACAAAAGAAGTCGTTAAAAGAACTATTGAGATCGCTAAAAATCAAGATTAAGCCTCAGTGAAGATCCATAAAGTAGATGGAGATATTCAAAAAGGAAGAACCTATCCGAAGAGCATCGATCCATTTCCGCTAAAGGGATAGTACAAAATTCACTAATTAATATAATCAAGACTGTATAAATCTGTTACCCACCTATTTAATAAATAAGTTATGATTGAGTTTATAAAAATAATCTGCAGAAACATAAAGACATTATTTACAATAAAGAAATGCCCATATTATGATATTTTTCACTGTCCCTATGGTACAATAGAAGAATGTCCTAAAATTAAAAAGAACTGTCATCATCTTTCACAATATGCAAAAGTAAAAAACCGCAAATATGAAAAAAATCATTTCCTTTTGATTATTCTTTTCCTCTCAGGATTATTAGTTGCATTATTTACACATATTTTTATTACTTACTACGATATTAATATTGAGTTTATTAAGGACATCCTTAATGTAATTAATGCATTGTCACTAAGCCTTATGGGCGCTGTTATTATTGCCTCAGTAATTGAAATCCCATTTAAAATAAAAGAATTTAAGTCTTTAATAATCGATGCATTTACATCCGAAGAATATCTAAAAAAATTAAATGAAGAGAAACTTTCCTCTCTGAGAAAAACAATTACTAATCTGTTACATAAGAAAGATGTCCCAAATATGCCAAAAGGATTGATAGAACTTGACCAAAAAATCTGTGATCTTTTAAAAGAACCTTATTATAAAGTTTATCGTCAAATAAATAAATGCTCTATAAAAGGAGATAATATACAAAAAAATTGCAGTATTGATTTCACTATGCATAACCCATACAATACCAACCGTCCAATTACTGCTGATATTGGTTTTCTTCAACTTATATATCTCGAGAAATCCCAAAATATTTCCGAGGTGTTTCAGATTCTTTCATTCAAGATTTCAATTGACAAGAATAAAGAAGTTGATTTAAAGGACATTGTCAAATTGCATACATCAGATTTGAATATAAAGGCAGATTCATATAACAAAAAATTATATATTACAACCAAAAATGGTGAAAAATTAAGTCAAGATAGGTTATCAAAGCAAGTTAATGAGTATGCCAATGAGATTGAACATAATAGTGAAAATTTATATGTGATATTCACTGATAAAATACATGTTACACTTGAGTATAGTCTAGAAGTTCCGTCAAAAGATAATCATTTCACAAAGAGGATGAAATACCCAGTAAAGTATTTTAGATTAGATTATTCAATCGATGATACCAGCATGAAGCTATATGGACAACTAATTGGTACTTTAATGGATCAATCAAATATTACAAGTAGATACTCTGATGAAAGAAACTCAATTAGTATCGAAACCTTTAACTGGCTGTTACCTCAAAATGGTGTATTTGTTGTAATGGAGGCTAAATAAAATAATTATATAATGAAATATTTTATATTTAAATAAAATTTATGTATATTCGCCAGTCCAATCAAAACTCAACAAAAAAGAAAACAAAAATGATCGTAGGAGAAATAGATGAATAAGTAAATTATTGGATTTACTATTCAGTAGATTTATTGAGGGTAGCATTTATTTGCTATCCTTTTTTTATAACTTTATTTGGTTTGCTCCTTAGAAATAACGACTTCAATCTGTTCCATTAGATCGGGTATAACATTACGGGCTACATCCCATACAATATAATAAGTTTATGCCCATATAGTCATGAATTAGTCGGTCTCTCATGCCGGCAATATTTTTCCAAGAAATGTCTTTCCATTTAAGTTTAATGTCAGCAGGAATTTTCTTAGTAGCCTCTCCTATAACTTCAAGACTTCTTACAACGGCTCTCTTCAGGGTTTCGTCAGACATAAAATCTTCTTTAGATACCTGTGATGTTACTACCGATTCAATATATCAGCATTCCTGCAAGATATGATGTAATAAATCTATGTAATTCTTATACATACTCAACCTCCTCTAAAATATGAGTTCCTATATATGGACTTAGTCCCTTAAGAGTAACAATATCCAGCTTCTGGTTCTTAAACTTTTTTCTAATGTTTCGCAAGAGTTGATATAATTTATATAAGTCTCCTTGTCTTCATCAAAATCTATAAGAATATCAATATCACTAGATTCACCTGCTTCATTGCGATAACATGAGCCAAAAAGACCAATTTTTGACACGCCAAATTTTCTCAAAGGTTCTCTGAGAGTTCTAAGGGTTGTTAAAATTGTTTTTCTAGGCAGCATAATTCAGTATTCGTTTCCGATTTTAACAAAAGTAGTAATTTTCATTTTCATACAAAATGCAGGTAGATCGCGATGATTCTCTTTTCCCCATTAGCAAATTAGGGATCAAATTGAAAAGTAGGTTAAAATCATAATTTAGCAAAAGTGTGGTAAAAACAGGTCCAGGTGTGGAATTTGAAGGATGCTTGCATGGAGGGTTTGGGTACCCACTATGTAAACGGAGCGCAAGAAAATCGAGCGCAGACCCGTGAGCCAATCTGCATAAGCATAATATCGGGGCTGCCTTTGATTTTCAGCGGAGAGAACACCAAGTGGGTAAACCCGGTGCAGCATCCAAAAATCCACACCTGGACTGAAAATAGTCCAGACTTTTGCCTACTCTTGAAATTTAATGCTCCCCCTACTTTTCTATATGACCCATCCCCCCATTTGCAAATTAACAAATTAGCATATTAGCACATTAACACATTAGCACATTGCAAAAAAAGAGCAGGAAAATCCTGCTCTTTTTTTGTAGCCCCACCGCGACTCGAACGCGAATCTGAAGTTTAGGAAACTTCCGTTCTATCCCTTGAACTATAGGGCCATGAATGTTACTTAGTATCGTAACTCCATTTATAATACATGGCACCCCAGGTAAATCCTGCCCCGAAGGCAGAGAAGATGAGGGTGTCACCTTTTTTCATTTTCTTTTCAAATTCCCACAACACCAAAGGTATGGAAGTTCCTGCAGTATTGCCAAATTTTTCTATGTTTATCAGTATTTTTTCTTTTGTCAGCCCCATTCTCCTGCCGGTTGCCTCAATGATTCTCATGTTAGCCTGGTGAGGAATCAAAAAAGCAATGTCTTCGGCTTTAAGATTGTGCTTCTCCATCATTTCCACTGAAACATCGGCCATTCTGCTTACAGCATACTTGAACACAACTTGTCCGTCCTGATATATAAAATGCTCCCTGTTCTTTACTGTCTCCTCGGTTGCGGGATACATAGACCCGCCTGACTTCTGGTAAAGGAACTGACGCCCGATGCCGTCTACGTGCAGTATTGAGTCCTGCAATCCAAGTGAAAGATCTTCCGTGGGCTCTATCAACATTGCAACTGCTGCATCGCCAAACAACGGGCATGTAGTCCTGTCCTGATAGTTTGTTATTGATGACATTCTCTCTCCGGTTACAAGAACTACTTTCTTAGCAAGTCCCGATTCTATGAATGATGCAACTGTGGCAAATGAAAAAAGAAATCCTGAGCAACCTGCGTTAATGTCATAACCCCAGGCATTCATGATTCCTACCTTGTCACATATTACGTTTGCTGTAGCAGGGAAGAGCATGTCGGGAGTTACTGTTGCACAAAGAACTATGTCAATCTCCTCCGGTTTTGTTCCTGTCTTAGCTAAAAGTTTTTTTACAGCTTCGGCTCCAAGATGCGATGTGCCAAGCCCATCCTCTTTAAGTA
>Ga0209639_1002911_pt1 | contig 12296 bp, 7 predicted proteins | sample EPASupsiteHSE605_FD_187268 | JGI IMG/M metagenome (GOLD analysis project Ga0209639, IMG submission 187268) | Bioremediated contaminated groundwater from EPA Superfund site, New Mexico - Sample HSE6-05 (SPAdes) (version 2) | ecosystem: Environmental > Aquatic > Deep subsurface > Groundwater >...
ACAAACTTAAGCATTTCAGTATTCATTAGTAAATCCTTCTTTCTATCAAATAGTTTGTGAGCATCTAGTTGAATATCTTGTCTTAATAAACATTATAATGTCCATGCAATTATGTTACAAGAAATGTTAATAATTTATTTGAAAAATGGTGATAAGCTTGTCTTTTTGTGAATATAATGTTATGGTGACTAAATTTAATACTGCAAATGACTTTGGGGAAAAGTTTGACGAGCTTACAGAAGAGGCAAGAAATCTATCTGAAAATTTAGGGCTATTACCTTCTGTAACAGACAAAAAACTCGCTTTTCAGCGAGTTTTTTATTTATATAAGGAATAGGGATAGTATAAATACAGTTAATATGGTTGCAAGACCTTGAAGAAGGGTTGCCACAGTTTGCGTCTTGTAAGCTGTTTTAACATCCATGCTTCCAAATTGAGAAACTACCCAGAAGAAACTGTCATTAGCATGAGAAACTGTCATTGCACCTGCTCCAATGGCAGCTACTACTAACACCTTTGCTATTTCTGTAGTAAATCCAAAGGCAGGAAGCAGTGGCAGCATTAAAGCTGAAGTTGTAACAAGAGAAACAGTTGAGGAACCTTGAGCAGTTTTTAAAGCTGCTGCTATTATAAATGGTACGAAGATACCTAGATTTAAACTTTGTAAGCTTTGACCTAAATAATCTCCAACCTTTATTTCTTTTATTACAGCACCTAAAGCTCCACCTGCTGCAGTTACTACTAATATTGTAGCTGCATCCTTTAGAGATATTCCTACCCAACCACTTAAAGTTTCTTCATTTAACTTTGGAACTAGAAGGAAGGCAAAGAATACGCCTATTATAAGTGCATTTACTGGAGTTCCAACAAATACACATAACTTTTGAGCAAAGCCAGTACCAAATGGATTTCCAGGAAACTTTGCAATAGATCCTAGTGCCATTAGAAGAATTGGTACTACTATTGGACTAAAGGCTTTCCAACCTGAAGGTAATGTTCCATATTTCTTTATTTCTTCCTCGTATGATACTCCGGTTTCTGCTGCCTCAGCTATAGGAGCAAATTTTGAAGCATACTTAGTTGCAAAGATATTTCCAACTAAAGCTCCAGGAATTGCTACAAGCATTCCAATTATAATAACTAGAAGCAAATTATCTAGCTTGAGGTTAGCTGCTGCTGCTATAGGACCTGGAGTTGGAGGAACTAATGTATGAGTAGCATAAAGTCCTGTAGAAAGTGCTACAGAAAGTGCAACTAAAGAAGTCTTAGTTTTTTTGGCAATTGTTTTGTTTAGTGATGATAAAATTATAAAGCCTGAATCGCAAAACACAGGAATTGATACAATATATCCTATGATACTCATTGCTAAAGTAGGTCTTTTTTCGCCTACTAGCTTGATAATAACCTCTGCCATTTTAATAGCAGCTCCTGATTTTTCAAGAATTGTTCCTATAATGCATCCTGCAAGTATTACTATACCTATACTCGTCAAGGTACCTCCAAATCCACCTGTTATAACAGTGGAAATTTTATCTGCAGGAACACCTGCTGCAAAAGCAAGACCATATGCAGCCAGTATTAATGATAAGAACGGATGAAGCTTAAGCTTTGATGTAGCAAGTACAATAAATATGATCGCTAAAATTAATACTACTACTAACATTGGACCTTGAAGCATATAATAATCCCCCTTTAATTAAATGATTTATATAAAATACTTCAAGAGTATCTTATAACTAAGATTTATAATAAATTTATTAGTCTTACTATATTTTCAGATGTCCTTTCTACATTTTCCTTGCCTCGTGACAGTGCTTCCTCTATAGATGCTGCGCCTTTCATAATCCCGAAAATAGAGTCTATTCCCTTTTCATATAAAACTTCAATATCAGCGCCAACTCTGCCTGCTAAAGCAATTACTGGCTTATTATATTTCTTTGCAATTTGGGCAACACCTAAAGGAGTTTTCCCATACTGTGTTTGAAAATCAATACTTCCCTCACCAGTCCAGACCATGTCACAATCCTTAATTTTTTCTTCTAGAGCCGCATATTCAATTACCATTTCAATACCTTTCTTTAAGGTACCATTTAAGAATAGCATTAAGCCTGCCCCGAGCCCCCCAGCTGCTCCAGCACCAGGTATATTAAGCACGTTTTTATTAAATTGTTTTTCAATTATATGTGCATAATGGGCTAAATTATTATCTAATATTTTAATCATTTCTGGAGTTGCTCCCTTTTGGGGTCCAAAAACATTAGAGGCACCTTTTTCTCCACAAAGTGGATTTGATACATCGCAGGCTACTTCTACTATAATATTCTCTAGTCGTTTATCAAAATTACTTAAATCTATATAATCAAGTTTATCTAATTCTCCACCTCCAAAGTGGAGTTCATTCTCAGCTTTGTCAAGAAACTTTCCGCCAAGGGCTTGAATAGCACCAATCCCTCCATCATTAGTTGCACTGCCTCCAATACCTATTAATAGCTTCTTTACTCCACGATCAAGACAAGCCTTAATTAGTTGTCCTGTTCCATAGGTGGTTGTCTTAAGCGGATTCCTTTGTTCAGGTGATATTAGCTGTATTCCACTGGCACTTGCCATTTCAAGTATTCCTGTTTCATTATCTCCAAGGATGCCATACATGGCATCAACTTCGCTGCCAAGGGGTCCAACAACCTTTAGAGAATATATCTTTCCATTGGTAGCATCTATAAGTGACTGCATTGTACCTTCGCCGCCGTCAGCCATTGGGACATGGATACAGGATATTTTATTATTTGCTTTCTTGATGCCTTTCTCCATTGCTTGGCACACTTCTTTTGCTGTCATGCTTTCTTTAAATGAATCTGGTGCTAAAACAAATTTCATAGCCTCTTCCTCCTCCAAAACTATTTTTAATGTATATATAGAAACAGCTGAATACGATTACTAACAGTATTATATAACAGCTTTAAAATCATTTTCATCGGACAAATGTTTAAAATTAATTAAAGATTATTGTGCAATTGCATAATTAGCTTAATTTATATAAAATACAAGCTGTAAAAATCTCTAGTAGGTCCACTAAGTTTCTTGGATTTTTGCCTGTGATATCTTTGATTTTATTAAGTCTATAATTTAAGCTATTTCTATGAATATGCAATTCCTTTGCAACAGTATTTGTTTCTCCACTATGCATAATATAAACTATTAGGGTTTCAATTAAATCTAGACTTTTTCCTTCATCTTTAAGCTTATTTATCAAAGAATAAAAGACTTCTTTTTCTGTGATATTTGTTATAGAATCAATAAAAGCTAAATCTTCGTAATTGCATATATGTCTGTCTATTCCAAGGTTTTCTACAATTTCAATTGCCCTTAGGGCTTGCTGAACAGATTTTGATAGTATATTTTGATCACTGCCAACACCTATTTTAGATAGATTTTCTAAATTGTAGTAAATATTTAAAATTCTTTTCTGAAGATTTATATTCGCCTTCATAATTATTAGTACCTTATTAAGATTTATTCTTAGAATATACTCTTCTTCGTGCAAAAACTTACTAAGCTTATCTTTTATATCTTTTTCACTACTGTTTATAATTACTGCAATTCTCTTTAACTTTAAATCAATATGGAGTACCTCTGACATGTGTACAAAATTTGCATCAGAGTTTTCATTGTAGGTCCATTGGTATAAGAATTCTTCTTTTATTCGCTCTCTTACTCTCTTCTCATTAAAAACATATTCCTGATTTATAAGAAGCTCTGCAGTAACTTTAACAATAGAGGCAAAGGCTTCGACGATTATAGGATCGCCGCTTATACCTATAACTCCCATGATATTATTATTTAAGTATATAGGTATATTAACCCCAGGTTTTGCTCCACCGGAAATTTCATGAACAGCAATAAGTCTATCTTCACTAATGGCTTTAACAGCACCTTGATGAAGTTGTCCGATTCTCTTTTTATCTCCACTGCCAATTATTATACCTTCGTTGTTCATAATGTTTACATTATAAGGTATTACGTCCATCATTTTATCAACTATATTTTGGGCAAGTTGGTTTGTTAAAATAATCATATTAGCAGCTCCTCGTATACTATTATTTTATGTTATAATTTACTATATAATAACATAAAATACTTAGATTAATGGGTTATAAATTTTATATAGTCTATAAAGCTTAAGTTATTAAAATTAACAACTTGAGCTTATTTTGTGAGAATTTTGAGAGATAGATACTCTAAAATGTAACTACAATTATAAAGTTTATATAGAAGTATGAGAGGATGAGTATATTGCTTAGAAAGAAAATTAAGATTATTGGTTTAGTTGCCATTTGCTCCGTAATGTATAGTACTACCAATAAAGACAATATAGCTATGGCAGCTGGAGGAGGAAGCGTCACAGTTATTGATAAGACCGCCGAAACAAGTGAAATCGCTTGGCCAACCACGTTTTATCCATATAATAAGATTGATGGAACTTCAATTTTAGACCCTTATGAAAAGTATAATCAAGGAACTGATATTGTAAGTGATATTAACAATGTGAACGGTGTTGCAGGAAATCTTCCATCAGTTTATGTAGCTTCAAATGAAACAACCCTTTTTATTAGACTTAGACTTGATAGTGATCCAAGAGATACTAGTGCAGGTGGTTTCCGTTCATCTGCGTGGTTATTGGATATAGCAGCTGAAGAGTTAGTACAAGAAAACCCCAATTACGGAAAATATGTTCATAGAGTATCTATTGGTATTGATGGAAAAGACCCCGCACAAGATTATGTATATATTACTGATGCTCAAGGTTCTTATGTTTATAAATTATTTCAAACAACAGGAGATAAAGGAAGCCAAGCTATAAAAGGTACAAGAATAGTACCGGCTGAAGGAAATTCTGGCTTTGCAGAAGGTATAGTAGGTTCAGGTCCTTGTTTTTTAGATTTCCAGGTTCCAATCAATCTTGTAACACAACTTGAGGAAAATGAATTAAAAATAGTATCTCCTATTATGGGAAGTACAGGAGTTAAATTATATTTTGGCACAAGCCAAGCAGCAAATCTTGCTGTAATAAATAAGGATTATATGTCAGGGAATGCTGTAAGTTTTGATGGATTATCAACAATAAAGTTAGATAGTATATCTGAAACTGTAGCAACAATTAGCATAGATGGAGGTAGCAGCAGAACTGTTAATTTATTTACGCCAACCATTACGGGAATTACAAATGCGGAGAATGGAAGCAGTATTATTGTTACAGTTGATGGAAAGACATATACAACAACTGCTAATAATGGAGTATGGAGCGTAAATGTTACTAATCCACTTCTAAACGGGACATATACTGTAACCGCTCAAGTAACAAATGCTTTAGGAAACTCAGCGTCTTCAGCACAATCTTTAACGATAGCAAACACAGTCCCAACAGCTACAGAAGTAAGTATAAGTGGAGTAGCACAAGTAGGCTCAACGCTTACAGGAAGCTACACTTATGGTGACACGGAGGACGATGAAGAAGCAGGAACAAGCTTTAAATGGTATCGCTCAGATGATGCAGATGGAACAAACAAGACAGAAATAGTAGGAGCAACAAGTAACACATACACCCTAGTATCAGAAGATGAAGGAAAATATATAAGCTTTGAAATAACGCCTAAGGCAGCAACAGGAGTTACAACAGGAACAGCAGTAGAAAGCACAAGAACCGGAGCCGTAGCGGCAGCGCCAGTAATAAACGCAGCACCAACAGCCACAGGAGTAAGTATAAGTGGAACAGCACAAGTAGGCTCAACGCTTACAGGAAGTTACACTTATGGTGACACGGAGGACGATGAAGAAGCAGGAACAAGCTTTAAATGGTATCGCTCAGATGATGCAGATGGAACAAACAAGACAGAAATAGTAGGAGCAACAAGTAACACATACACCCTAGTATCAGAAGATGAAGGAAAATATATAAGCTTTGAAATAACGCCTAAGGCAGCAACAGGAGTTACAACAGGAACAGCAGTAGAAAGCACAAGAACCGGAGCCGTAGCGGCAGCGCCAGTAATAAACGCAGCACCAACAGCCACAGGAGTAAGTATAAGTGGAACAGCACAAGTAGGCTCAACGCTTACAGGAAGTTACACTTATGGTGACACGGAGGACGATGAAGAAGCAGGAACAAGCTTTAAATGGTATCGCTCAGATGATGCAGATGGAACAAACAAGACAGAAATAGTAGGAGCAACAAGTACCACATATGCCCTAGTATCAGAAGACAAAGGAAAATATATAAGCTTTGAAGTAACACCAAAGGCAGCAACAGGAATTACAACAGGAACAGCAGTAGAGAGTACAAGAACAGGAGCTGTAGCGGCGGCACCAGTGGTGAATATGCCTCCGATAGTAGAAAACTACAATGTAGAAACAGATTATAATAAGCAAGTATCAGGTACCGTTGTTGGAAATGATCCAAATAAGGATACACTAACTTACTCAGTATCAGAAGCAAATAAACCTGTACATGGAACAACAACAATAAATGGTAGCACAGGAGCTTGGGTATATACACCTTCAAATGGCTATAGTGGAAGTGACAGCTTTAAAGTAACAGTAAGCGATGGAAAAGGTGGAACTGCAACCTCAACAATAAATATAACAGTGAATCCACAGTCAACCATTAAAGTAATTGGTACAATTACAAACGAGAAAACTGGACAAATAATACCAAACTGTAATGTAACTCTAAAGGATTTAAGTGGTAAACTAATAAAACAAACCACAACTAATGATAGTGGAAACTATAGTTTTGATAATGTTATTCTTGGAAAATATATAATAGTTGTTGAAAATCCAAAGTATACAACAAAAAGCACAGAGCTTAATGCACAAGTTGAAAATGCTCAGAATTCAACAGTTAAACAGGATATTCAGTTAGTAGATTATAAAATTGAATTGACTGCAAATCCAAGTACAATAGTAGGAGATGGAAAATCAAAAACTAGTTTAACAGCAATAGTATTAGATAAAAATGGAGTGCCGGTTGAAGGTGTAACAGTACACTTTAGTTCTGATGTTGTACTTGATAGTAATTTCAGCAGTACTACTGCTATTACAGACAAAATGGGAAAAGCCACAGTAGAGCTTAGATCAGATGATGTAAGTGGAATAGATTCTAAAGTAATTTATGTTAGAGCAGAAGTAGATGATAAAGTTAGAGATCTTAAGGCGTTATCTCAGATTTTAATAACTTTTGAACCAGCCAGTATACAAGGTATGGTAACAGATAATATTGGGAATCCAATTTCAGGTGCCAAAGTAGTGGTATCCAAGGATTTCAATATGGATGGAATTGTAGATTTTTATGGGAAAGCAGTTACAGGAGCAGATGGTTATTATAAAATAGCTATTCCTAAGGGAAATACAAGTTATGATGTAGCAATTACAAAGCCTGTACAAATTGGAAATAGCGTAGTAGAAAAAACTTTTGAACAGACAGCTACTATAGGAAATGTAACTGGTACTGGAGATGAAGTTTTTAATACAGATAAAACTGCAACTGGCTTGATTTTAGAGAAAGGATCAGATGGAACTATAGATGTTCTTAATAATTATTCAAAATATAATATGGACGTATATTCTGCTGATAATCTAGGAAACATTGTTTCTCAAAATATAGTGGATGGTGCAAATGCCAGTATTGTAAGCAATGGAGATAATAAAGGAGTTTTTAAAGTAGATGGACTTCAAAAGGGGCAAAGCTATGCACTTGCAGTAACTTATGAAATGATTAATCCTGTTACAAATGCTACTGAAAAAATAATTGTAGGAAAATTGCATGTGATTGTAAATAATGATGGACAGATAAACATTGGAGATGCTCTTATAGATCCATATGGAATAGTTAATGATGCATCCACTGGTAAACCATTGAGCGGTGCTACCACAGTTTTATATTATTCAAATACACCTGGTAATATTGCAGCTGGTAAAACACCAAATACACAAGTTAATCTGCCTACAATACTTGGATTTGCACCAAACGATAATGTAAATCCTCAAAGCACAAATACAGCTGGAGAATATGCTTACATGGTTTATCCAAACACAGATTATTATATAGTAGTATCAAAACCAGGGTATAATTCTTATACAACAGGTAATATACATGTTGGTTTGGTAATTGTTCATAATGATCCTATTAATTTAGTTCCTATTAGCGGTTCAGTACCAAGTCCAAGTATACCAACTAATAATACTCAAGATAATAATGTACCTACTACTAGAGATTACAGTGTAGAAATGGTAAGAGATACATCATCATCAGGTAAGATTGAAGCAGAAGATAAGGATAAAGACAAATTAATATTTACACTATTTACTTCTCCAAGTCATGGTTCAATTTGGCTTAAAGATGACGGAACTTGGATATACGTTCCTAATAATGGTTATGTTGGAGCTGATGCCTTTATAGTTAGAATTGAAGATGGAAAAGGTGGATCAAGTATATCTTTAGTAAATATTTTAATAAAAGATACTCCTTTAGTAGTGCCTAATTATAATGCAGATACAAAACTTAATGAAGAAGTAAGTGGAAAAATTGAAGTTGAAGAGAAGTCAAATGATGAATTAAATTATACTCTAGAAAATAATCCTACTCATGGAAACGTAATTGTAAACCAAGATGGTACTTGGAATTACAAACCAAACACAGACTATATTGGAACAGACAGCTTCAGTGTTAAAATAGTAAATAATAGTAGTGAAGCAGCATATACAACTATAAATATTAATATAAAAGAAATTCAGAAAATAACTATAGTTGAAAATAATGTGGATCCACAAAATAAGAGCACTGAAAAATCACTTAATAAGCTTCCTAAAACAGGAGGAACATTAGACTTTACAATATTAAACACATTAGGTGGAGCATTAGCCGGCATTGGATATATTTTAACAGGAAGAAGAAAAAAGAAATAAAAAGGAAATATTAAGGTTAGCTTTGCTAGCCTTAATATTTTATACTTAAAGTCTATTAGATAAGAGGTAATTTATGAAAAGAGTTATTGGAATTATTATGATATTAGCAGGAATTTGTTTAATAATAACTATTAATTATACAAAATATAAAGTGGATAAGAATCAAAAAGAAATGATAAATGCTTTTGAAAATATCATTAAAGATGAAGCTGATAATGAGAAATCATTGAACGAAACTGGAATAAAGGCATCTGAAAATAAAGATGCAATGAACACAAAAGATACTATAGGGGTAATAGCTATTCCAAAAATAAACCTAAAAGTTGCTATTGCTGAAGGAGTAGATAATGAAACATTAAAATATGCAGTTGGACATTTTAAAGGGACTCCGTTACCAGATAATAAAGGTAATTTTTGTATAGCTGGTCATAGAAGTTATGCATATGGAGAGTTTTTTAATAGATTAGATGAACTACAAATTGATGATGAAATTACTGTTGAAACAAAAGTTAGGCAATATAAATATAGAGTATACGAAAAAAAGGTAGTAGAGCCTTCTGAAATTTCTGTTTTAGATAATACAAAGGACCCTATTATTACATTAGTGACTTGCACACCTGTAAGAATAGCAACACACAGATTAATAATTAAAGGAAAGCTAGAGGAATAGCTGTCTGAAAGAATACCCGTAAAAACGCCTAAAAAAACGCACACGTGGAATCTTTCCACAGAATACTTGAAGATGAATGTTTAAAAATTAATGAGTTTCAAAATTATGCAGAAACATATAAAACAGTAAACGAGTTCATGGAATTTTATAACAATAGAAGGATGCATTCTATTGTTATTTTAATTGGCACAAATTATCTTGAGCAACATAATATATACTACGAATATTGAATACACTAACTATAGATAAATAGAGAGGTATGAAATATTCTAAGGAACTCGAGCTAAGTGGACGTATTATTTTACCAACAGATTCACAGTATGACCGTGCTAATACGTATTTGTTGTGAAACAAAGTAAGCATTTGCTAAGATAGGGACACTTTAGCGATAGTTTGAAGAAGTATGTAGCTGGTAGACTTATTCGGGTAGCTTTCAGCCAAGCTAGTATTATGCCATTATAGTCCTGAGCAAACCACTGACTAAGCCGATAGTTATGGTTCTGACCGGCATAACTACTAGAGATTGTAAGTCGTCGATGCTCTGGCTGTATGCACCAGAGGAGGGCACGACGCATTCTGAAGCTAGACGAGGCGATTCAAGATATATGAGAAGTCAAGCTTGTATTGAGACATTGAAGGGTTAAGTAGTACCTACATGAAATTTTTGATATGTTTGACTATGTAAAAAAAACCTTCTTGTTCTAAATTTTTAATGATAAAGGTGAGATAATTGAATAAAAAAAAATACCAAGAAGTGAAAGCAACAACTATGGGAGGACTTACGGATGTCCCTGGTATCTTAGTTGGAAACGCTGAGGACAAAAGCGGTCGTACAGGATGCACAGTGATTCTCTGCCCTGATGGTGCAATACCTGGTGTATCCGTAGTGGGAGGTAATCCTGGCACTCAGCAGACAGATAGCATCCGCCCAGGTACCAAAGAGGAACCTGTAAAGGCCGTTCTCCTTACTGGTGGCAGTAATTTTGGACTGGCAGCGGCGAGTGGGGTAACGCGCTGGCTATTTGATCAAGGTATTGACCTAGTACCTATCGTACCAACAGCGGTTATTTTCGATCTGGTCTTTGCCAAGGGTTCAATCCCGCCTAATGGAGATCTGGGTTATGCCGCCTGCCAAGCTGCAAATACTGGTCAAATAGCGGAAGGAAATGTGGGTGCCGGTGCAGGAGCGACTGTGGGAAAATTCTATGGTAGGCCGATGAAGGGCGGACTGGGCACTGCATCTCTTCGCATTCCTGGTGGACCTGTAGTGGCGGCACTGGCAGTGGTCAATCCCCTTGGAGATGTATGGGATCAAGGGCGTATCGTCGTCGGAGCGTTACGTCCTAATGGGACCTTCGTCAATCAAACCCGGGCGATGCTAGATGGTGTGCCATCACCGCTGTTCAGCCAGACCATGAACACCACAATCGCCGTAGTGGCTACCACTGAACGTTTGAACAAAGCAGAGGCTAGCCGGGTGGCAACACTTGCCCAAGATGGAATGGCTCGGGCCATATCACCGGTGCACACCCAGTGGGACGGTGACACGGTATTCTGTCTCGCCCTAGGTTCAGAACCTAGTAACCTTACGGGCGACGCTGCTGTTACGGTGGTGGGCACAGCTGCTGCGGTAGTACTGGAGAGGGCCATTATACGTGGGGCATTGGCGGCGCAATGTGTCAAGCACAAATAAAATAATTATTAATTAATTTCAATCAGAAACTAATTTTTAACAGTTATGTTATATAACATGTAACAATAACAGGAGATGATAATTGATATGGATAACTTTAAATTGGGAGAACCATTACGAAAATCCGCAAATAATTCAGGCTCACAAGTGTGGGACTTTGTTTCGTCACCAGGCTTGCATCCCATGAAAGTTACTATTAATATGAATAAAGGGGGAACAGCTCCCGGCTTAATATTCGTTGCGCCATATACTGCGTTTGGTGAAAAGATGATTGGACAAACAGGTGCACTAATCATGGATCAAGCTGGTAACCCAATCTGGTTTAGACCCCTTAATAGTAGATATATACAAAATTCGGATTTTAGAGTACAATCCTATAAAGGAAAATCAGTTCTTACCATGTGGCAAGGAACCATATCAGGAACTCAGTCTGCAAACCCTAATCTTCCAGCGGGGGATCCTGAGCCCGGCGCTTATTTCCAAATTATAAATCAGAATTATAAGATTATTAAGAAACTTACTGCACAAAACGGGTATACTGCTGACGTTCACGAGTTTACTATTACAAATCGAAATACTGCTTTGTTTACTGCAGTGAAACAAGTGCCAGCAGATCTAACACTTTATGGAGGTCCAGCAGATGGATATTTTGATGATTACTCCATTCAAGAAGTTGATCTTGAGACTGGTAAGCTGCTTTTCTTTTGGAATGTACTTGCTCATGTCGATCCGGCAGACTCAATGATGCCCGCATCATCTGCAGCTAGCTCTAATAATATTTGGGACTGTTTCCACGTGAATTCAGTTGAAGAGGGTCCAAACAATACACTTCTAATTAGCATGCGTAACATGTGGGCCATTTATAATATTGATAAAAAAACTGGAAATATAATTTGGCAGCTTGGTGGAAAACAAAGTGATTTTACTTTTGGCCCAAAAGCTACATTTTCTTGGCAGCATGATGCCCGTTATAGA
>Ga0209639_1002915_pt1 | contig 12283 bp, 7 predicted proteins | sample EPASupsiteHSE605_FD_187268 | JGI IMG/M metagenome (GOLD analysis project Ga0209639, IMG submission 187268) | Bioremediated contaminated groundwater from EPA Superfund site, New Mexico - Sample HSE6-05 (SPAdes) (version 2) | ecosystem: Environmental > Aquatic > Deep subsurface > Groundwater >...
TATATGATGATGAATCATTCTTTGAGTAAAAAAATACTTCGTTTAGGGTTCAGTATCCTGAAAGATGCTGTTCTTTTTGTTTTCCATCAACTGATTTGTAACCTACTGAAAAACTAATCATATAAACTTAACAAAAAGTTGTCTATCGTTAGAGGGATATAACCCTCTGGTATATTCATAGAGGGATATTGGCTTGCACCCATTGAACAATTTTTTAAGCAATTTTTTTAGATTGAACATATATGGGAACAAGTTTCTCTATGGTATTATTCCATGAAAGAGAGAATAAATTTATTATTAGGGTATTTATTATTGATCACATATTCAAAATCCTTGATTTAGTTTGTTTTGAAACAATATAGATATGCATTTCTCAATAAATTAGTTTTTGGTTCTTTTGTAGCAAAAATATTGTCAAGATTGAACCCTCAAAAAAACTCTGTTTCAAAATACAATTAAACTGGCAATCATATAAACAATAAAGATTTTTATAGATCAGAGAAAGCTTCTGATGATGTACTCATCTGAGATTTGCGAGGCAGCCTAGTTCTTTTCTTAGTATAAGTACTTCCGAATGTATTAGATGGTATTGTTTCATCATCAGATATCGTTTTCTGGATAGACCTGTTCTTTTCTTTGGGGAATTGAATGAATTTATCAGTATCAAAGTTTGAGGATCCGAAATCATCATCGATTGAATCGATAGAATCCGTTTGAATAGCTGCTTCCGAAGGAATATTTTTCGCATTTGGAGCCCTTCGAGCCGAAGATGAAAAAGTACCTGTACCTAAAAACTCGTTGAATTGTCCTGTGTGTATTATGCTCTTTCCTGATTGAATGGTTCCATTAGATAAAGATGATACAGTAACTGGCTTTGTATCATTTGTTTTGGATTCAATCTCTTCATTGTCGGAAATATTAATAATATCAGAATGAATATTCAGAACATCTGGATTATCACTGGACATAGGTAAAGGTATATCTGAATTCGGATTGATCTTCCTTCGAGATCTTATTGGTTTTTTGAGATTCTGTTGAGTGGAGTAATCATTCGATTGTGATATTACCCTTGAGCGAGGCTTCATGGAATCTTCATCTTCGGAATCTGTTAAAAAGAGGTACTCCTGAGGGGGCAACTGAGGTACTTTCCTAACTTTTTGTGAAGGTCTGGGGAGGTTTCTTTTTGCTCTAAAATCAAACCCAGATTTGGGCTCATTATTTGAACTATATGAATTCTGTTCATCATTATTTGATGAATCAGACGCATTGAAAGTATGCATTGAAGGAATTTCACGAGATTTGATGCTTGGTTCAGCATTGGGTATTTTTTGTTTTATGGGTTCATCATCAAGAATAATTGAATCCATATTTTCAAAATGATCATCTGGAGCTAGGATTCCAGCAGAAAAATCAAGAGCCTCGATATCAATGTCGAGTCCTATTGGTTTAGGTTGTGATCTTTTTGTAGGTGGCAATGCAATTGATGCTTTTGGTTTTTCTATTTGTTTTGGTTTCCTATCCGATACAGGACCTTGATCACTTTCATCATTTGAATCAAAAAATGTACCTGATTTTGTGTCTTCATCATCAATACTAATGCTTGGAGGAGATTTTTTAACAGGATCAGGTTTTTTATCTTTATCAAAATTACCTCTTCCTAATCCCACTTTTCTCTGTCTTGGTTTCTGTATCTTTTCTCGAGTAACATTTCTATTAACTGGTGCCTCGCTTTCAGAAGATTCAAATATTGGCAAATCAGACTCGGACTCCACATTAGAGTGATGTGTGAAAGTTGGTGGTAATACGAAGGCTGATGGAACATTTGAACTGAGTTCTGATTCGGAAACAATTCCGAAAACACTACTTTCAGAACTTTGACCGATTTTCTTATTTGAATCACTATATATACTTTCGACATCTTCTGATACCGCAGACATGAAACTGGTTTCTGATTCAGAAATTTCCATTTCTACTAAATCAGGAATGAATCTTTGGGGGAGTTTCTCTGATGTAACAGATTGGATTTCTTCATCAAAAACACCTTCATCTTCAGAGTTAATGATAATAATTTCTTCAGGTTCCTCGTCGTCAGGCCTTTCTTGAAGAATAATTGGTGATGATACTTGTTCAATTGCATACTTACTTGGTTTTGCAATTGAAAATGTTGGTCTTGTTACCTTTGGAGGCTTAAATGGTGATGTAAAATAACTTTGCAGAGATTTGTCATAATATTGAGCCAATTCAGTAACCTTTTTCACAAATTCAGATTTTGATAAAAAATACATCGCAAGATCCATAAAATATTTCATATAATCATATGCACAGGCATCAATATGCACTGATACAAATGAAACTTTCTGATAAATGTGCTTAACAAATTGAAACGGCTCTATAGGCAATTTTTTAACTACCCATGAACAAACGAATAAATGTTTGGTTTGCCAGCAAGATAAAGATTCTGATTCACCAGTTGTCATTAAAACAAATCTTGAAACATCTCCTACACTATTTTCCAATTTTTCGGTAACAGATTTTGCTGTCTTAGGATCGATTTGTTCCATATTTGCTAAAAAATTTCGCTTATTATTCTGATTAAAAAATGCTTCATCAACTAGTTGCCCTGATAATGAACCACCCATTATAATAAATCTTTAACGGCAATATTATTGAAAAAATACAAAAAATTATTTCTCTCCACAGGAATCGAACCTGTATTCCGGGATTCAAAGTCCCATGTGCTAACCACTACACTAGGAGAGATTCACATTTCAATGATCAAAAAAGACAATATAAAGTTTAAATGACATAATAACCAATAATTTCTGAAGAGAAACAAAATGCAAAATGATGTCATGCCAAAACCTCCAAGAACTCGAATCCGAATAACTAAAAACATGAATACCTCTTCTAAAACTTTAAGCAGGAAATTTATTACCAGTGAAACTCATGGGCAGAACCTAATTCGACAAAAATCCCAAAATGATTCTTTGGAGATTACTGAAATAAAGAGTTATATAGTTAAACCAAATAACGACAATAATACAAGAGCGATATCTAGTTCAAAAAGAGAGCAAACAAGATCTTCAAAGTCCGTTTTTATTGTTGAATCTTCAGACTCTGATGTTGATGACGAAATAGATATTATTCCTGTTTCAAAACCTCCAAAAACACAACAAATTATAATTCCGTTATCAGATGAATCTGATTCAGATCATGGCATAATGAACAATCCAAAAGTCAAAGAACAACCAAAAATTGAAACAATAGTATCAAATATCCCTATGAAAGAATCTAATAATATTGATATTTTTCAGATTGAAAGCTCATCAGACGAGATAGATGCTCCAAAAATATCACACTGTATTAATGAAACAGAGCCTGACAACATTATAAGGACTACTGAAAAAGGAGTATTTCAAACGGATCCAAAGGAAAATAATAGGTTTTCCAGCAGAATGGAATTTCTCAGCAAAGAATTGAAAAGAGTCTCAGTTTTATACCGAATCCATAGGGATATGTCTTCTTTTTTTCGCAAAAGGTATATTTTCCAGATGTATTTGAAAGATGAAGTCGTATATTGTGCAAAAGGAAAAGGTGTTTCTCCTGATACCTTTTTCATTAAAAAAGGAAGCGATATTCATTTGAGCAAACCTCCTTTTGATGGAGGCTTTACTGTTCATGGGTTTATCCAGAAAGACTGTGAGCTATACAAAGGAGACTTTCCTTCAGTTATGGATAAGATACTGCATGTATCAGTTATTGCTGGAGGATCTTCAATGCCTCGGACTTTTCGATGCAATTATGGGGGACCTAAGGATACTCAACACATGTGCAGTAGGCTACCAAAGTTCAATCCAGAAAAAAATGTTTGGCAATTAGACTTTTTGGGAAAATTTGTTCTTAAATCTGTTAAGAATTGTATTTTGGATTCTGATAACATGGACCGAGCCGTAATTATTCGTAAAACTACCAAAGAAGATTTAGAGATAGAAACATATATGGAAATTGATCCCCTTATAGTATTTGGAATTGGAATGGGATCGTTTTTAACATAAAAATGTTAATCATAGGTTTTTATTTTAATGAAGGCGTAGGACAATGTGTTAATGTTTCATTGATTCTGCATTAAGAATAGCTCTTCTAAATTCCTCAGGAAGATAATCTAAATCTTCTTCCTTCAGTACTCCTTTTGGTAAATATTTCACGGCATCTGGTCCCATTGCTATGATATGATTGACAACCAATTTTCTCCTTTCATCATTCAAAACTCTTTGTCTTTCAGCTTCTCTTTGTTGTTCAATTTGAAGCTTCCTTAATTCTTGTTGTCTTGCTGATTCATACATTTCCCTCTTTTGAATCATTTGTCTTGCAAGTTCCCTCCTGAATTTCTCAATCTTAATTCGATTTTGCTCTTGTTCAATTTCAGCAAGTTCTGCAAGCCTCTTTTGTTGTTCAACAATTTGTTGTTTGATACGTAACTCCTCTTGCTTTGACCTTTCCTTTTCGACTTTCTTTGCTCGTATTGTTGCTTCCATGAAGAATCTGCATTCTTCGATTTGTTTGCGGATTTTTTCGGCCTCGGCTCTTTCACGGTCTTGAAGGCGTTGGAGCTCTTGTTGTTCTGCAAGGTCAAGGCAAAGCTGTTCGTATTCTTCTTGTTCGCTCTTTTTAGCTCGAATGTCTTTTGCAATTTTTTCCGCAATAACTGATCTTTGCTGATCTCTGAGTTTTTGAGCATCTTGGGCACGACGAAGACGATCATCAACATTTGCAGCAAACTCCCTCATCTTCATATCCTCATCCTCTTCTGCTCTCCTTTCAGATTCTTTCATTGCCTTACGCTGAACAAGGAACGATTGCATTTCCTCATAATTTCTCTTCTGTTTCTCCCTATAAGCATACTCTTTCTCTTGATCTTCCTTCATGATTTTCTCGACAATTTGCTTGACTTGCTCTTCATCTCGCTTCCTATCGGCAACTTCTAAAAGTTGGCGTCTGCGTTCTTTATCTCTTAACTGTTCTTGGATAAATGCTCTTGTAGCCAATGATTCTTGATGCTTGGCACTTTCCTCCATTGCCCTGAGCTCTTCATCCTTTCGGAAATTCCTAATCATTTCATTTTCCTCCTCAATTCTCTCCTTTTGAAGCTCAGCTTTCCTTATAGCAGCTTCTTTTCTCTGCTGATCCCTTGTCTGAGTTACAAGCGCTAGCTGCAATTTTGACTGAAGTTCTTTAATTTCAGAATCATTCTCACGTAAAACTCCTCGCATCTTTTTATCCCTAAGCTCATCCTGCTGCTGTTCAGCTAGAGCTTGAGCAATTGCATCCTGCTCTTGGAGAGCCCTTTCTCTTTCCTCTTTCTCTCGTTGTTGCTTATAAAGTTTTTCTGCCATTTCGAATTCTTGGTCAGCAATCCGCTGCCTGGCAGCTTTTCGATGGTTATTAGCTCGTTCATCAGTTTCTTGATGAACTTTATCAATCCTTTCTTCTCGTATCTTGGCCTCATAGATGCTGCGAAGAGCTTGATCCTGGGCTCTTGCTTCATATCGTCGTTCAAACACTTGTCGAGTTACTCGTTGGGTCATTCTGCTGAAAACGTATAATGTCACCTTTTATTTACAAAAAATGTAAAATAGATTACATTTAGTCCCAGTCTTTGGATGGATCGGGCTCCTGGGGTTGGGGATAGTCTGTTGATACTACAGGCTTGGCTTGGCTCGTATCATATGTTTGAATAGCCAATTTATTGTTGGACTTTGTTCTTTGCGAAGAGGAGTCTGTGGAAGCCTCTACCATAGGTGGAGGATAATTATGTGTATCATCTTGGAAGCGGTTAAAGAAGCCTAAGTAGATAGAAATGCAAGTAAAAACGAGAAATGTAATTGGAACTACGTAAAGAGAGTGCTTGGAATAATAAAGAAATTGAGAATTGGTCTTGAAAAACCAATCATGTGGGGCATTTGATAAATTCGTCCTTAAAACAGTACTGGTAAAGATCTGTCCTGTTCGGTTATGAGGATATGGTAATGAAACATTAAGAAAGGTACCCGTATATAAGTACGCAAACCCACTTCCGTATCCTATAAAATTAATTACAGTTAAAACAGAGGAATAATATAACTTAAGTGGAAAATTCATCCCAACATTTGACGGAAATTGGTATTCGCTAATATTATATGTGTTATCATCAATTAGTGTTGGTGAAAACAAAACTATTTGGTTAAATATTTCATTGTTTAAATACTTTCTCGGGAATCTCTTGAAGAAACATAACAAAAACAGAATCATAAATAATATTAAGACGTTAATCCAAAATGTTAGCACATTCATCAATCAATGGGACTTTAATTAAGTATCAAAAGGAGCTAACGAATAAGTATTTGGATATTGTTCAAGAGCTTCGAAGCTTTTGTCGATCTGTATCTCAAGATTGCCAGATAGAAGTGGCAAAGAGGGTTGACGACTTCAAAATGGCGGAAATAAAAATTATTGATTCTCAAAAAGAAATCCTTGGGACTATAAAATCTGGAGCGTTCTCTTATGATGAAATGAAATGTGGGATTACCAAGCTGGGACAAGAACATTCGCAGGAAGCTAAACAGTTAAAAGAAGATTGTGTTCAAATATTTGATCGATTCTTTGCTCTGATTGCTCCTGAAGTTAAAAAAGCTTTTGAAATCACTAAAGACATTGTACCTCAAGTAGATCAAGCATTTGCAAATCGGCTTCCCAATGAAGTTAGAGAACTTAATGAATCGTTTTTACTCTCCAAAAAACAATTGATCGAAACTCTACATTTGATAGAAGTATCCACATATTCGACCACAGAAGAAGCATTGAAAGAACTATCAAGAAGCATTGACGAGTGGAAAAACTGTAGGTTTTTGAAGCTGGTTCATGACACTCGAGTGAAATTGGATCCCTATTATCCAATCGATTATGGTGATTTGTTTGAGAACTTTTATATTGATCAAAAAAAGTTCACTCAGTGTTTTTTAAAGCTACTTCAAACAATGACACTTGTATCCCCTCCAGAGCATTTTAACAATGATGATCTAGAAAAATGGTGGAATGAAGTTGATTCAATATTAATTCTGCATTCCAATTTCCTCACTCAGTTTTTAAACAAAATAACAGATAAAAACTTAGAAAGAAATCAAAACAATACCTCCTTACTCCAAACAACAGAAGAAGAACTTAATTTGTTGAAAGATCCTGACGAAACAAACGCTGCCATTATGGATTTAATACCATTGTATAAGCAATCACAAAAAATGACATCAATGTTTGTCGAAAAGCTTACCAAATTCTGGGAAATGAAGAGATCTTTCCTTCGAAAGAGTTTTGAATCAATAAGAGACTTTCTCACACCCATTGTTGTTTCATATAATAACTTTGTTAATGAAGGATCTCAGATTTCCTTTAAAACAATCCAATCTGTTAAAGATACCAGAGAAGAATCCGAAAAAGTATTATCTCAATTTGAAAGCGAACTATCAAAGAAGTCATCTGAAATTGCCCTGATGGCCAATGAAAAGGATATTACTGTCCGGATTCAGGAATGTAAGAAGCTATTGAATTGTATTGAAGAACAGTACCGAAGTTTTTATGAGAAAACAATTAGTATATATGATCACCAAATGAGTCTGATTGCGGTATTATTCGAATCATATGAATCTGATTTTTTAAGTAAGTTGAAATTGAAAAAAACTGGTGCTGCAACAGATTTCGATGTGTCATTGCATATACCATCTGGTAATCAAGGAATTAATTCCAAAAAGAATTCTTCAAGAGTTGTGCGGAAAGCATCTAAACCAAAAATTGACTCCAAGACTCCACTTAAACCCACATTTTTTATCTCGCTTAATTCTGGAGCCAAGTTTGAAGAAAATGAATCTATTATTTTAATAGAACCACCTGAGGATTATGTTGATGCCTCTCCGAATCCCATAGTGAGTGGCAAAACACGAGGAAAAGTTAAATCCCCAGTTCAGAGACTTAAAAGAAACAGATCTGGCATGAAACCTTTACCACGAGGAAAGAATAGACTTGATGATGTTGAAGAAATTGAAGTTGTGGACTTTTCTTTGATGCAATCAATCCCTAAGTTTGGAGATGATATATCTATTGAAGTATATCTACCTCAGAATTCCCAAGTTGAACAATGGATTAATGATTTTCGTCGTGAAGTTATTTCTTCTGTATATGATGTTTTTAACAGATTTGTGGAAGAATCTTGCTTTTCAGTTGAAAAACAAGCTCTTGCTGAAGAATTGAACGAAAGAATGAGGATTCATGCACCTAGAATAAACCAAATTGAGATCAATATGGCGAAAAATCGTGTTCTACAAATTGGAATGAGGAAAGTTCAACTTGAAAAGCATCTTAGGCATACGGCGACTGTTTTTAATAAGCAAGTAATTGTTTTAGAATCTGAAAGGGAAAACTACAAATCTTCAATGTCTGAAACATGTTATAGTCTTAAATCAATTATTGGAGAACTTTCGGATATAAAATCCACTAGTGGTTTTGGGGGAATTATTCAGAACTTTCATTTAATGCTAAAGCATGCCAATGAAGATTTTGATTCAAAGAGGAACAAAGAAATCGATAGAATTCGACAATATATATCGACTGCTAAAGCAAATAATCAAAGATTTATTGATACAGTAATTATGGCTGATGATTCGTTTTCGCTCGAAGAAAGATCAATTGCCGTTCAATATTTCTCAAAAATGGATCAGCAGATAGATTCCATAAATAATGAGTTAATTGAGTGCGTTTCAAAAGCATCAAAAGATATTGAGACTAGTTTGCGACAAATATCCGATGAATTTGATACCGTTTTGCCTCATCATCAAGCAGATGTTGCATTTTTGGAAAATGTAACAAATATTTTAACACAATCCAAGAATAAATTTGAGACTCTGGTTTTCCGTAACAAGCAACAAGAGAATGAAATCGAAATTGTTTTGAAAGAACTATCGGGGTTCTTTTGCCAACAGTTCAGCCAGAATTTTGTTACATTGTTTTTTGAAAACTTAGACCGCCTTCGTATTGTTGTAATAAAACGAGCTAAGTACCTCTCATTAACAAAGTCTGATATTTCAACAGATCAAATAATAATTAATATTGACCTATTGAATACAAATAATATTATGGATAAGTCAACAGAGATGAATTCTTCAAACGATAAAAAGAAAGGCTCAAAACAAAAAGGAAAACCAATTCGAGAACAAAAACCCAAAGTAGTTTCAGCTTCAAAAAAGATAATTGAGAATTCAGAATTGCCATATACATTCCAAGGCCAGGTTGATTTAATAGGGTCTCAATTTCATACATCATTAACCAAAATTCTTACTGAGTATTATAATTCTGTTAAAACAAGGAAGTATTCTATTACAAGACCACAAGCCATACCTCTTCAACAACAAGAGTTTTTGGAGAATATGAAAAGTGAATGGGGGGCTTACATATCAAAAATCAGTGGAATTGTTGGTGATTCAAATCTACATTTTCGTTCTCAAGTTTCACTTGCAACTAATGTTTCAAAACAATCTCTATTGTTTTTCTTTGATTCTTTATATAAATTTTATCTTGATTATAACCAGACTTCAAGAAACAAATTGCAAAACGATTTTGATTCGTCATTGTTAATTCATACAAGAGCAAGAGAAGATATCAAAAAATACTTAACTCCTGCGTTTGTTGATCCAAACAATAATAGGTTATTTAATCAAATTATGGATAAAGAAGCACATCGTCAGAGTGATGAATTGATTTTGATAATGGGATTCGAATCTTCTGTCATTGAATCTGAAAAGAAATCAATGATGATGTTTGTATCCAATCTTCCTAATATTGTTGGTTCATTGATGGTATTATTTGATAGGTTCATATTAATTGAGGATCTTATTGAAGGTCAATCAATAGGAATTCCAAGGAAAACACTGAAAGAAATGATCGTCGATAATGAAAGAATTATAACAACAAATGATTCTATTGGCAGGCCATTTGTGCAAAAAACATGGCCCACTTTACCAATGTCAATGGAACCATTGCAGTTGCTCAATCAGAATAACCTTACTCAAGAAACAACAAATGGTTCCAACAAAAGCGGCAAGTTAAAAAAGAAAATCAAAAAAGAAAAAAATACTAATTCATCTGAAACTATTCCTGAACTAATGCCCTTGATCACCAGCTATGATACAAATCTACATAGGACAGTTATCATTGAAAGAAATAAGATCTTTGAAAAGTATCAATTATCTCTTAAAGACAGAGTTGAATCGTTCAAATTATATACTTCATCTCTTATAGAGGATTCTAATGCCTTTTGTGATTTTTGGAAGAGGTCTTTGCTGTCACTGAAACCAGGACTTTTACTTTAATATATAAAAATGTTGTATTGGCTTTGTTTATGTTCTATTGACAACAGTAAGAGAAGCACGATTTCTAGTAATACAGTTGTTGAATTATGTTCATTTATCGATATACGAAACGAACTTAGTGGAGGAGTTATGTTTTGTTCCACATCTGTTGATATTGTTGTTAAAAGCAGTGTTTTCCAGAATTGTCATGGTTCTTATGCAGGTGTTATGTATTTTCAAGCAAGAAAAGCCATTATAATGGAGTGCTTGCTCAGTGAATGTTCATCAACTGGCCATATTGGAGGAATATACTGTTGTTTGAGTGATACCAGCAATATTTCATGTGTGTCACTATATAAGTGTTCTTCAGCGTATAGACTTATTTGGTGGGAATGTAATGTCGAGAATTCAGTGAATTATTTAAATCATTCGCAATCCTATACACCTTGCAATGAGATCACCACAGGATCAGGCTCTTCACCAATGAATTATCATTACATTCTGATGGATTCCTGCTCAAATCCATCATGTGGTGGGATACTATACTTTATGAGTGGAAGAATCAGTCTTGAGTATCTCACAGTGATTAATTGCATCTTTGGAACTGGAGAAGGACTTATTCTTCTTGCTGGTGGTAGCCAGACAATAGCTCGATATGCCTTTGTTAAGAACTGCACCAGTAGCTACTATATCAAATATTATACTGGAGGTGGAACAATCACATTCTACAATTCCATCATTTATGAAAACCAATATCTCACTGTATCGAAATACAATATCCTAACAGTAGGAACACCATATTTTGAAATGAAATGCGGCTCCAAAATCGATTTTCATTCTCCAAGCAACATTGCCCGATTCCCGAGATTGATTATGTATTTTATTACGTTCATTACCTCAAATTTATAAAAATGTTGTATTGGCTTTGTTTATGTTCTATTGACAACAGTAAGAGAAGCACGATTTCTAGTAATACAGTTGTTGAATTATGTTCATTTATCGATATACGAAACGAACTTAGTGGAGGAGTTATGTTTTGCTCCACATCTGTTGATATTGTTGTTAAAAGCAGTGTTTTCCAGAACTGTCGCGGATCATCAGGTGGTTCTATGTATTTTGACAGCAAATCTGTTAATATCGAATTTTGTTTGTTGTTTCAATGTTCTTCTTCTGGTGAAGTTGGAGGTTTTCGTAGTGTTACAAGTAAATCGAGCAATGTTACATGTGTTTCACTAAGTAGATGCACATCAGGTTCTTACAGGCTTATTTGGTGGGTATGTGAAGAAGACAACTCTATCAAGTACCATAACCATTCTTACTCGAACACTCCTGGTGATGAGATCACCACAGGATCAGGCTCTTCACCAATGAATTATCATTACATTCTGATGGATTCCTGCTCGAATCCATCATGTGGTGGGATACTATACTTTATGAGTGGGAGAATCAGTCTTGAGTATCTCACAGTGATTAATTGCATCTTTGGAACTGGAGAAGGACTTATTCTTCTTGCTGGTGGTAGCCAGACAATAGCTCGATATGCCTTTGTTAAGAACTGCACCAGTAGCTACTATATCAAATACTATGGTGGAGGTGGAACAATCACATTCTACAATTCCATCATTTATGAAAACCAATATCTCACTGTGTCGAAATACAATATCCTAACAGTAGGAACACCATATTTTCTACTAACTTGCGCTTTTCAATCTAAGCATTGCATAACTCATATCTCAAAACAGCTGTTTAGATTAATCATTCTATATAATTTAATTTTGGAGTAAAGGTTTTCTATCAATTTTTAGTTTATGTTGTTTTCTCTCTTTCTTTGTAGCATCGATAATAGCAATAGATACATCATCGATTCGGATATTTTTATTGATTCATGTTTGTTCTCTAATATTCAAAATGCA
>Ga0209639_1002917_pt1 | contig 12279 bp, 11 predicted proteins | sample EPASupsiteHSE605_FD_187268 | JGI IMG/M metagenome (GOLD analysis project Ga0209639, IMG submission 187268) | Bioremediated contaminated groundwater from EPA Superfund site, New Mexico - Sample HSE6-05 (SPAdes) (version 2) | ecosystem: Environmental > Aquatic > Deep subsurface > Groundwater >...
AACTAATTTGTCCCAACCTTATGTTTAACAAAAAGACCATTTTAATTTTCATATCCGCTTTGTTGTTTTTGGCAATTATAATATACCTCCTTTCTATCTGGAAAAAAGCTCCAAACAACCCGTCCGCGCCAAATACTCCTTTTAGCAATGTTCCATACTCTCCGGCGCCTGTTCCCGTATCTACAGAACCGACTCCCAATCATGGAAAAATAACCATTTCGGATCCTAGCAGCAGTTTGGATATAAAAAATTCCTTTGACAATTTTCTGACAGCTACCCAAAATGATAAAACGAGCAAAAATGATACACAATGGCTAGTAATCACCGACAAAAAAGGTTCCCCCGTTTCCCTTGGCGCTTTTTCCACTTCCATTGGATTTAAAATAAATCCGGGCATATCAAATCTTTTAAACACCAACAATTATAATATTATCTACTGCTCAGACGGAAATAAGAAAGATTATGGACTAGTGGTAAACGTTCGTTTGTTTCCTAACAATCCAAATATTTACCAGGATATGCAACGTCTCATGAAGGACTGGGAAAAAACTCTTTTTCAAGATACCCATAGCGTGGTGTTTCCAGATATAACTTTCAGCCAATCCGACTTAGACCAAAAAATTGAATTTAAAAAAGGTACCTACAGATACGCCGATATATTATTGCCTGACAAAAAACAGAGTTCTATCAACTACAATATTGTTTTTGACTCAATCATTATAACAAGCACCCTGGATTGCTTAAAAAAAGCCTCTCTCAATGTGGAAACACTAGAACCCTAAACTAATTATGACTATCGCCAAAAAAATATTTTTCCTCTCTCTCGTTGTCCTGCTATTTTCCCTCCTACTTTGGGGTGTTTATAATTTATCCTTTAACAAAACTGGCACTCCTTCCGCCTCAGAAGATCCCGAAGAAGAAGTTCTCCCCAAAACCAAAGAAACCGCTCCATCAGTCATGGCAGTGACGGATGAAGCGGCTCTTTCTCCTGTTTTCACTCCGGATGAAAACGGGATAAAATACTATTCAAGAATTTCTGGCCGGGTCTATCAAGTTGATCTCGATGGAAAGAATAAAAAGACCATCGCCGACAAAGACCTTATAGGCCTTAGTGATATTATGTGGTCTCCGGATAAAACAAAGGTTATTTCCAAATTCAACAAGGCTGACGGCGTCCAATTTTTCTATTACAGCTATGATGAAAATAGGGGAGTTCCCATAAAAGATAATGTGGATGAGATTGCCTGGCTTGGTACCGGAGGAAGAATTTTTTATAAATATTACGAACCAAAAACAAAAGAAAGATCCCTGAATATTTCAGACCCAGATGGAACCAACTGGCAAAAGCTTTCCGACGTAACCCATCGAAATATAGTCATTTCTCCCATTCCTAAAACAAGCTTGGTTTCTTTCTGGAATAAACCGGATGCGTTTTCTGAGACGCTTCTTGAGTCTGTCCCAACTGTTGGAGGCGAAAAAAAGACCATCTTTAAGGAAAAATTTGGCGCCAGCTATCTTTGGAATAAGGATGGAACCAGCCTTCTAGTGAGCCATACCGACGTCCGAGGCGGAAGTAAACTCCAATTGGCACGCCTTAATTCCAATGGCGGGGAATATAGGAATTTAGATGCCCCGACTTTTGTCGAAAAGTGCGCGTGGTCAAAAAACGGAAAAACGATTTATTACGCTCTTCCCGGGGGAATTCCTGAAAACGCTATTCTTCCTAATGACTACGTCGAAGGAAAATTCAATACTGCTGACACTTTCTGGAAGCTCGACACTACAACCGGGGAAAAGTCCAGAATAATCGAATTGGAAGAACTTAAGGGAAAATTTGATGCTAGCAATCTTTTCCTTAACACTGACGAAAGTATGTTATTTTTCTTGAATAGAATTGATGGAAAAGTTTACCGATTAGCCCTATAAAACAAGAAAACACATCCAAAACACCACGGATAGATCGTTTTTGAAGTAAGTCGTATCGAAAACTCCGTGAATCAAAAAATATACCATAATGCCCAGTGCCATAAGCCGCACTGGGCTTTTGTCGCCTTTGAAGATATCTCTTAAAAAGAAATAGACCAGCCCCAAAAAACCAACGAGACCCAAAAATCCGCCGTATAACCAAAAAGCTAAATACATACTATGCGGGTGAGGGACCGCCCATTCTAAATAGGGAGGATAATATTTTTGATAGTCGAGATAAATAGTTTGGAAATTTCCTGGTCCGATTCCCCGCATCCAATCATTTTCCAGCATTTTTCCAGCCGATTTCCAAATCATCATCCGAGAATAGAGAGATGATCGCTGGTTGAAATTAATCAAATCATTAAATTTTACGCTTTGGTATTGAGTGAAAATCAAAAAAATAAGCAATGCTGATGCCACAGCTAGCAGCAGGGTCTTTTTCGAAAAATTCATAATCCAGAGAACAACTGCCAATGAAATCAATACTGAAATCCACGCTGCGTAAGAATAAGTAAAATAAAGCGGTACCAGCAAAACCACTAGGGACGCAACATTGAATTTTGGGTCCATCTTATTGCCCCTTTGGCCTTGAATTAGCCTTATTATTCCTACAATAAGGCTTGGCGCCAAATACATCGCCAAATAATTGGGCGAATTGAAAAATGCCTGGAGCCGCCCATCGAAAGTCAACTTGCCAAAAAACAGATACACCAGCGCTACTAACGCCAACAAAAAACCGGAAACATAAAGGGCCGTGAACATATTGGCGATTTTTTCCTTGGCCAAAAAATCTTTTGCTACAACAAAGAAGATGATAGGAAACAAAAACCAACCCTTAACAATGCCCAAGCCGATCAAATAACTCCTATTAGCCAAGACAGATATTAAAAGTCCCAAAAAAATAAAGCTGATAACAAGGATATATTTCCTATCTATTATTTTCATTCCGGAAAAAATTCTTCCCTTTTTTTCCACTACCCAAAGAAGAAAGGCCAGCATGATTAAAATTTCTAAAACATTAGTCGGGATGCCAAAAAATTTGAATCGCAAAAGATACGACGGCAAAAACACCATAATCAAATAAAGCAAATTTTCTAGATCAAACCGCCTGCCCATGATTGGTTTCAATATTGGAAAAACTTATTATTATCAGAAGCAAAGATAATACTACCGGAGAATAGATCGCTGTTTCAACCATTGAATGCGCCGCGAAAATAACAATACTCACCGAGAGGCAAAGAAACATCGCCTGCTTTCTCTTGATGCACGTTATCGCCGCCAAAAGCAGGAGAGAAAGCCAGACTAACGCATTCGGCGCCCCTGTTTCCACTGCAATATCTAAATAAGTGTTATGTGCGTAAATAGGCTCTCGATAATCCGCCGTGGATTTTATTTCAAGCGGATAGTTTCCAATGCCCACTCCGGTCAAAAAATTATTCTCTGCTACTTTCAACGCCTTATTCCAAGTTTCGATCCGCCCTTTATTTGAGCCTTCTTTGAGATTAAAACTAGAAAAAAACCGTTGAGAAATGGGACTGGGAATGGCTAAAACAACTATGAGTAAACTGATGATTCCTGCCGCCGTCAGCTTATATCTTTTTCCTATTTCTTTCCAAAACAAAACCACCAGAACCACCGCGCCTAAAAACAATCCTAAATATCCGCCCCGCGAAAATGTCAGGATATCTGCTAAAAACAAAACGGCCAGAAAAATAAAATAAATATTTTTCTTTGTTTCCAAAAACAATCCCAGCGCCAACGGGATAAGAAGCCCGAGAAAAAAAGAAAACATGTGCGGATCAGGAAACGTCGCGGTCGCTCTCAGATAAGTATTTCCCGCGACATTCACCAACCAGGAAGGATTCGCAAGAACCGCTTCCGCGAAATTTTTTCCTAGAAAAGGAACAGCTATGTGATCAGCCCAAAAATTATACGTCGTATCCATGCCCGCTATAAACTGCAAAGTAAATTGAAAAATTCCGATCAGAGCTGCAGCAACACCGCTCCAGACTAAGCCTTTGATTATTGCCAGCATTTTTTTATTGTCTTTTATCACATCGGAAACTACGAAATAAACAGGAACTATAGAAAACAAAAATAATAACTTTCTTGCCGACCAATCCACATTCCTAGCTTGGAACAAAGAGAGCGTATTTAAAAAAAGAAAGCTCGACAGAAACACGGTTTGCAGGTTATTCCCTACGACAAGCTTCTTTTTACTTAGTCCTTCGGCCGCCCAAATTAAAAAAAGCGCCAGAATAAAAACCCTGACCGAAGCCAAATCGACATTTCGAGTCGGATTTAGCGCTATTTGAAAAGGAAGATATAGAGAAAAAGCGACGAGAAGTTTGAACAATTTTTTATTCTTACAAATAAAGCTGCTCTATTTAACTAAGGCGCATCTGAGAATCCTTAGCAGATGACACTGAAGCCTGCTTTTATGCTTTTCAAAGTAATAACCTTGAGAATTGTAATAACTCTTTTTTTGTTTTTTTAATGAATGGCTGCTTCCGCCACAAATATGCTTGACCTTGAACTCAGGAAAAAAAACAACCTTTTTTCCGCCCCTTCTTACTCTTTTGCACAAATCCATATCCTCGAAATACATAAATATGCTCTCATCGAATCCCAAAACATCCAGAAATGCTTTTCTTGGCATAAAAAGAGCCGCCGCCGAAACCCAATCCGCCATTATTTTTTTCTTACTGCGCCAAATCTTTCTGCTTTTGGGAAAGCCGGCATTGTTTCGCAAGATGTCCCAAAGGCCCGTTTCTGAACCGGCGCCCCACTCCTGCGCCTCTCCCTCCTCATCAATTAGTCCGCTTCCGATAATCCCAATCTCTTCATTGGCGTCAAACTCCTCCAAAACTCTTCCAATGTCTTTGGATAATATCTCTGTGTCAGGATTAAGGAAAAGAATAAATTCTCCTTGGGCGGATTTGGCGCCCAAGTTATTCGCTGTTCCAAATCCAATGTTTTTTTCTTGGTTTATCAACCGGATATCAGAAAAACAACTGACAACACTTTCCAAATCTTCGTTGCAATCGTTGTTGATAATGATTATTTCTGTATCAATTTTCCGCTTGATCTTTTCAGCAATCGAAGCCAAGCATTTGCCTAAATGATGCTTACTCTGAAAATTAACGATGATCACGGAGAGTTTTTTATGGCCTTGCCTGTTTGAAGTCTCCATAAGCCTTCTTAACGCTGAGCGCCAGCTCAGTCTTGTTATTCCTTCTTATGTCTATACTATTTTTCGTTTTCCGCAAAAACGTGTACAAAAAAATCCAAGGCTTCATCCAAAAAGGAGCGTTTTTACTAAAAAAAATCAGCCCTGAAACCACCAGCCAATAAATTTTGCTAGTTTTCATTCCCTCGCTTTTTTCATAGTGGCAGACAACGCTTTGGGGAACAATAATCCGCCTAAATCCAGCCTGCTTGGCACGGAAACTAAAATCCGCATCCTCCCAATACAAGAAAAAGTCTTCATCCAAAAGACCGATTTTTTTAAACACCTCTTTCTTAACTAGCATTGAACAGCCAGAAACAAACTCTGTCGGATAGCTTTTTTCCTTATCATCGATTTGGGTCTTATGGACAACCCGCATGCGCAACCAATTAATATTACCCCCGGAGAACCAAATTTTTTTTGTCTCTCCTTCAAATATCACCGGACTTGCCAGTCCCACCCTTTCGTCCTTCTCCGCCTCTTCAATCAATTTACCCAAAAAGTCCCGCCTTACCGCCGTGTCGTTATTCAAAAGAAGCACGTAATCAGCCATTTTTTCCAAGGAAAATCTAATTCCCACATTATTTCCCGCAGAAAAACCCAAGTTTTCTTCATTTTTGATGAAAACCGCCCTGGAAAAATTAGTCTTAGCCATTTCAAGTGAGCCATCTTGAGAATTATTATCCACCAAAACTACTTCAAAATTAGGGTAATCAATGGCAAACACGCTGGAAAGACAGTTTTTCAAAACATCTTTGCCATTATAGTTAAGAATGACAATGGCAATTTTAGGAAGGGGGTTTTGCATACTTTTTTCCTCACTCTGCTGTTTTTATGTATATGCTTTTTCAGCATAAAAAGCCTTATCCACACGACTAGACCAATGGAGCTTGATCAATTGCAGCCGTCCGATCATCTTTTTTGCTAACAATGCTCGTTATCTCCTCGGTTCTTACTGCCCTAAAAATCCATAAAAAAACAAAGTAAACGAATACTCCGACCAGCCCTCTCGCAAAAAAGTTGAGAAAGCTCGTCAAAAACAGCGCTATGGCCATGGCCGCCCCAGAAAGAAAAATGCCCCAAACATTTTCCGCACTTGGCCAGTATTTGACGTATTTTACGGTTAAAAAGAGAGCTGCCAGCGACACAAACAACTCCGTGAAAACAGATACGCTGGCGGCGCCCAGATAAGAAAATCTTGGGATAAAAATAAAGTTGGAGACAATGTTTAGAAAAGCGGCCATTCCCAAAATTACCATTAATTTCTTTTGAAGGCTTGCTGATATCAATATGGCGTTAAGAAGGTTGCTGAAAAAAATAAAGGCCAATGCAAAAATTAAAATTCGAAGCACATTGGCCGATTCGGCAAATCCCGCTCCGCCAATCAACTGTATCACTCCTTCCGACAAAAATAGCGTCCCAATCACTAGCGGCACCACCAACACCAAGAAAACCTTAAATGTCTTGTTGGCTATGTCCTTGAATTTTTCAAAGTCAGAAATTATGTTTTGGGATATGATAGGGAAAATTAGTCCCACAAGCATTGAAGGAAAAAATGTAATATTCTCAATTACTTTGTAGGCCGCGCTGTAAATGCCCACATCCGCACTACTCTTAACGATGGAAAGAATGATCGTATCCAACTTAAAATAAGCAAAAGTAATGAGCGCCGATATGCCTAAAGGATATGATTCTTTAAGAAATGTTTTCCAGTAGGAAAAATCGAACTTCAGCTGGATTCTCACGTATCTTCTGGACCAGAAAAAAACCAGAGAAAAACTAAGCACCATATAGAAGAGAAGTGAAGATACTACCCAGCTAAATCCAAGATTTAGCCGGATAGCCGCATAAATCAGGATAACTTGCAAGGCTTTGCCTGCCAATTCAGAAAGCGCCACCCTATCCATTGCCAAGTTTTTTTGAAAAACCCCATTGAGAACTTGGTAAGCGGAAGAAAATAGAAAAGAGGCGGCAATAATTACAATCGCCTCCTTTACTTCTTTAGGATATGGAAAAAAAATGACTACTATGGGAGCGCCAGCTAAAATCAAAAGCGATGAGCATAATCTCAGAGTAAAGATGTTGCTCATTATTTTTTCTTCGTCAGCACCTGGCCGAGATATTTCCCGCGTTGAAACAGAATAGAGGCCCAGATCTCCCAAGGCTCCAAAAAAAGAAAAGAAGGCTAAAACTGTCGCGTAGTTTCCAAAGCCTTCTTTCCCGAGATATCGCGTTATTAATCCGATAGAGATTAAGGCGAGAACAGTTGCCAAAACCTTGGCGATACTACTCACCAGAACGTTGTAAGCTATTTTTCGAGCAATAATCATATTGTACCTTTTTCAAAATCCTAAACCAGATCGAGTGGCTTTATCACCACACGCCTATCTTCTCCTTCGCCGATGCTCTCCGTTTGTATTTTATCATTCTTAGAAAGCTCCAGATGGATGATGCGCCTTTCATAAGGCGACATCGGGCGCATCACAATGGCTCTTCGATCTGCCAGACATTGCTCGGCCAAATCATGAGCCATATTGATAATCGATTCGTTTTTCTCCTGCCGATAAGAATTAACATCAAGAACAAAGTTTATTCGTTCCTGGATCTCCTTTCTGACCAGGAGTCGCGCTATATGCTGAAGCGATTGTAAATTTATTCCGTATTGTCCGATCAAAAAACTTGATTCTTCGGTTTTGATATTGCAAACGATGGCCTCTCTCTCGTCTTCTTGGCTTTTCAAGACCTCGACGTCAGCCTCAAAACCCATTTTGGCGACTAATTCGCTAACGACTTTTTTTATTTTTTCCTCTATTGCTCCATTTTCAACTTGATTATTCATATATATTGAGTTTACTTGTTATTCAGATGAGTTATCTCTTGGCGGTTGAGGCTAACACGTCCTTCTTTTTCTCTAACTGATACTGTTGCGCTATGGCGAAAACAGTTGAAACAAGCCAATAGAGCGCGAGGCCGGCTGGGAATTTGATTCCGATAAAAAGAGTCAGAATCGGCCCCAAATAAAGCATCTGTTGCGTCATTACCTGGGAAAAGTCCTGATTCTTCTTATCTTTACTGGAGAGCATCGGTTGCTTGGCCATTAACATTTTTGTCTGAAAATACTGCGCCAAAGCGGCTAAAACGACTAGCACTATGTGAGGTATATTCGCCAGTGCGATATTTTTGAAATCAATAGAGCGAGAAAGATCGACTAGCCCCAGGAAAAAATGATTTATCTGGCCCGGATTAGCGACGAAGGAATAAAGTCCAGATCCATCAACAGACAGCCCGCTTTGCGAAAGATTAAATAAGACTCGATAAATAGCAATCAAAAATACCAATTGAAAAATAGTAGGAAGACAGCCTGAAAAAGGGTTTGTCTTAGTGGTTTTGTAAAGCTCCATAAGCGCCCGACTTTGCTTTTCCTTGTCGTTTTTGTGCTTTTCTTGCAATTCCTTGATTTTTGGCTGGAGGGCCTGCATCTTCTTTTGGGACTCTATCTGCTTTTTGCTAATCGGCAACAACAAAAATTTTATCAGCACTGTAACTAATATTATTGCTATGCCAAAATCATGCAAGGGAACTATGTTATATATAAAAATCAGAAGGTTATATATAGGACGATAGATAATTTCGTTAAACAAAAATGACATTTTATTTTTTTAATGAAGTTATTAAGTTCGCCTTTTTAAGCACTCCTCTTATAGCATCCGCGATTTCCGGCATATCAACTTTTTCTTTGTCTTGTTTTTTAACTATCACCGCTATATCCACTCCTTTAGACAGAAGTTCTAGCTCTTGATGTAGAATTTTTCTTATTTGCCGCCTTATTCGATTTCTAAGTACCGCCTTCTTAGAAAATCTAAGCCCCACCACCACTCCCAGCCTGGTTTGGAACGCATCATTCTTTCTGACTTTCAGCACGATATTCGCAAAAGAAAAGGACCTTCCTTGCTTTATGACCGCTTCGAAATCCTTGTTTTTTGATAGGCGATTGTTGCGTGGAAGCATGTAATTAAGCCACCGTTAGACGTTTTCTGCCCTTTTGACGCCTCTTTTTTAGCACGTTGCGACCATTTTTTGTTCGACTTCTTTTTATAAAGCCGTGCCTTCGTTTTCTCCTTTTGTTTTTAGGCTTGTAGGTTACGCTCATCTTTTTGATTGTTAGTTTTTTATCGATATAATCAATTAAAAGTTTACCAATTAATCAAGCTAAAGTCAATTTATCCCCTCAGCCTTGCTTTAATTTTTTTTTATATTATATTAAAAATAACGACTTGGCCGAGAAGCACACACCTTATCAACAGCTTCTTCTCTGTTTTGCAGATACTGCTCTTTTGTGATTGTGCTATACTTTTTTTAAAGACACCGCCTTATTTAATAAAAAATGACTAACGAAGAACTTTGGCAATCCGCTTTGGGAGAGATAGAGCTTTCTATATCCAAGGCTAATTTTATCACTTGGTTCAAAAACACCTCTATTGTTTCCAATAAAGATGGGCATATTGTCATTGGCGTTCCTAATGGATTTGCCAAGGAATGGCTTGAAAATAAATATAATCTGTATATTTTGCGAGCCCTTAGAAACTTTCAAGAAACACTTAAAAGTGTTTCTTGCGTAATATCGACTAACCAAACAACGACCGTTTTAAAAGAACCCTCCGTTGATGCCGTTATTGCCCCTCAAAAAGCCTCTATTCAGCCAAAAACAGCCTCCTATGAGAGCAATCTCAACCCTCGCTACACTTTTGAAAATTTCGTCATTGGAGGCAGCAATGAACTGGCGAGAGCGGCCTGCTATGCCGTTTCTCAAAATCTTGGACACATCTATAATCCTCTTTTCATTTATGGTGGCGTAGGACTAGGCAAAACCCACTTAATTCAATCCATTGGCAACGAAATCCTCAAAAAGGAACCCCAGCTTAAAGTAAAATACATATCATCAGAGAGGTTTACTAATAACTTGATTGAATCAATAAAAACCAACACCGTTGATCGTTTTAAAGAATACTACCATGGCATAGATATGCTTATTATTGATGATATTCAGTTTATTTCTGGCAAAGAAAAGACTCAAGAGGAGTTTTTTCACATATTTAATCATCTCTATCAGTCCAATAAACAAATTGTGCTTTCTAGCGATCGGCCGCCCAAGGCTATCCAGATTCTAGAAGAACGCCTTCGGTCTCGCTTTGAAGGAGGCATGATTGCTGATGTTTCGATGCCTGATCTTGAAACAAGGATCGCTATTCTTCGCAAAAAAGCCATGGAAGATGGCTTAGAAATCGATGATAAGGCTCTCGAGTTTATCGCAACCAACATCAAAAGCAACATCAGAGAACTGGAAGGAGCTTTAAATAGAGTATCGGTTTCAGCTCAATTAAGCCAAAAAAGGATTGATTTGTCCTATGTTTCTTCTCAACTAAAGGAATTGATCTCCTCAGGGAAAAAAAAGGGCGTAACTCATAAACACATAATAAAAATTGTTTCTGAATTTTATGACGTCACTCCAGACGACCTTGTCGCCAAAAACCGCAAACAAGAGGTAGTAAAACCTAGGCAGGTTGCTATGTATTTAATGAGAAGTGAGCTTCAATACTCATATCCGGGAATTGGGGAAAAACTGGGAGGAAGAGATCACACTACGGCTATCCATGCTTTTGAGAAAATACAAGAAGCTCTCCAAAATGACGAGAAACTGGCAGAAGAGCTTTGCCTCCTAAAAGAACAACTCTATTTGATCGTTTGATATTTCGGATAATCTGTGGATAAAGTGCTAAAAACCCTCTGAAAAGCTTGTCTATAACCACCCGCCCTGCCTGTTTCCAATATGAAGGATCATTGAGATTCGCCATTCATGCCTAATCTTTTCCCCCTCCTACTAGCCCTCCAAATCTATATTGTCCAGTAGTTATCCACAATCAGTTTCCCTTACTTAAGCCCTTTTTCAGACATATACACAGAAATGTTGTTTGCTAATAATAATAGTAGTATTTAATCTAATTAGTATAATAAATAATTATATTTAAATGAAATTAACTTGTACGCAAGAAAACTTTAAGAAAGCTATATCGAATTGTGAGCGGGTCGTTTCAAAACAAGCTACATTGCCAATCTTGAATAATATTCTTTTTGAAGCGGAAAAGGGCTCTTTTAGGCTAGCTGCTACTAATCTTGAGATGGGGGTAACTGCTAAAATAGGGGCAAAAATCGAAAAAGAAGGGAGGATTACTATACCTGCCAAGTTAATTAGTAGCTTTTCCAGCAACCTTCCTCCAGGGGAAAACGTTAGCTTAGACATTTTGGATCAATGCTTGAAAATCAAAAGTGGATCAGTGAAGGCTGTTTTTAAAGGTATTTCTGCCTCCGACTTTCCTCTTATACCAAAGAGAAATACTGAATTTTTACTTAACTTGCCTAGTGCAGAATTTAGAAATGTTATTGCTAAAGTTATGGTCTGTGTTGGTTTTAACGAAGCGAGGACTGAACTAACAGGAATAAACTTGGCTATGAGTAGAAAAGAGTTGTTTTTTGCCGCTACTGACAGCTTTCGGCTAGCTGAACACAAAATAAGTCTAAATGAAGAGGCTGTAAATAGGGAATATTTTGATGCGTTTCTCAGTAAAAAGGATAGTGTTATAGTGCCAGCTAGTACCCTAGTAGAGCTTAATAGGGCGATTTCTAGTAATGAAAATGAAGATGGTTTGGTTAGAATTGCCATAGAAGAGGGACAAATATTCTTCGAGACTAATGGGGTTCAAATTGTCTCACGTCTGATAAATGGAAAATATCCAGAATACAAGCATATAATGCCAAAAGTCTATAAGACGAGGATAGTGGGAAAAAAGAATGCTCTCCAGGGGGCTGTTCGGATGGCAAGCGTGTTTTCTCCTGGGAAGGCTAATGAAATTACGCTTAAAATCGACTCACAAGCAAAGAAAATATATACTTCAGCCAAGAGTGTTGATACGGGGGAGAATCTCACGGAGCTTGATTTTGAGGCGACTGGGCCGTCACAGGAAGTTGTTTTTAATGCCAAATATTTCTTGGATGGAATTAATTCCATTGCCACTTCGAAGGTGGCG
>Ga0209639_1002918_pt1 | contig 12272 bp, 8 predicted proteins | sample EPASupsiteHSE605_FD_187268 | JGI IMG/M metagenome (GOLD analysis project Ga0209639, IMG submission 187268) | Bioremediated contaminated groundwater from EPA Superfund site, New Mexico - Sample HSE6-05 (SPAdes) (version 2) | ecosystem: Environmental > Aquatic > Deep subsurface > Groundwater >...
TGATTTAGAAGCTGTACTTTTTTCAGTTCCTTGTGATACATTAAAATGTCTTAGCCAAAAATGGAAGGGAACATCTCCAGTAATAGTATTTACTCATCCTCAAAATAGAAAAATTGAAGCTGCAAACAAATTCTTAGTTGAAGAATTTAAGCTTGTACGTGAAAAATTAGAGAAAATACTAAAGACTGAAATTACTGATGAAGCATTAAATATAAGTATTCAAATATATAACGAAAACAGAAGAACTATGAGAGAATTTTCTGATGTAGTTGCAGAATACCCTAATATAATAGATCCAATACAACGTCATGCTGTAATAAAAGCAAGATATTTTATGGAAAAATCAAAGCATACAGCAATGGTAAAGGAACTAATAGCTGAAATTAAAGCTCTTCCAATTGAAGCTTTCAATGGAAAAAGAGTTATCTTAACAGGAATTATGGCTGAGCCTAAGGAAGTATTAGAAATTTTCAAAGAAAATGGATTTGCTGTTGTTGCAGATGATTTGGCACAAGAAGCAAGACAATATAGAAATGATGTTCCAGAAGGAACAGATCCACTATATAGACTAGCTAAATGGTGGCAGGACTTAGACGGATGTTCTCTAGCTACAGATGTTAAAAAGGTTAGGGGTCAAATGCTTATAGATATGGTAAATAAATATAAGGCAGACGCAGTGGTAATTTGCATGATGAAATTCTGTGATCCTGAAGAATTTGACTATCCAATATACTATAGAGAGTTTGAAGAAGCTGGAATTAAAAACTTGTATATAGAAATAGATTTAGAAACAACATCCTTTGAACAGACTAAAACAAGAGTTCAAAGCTTTAGTGAAATGCTTTAAATTTGGGGTTTATATAATAATTAAATGGGTTTTTATGGGTTAGGAGTGTACCTAGGGGTGGTGCACTCCCATTTTTTTTACTGAAGTTATATTAAACTATAGTAAATTAGTATATAATATATTTACTATAGATATTAAAATAAATTTAATATCCATTTTAGTTTTTAGGGGGCAAAAAATATGAAGATAGGATATGCAGCATCAGCTGGGGAAAAGGATATTTTCGACACAATAGATTATGCTTATGAAAATAAACTAGAAGCCGTAGAGCTTAATATAAATATGCCAATATTTTTCCCAGAGAAATTTGGTGAAGAGGAAAGAAAAAAAATTAAAGAGTACAGTAATGAAAGAGGGGTAGAGCTTACATTTCATGCACCAGAGGATATTTCTCTTCTTCAGCTTCAAAAGAATATTAGGGAAGCTGGACTTAGCAGACTTAAAGAGGTAATGGATTTTGGACATGATATAGGAGCAACTAGACTTACAATGCATGTTGGACCAGCTGTAACTTTTACTTTAACTGATAGAAAGACTTACCTATATGAACTTTACTATGATGAATACAAAGCAGTATTAAGAGAAAGTTTATTAGAGCTTATACACTATTCCAAAGGGAAAATTAAACTATGCGTTGAAAATTCAGGAAGATTCCCAAAGAAGCTGGTTCAAGAAACTCTAGAGGAATTGTTAGTTCAAGAAGAGGAGTTATTTTTAACCTGGGATATTGGACATTCCTATGAAAATAAGTATGATGAAGTTAAATTTTTCTTAAAACATGTGGACAGGATAAGAACTTGCCATGTGCATGATCATAATGGAAAGAGCGATCATCAAATTATAGGAGAAGGAAATGTAGACTTTAAATGGCACTTCGATAAGATGAAGGGTATAGAGATTATTTTCATTGTTGAGGTAAGGCCAAGAGATAAGGCAATAGAGGCAATAGAAAAATTAAACGAAATATTATAATAGAAAAAAGGTGAACTTTTAAAAGGCTCACCTTTTTTGCTTGTATATTAAGCTGAGTGACCATGGGAATATAAAATATAACCATTTAAAATCTCAGCATATAGTAGTTCAACCCTTCTTGCAAAGGTTCTAGAAGAAAATTTTTCAGAGGAGCTTTCACTGTTTTTTGCCATTTTAAGCCTTAAAGTTTCATCAGTAAATAATTTTTTAAGAGCCCCTTCAAATTCTTCAGAGGTTTTATAAACTAATCCATTTTTATAAGATTCAACTACGCCTTCAATGCAAGGATCATATCTGCAAATTACAGGAAGACCACAAGAAAGTGCTTCTATATAAGTAAGGCCCTGAGTTTCACTGGTGGAAGCAGTAACAAATGCATCAGAAATTTTATAGTATTTATATACTTCTTCAGGCTTTACCATTCCTGTGAAAATAATTTTATCCTTTAAAGTTTTAACTGAGGATAATTCCTTAAGATTTTCTAGATAAGGGCCACCACCTACAATTAATAGCTTTAAATTATCTATTTCATTAGATAAATTAGAATAAGCATCTATTATTTCTTCAATATTTTTTTCTTGAGCTATTCTTCCCAAATATAAAAGTATTTTATCTTTCTTAGCAATATTACATTTATTTTTCAAGGCGGCTTTTTCTTCTTCTGTCATGGATATTTGGAATTTCTTTAAATCAATTCCTGTGGGTATTATATGAATGTCCCTTTTTACTCCATAATTTAATAGGGCTGTTTTAACCTTATTAGTTGGAGCAATAACAGCTTCCATGCTATTTAGAAGTAGCCTTATAAACAAGCCCATTGCCTTAGGGTTTATTACTTTTCCATTAAAAACGTAGTCTAAGTAATCCTCGTACATAGTATGATAAGTGTGAATATGAGGTACCTTTAGGATTCTAGCTATAAACTTTGCATCTATCATGGTAGAAAATTCTGTTTGAGAGTGAATAATATCTGGTTTCCACTTTAAGATCTGCTGTAGTATTTCAGTATTGAAAAACCTTTTAACTTTTGCACCAGGATAGAGCCTTAAATTGAAGGATTTTAAATAAAAAATATCTCCATCAATTCTCTCTTTACCGTCTGCTGATAAAGTAAGTATTTTAACTTCATGTCCCATAAACTTTAATTCCTTGTACAGGTTATGGGTTGATATAACAACTCCATTTACCATAGGATAAAAAGTATCTGTAGTTAATAAGATTTTCATACCTAATCCCCCAGTAATCCGAATAATATACTTTATAAATTAATTGTAATATAAATAGATTAAGAAAAGGATATGTAAAATATTAAGATTTTATTAAGTTTTCAGTTTTCAGTTTTTAATTTTATAATACAATGATATCATAAATTAATGAATTTGTTTACAAGATAATGAATAAATTACAAATAGATTCATATAATTAACAGTAATTACCACTAAAAAAATAATTAAAGTGGCCGATAATTATTTGGGAAATAATTAGACTAATTAGGAGATGTATACATATGAAAGCGAAAATTTATATAAGTAAGTTATTATTGTCAGCAGCTATATTTACCTTAATGTGTACTACTGCTTTTGCAGAAACCTCTGATTTTAAGGAGCTGCCTTCAAAATCGCAGGTAAGTATATTAAAACCATTTACTGTAAAGGTTAATCTAGATTTAGATGCAAACACTATTAATAGTACAAACATAACAGTAAAGGATAGTAAAGGACTTCCAGTAAAGGTGTCTGTTTATTCAGGAGATGACAGTAAATCAATAGTAATATATCCTCAGGTTGGAGGATACATACCAGGAGCTGCTTATTCTGTAGAGATAAGCACAAATGTAAAGAGTAAAACTGGTGCGAAATTGTCCATGCCTGTTAAGATGAATTTTACTACCTCAAGTCAGTTTGAGGATGAAACAAGCAATACAGCTTTACCTAGCATAAAGTCAATAGACATTTTAGACAAGCCAGTTATAGAAAAAAACAAGACAAGCTTTGTAATTACTCCAAACATTTCTGGAGATGTTCAATACAGGGTGTTTTTATTTAATTATCCTAATGAAACTTATGATAATTCAAACTACTATACAAGCGGAGTATATACAGAGCTTACATCAGGATATACAAGTGCTATATCAAGCTTAAATCCATACACCTTTGCGAAAACAGATGGTTTTGAACTTGGTAAGTACAAGCTTTTAGTTTATGTTAAAGGAAGTGGAAGGTCAGGAAAGTACAAGGATACAAATACTGATTTTGATAATTTTTATTCAACATATCTTAAAGTTTTGGATAAAAGCATATTAGCAGATGCAGCAACTACCACCACAACAACTTCATCAAGTATTACTAAAATTAGTTATAGCAAAACCCTAGAAGAAGCTGTAAGTGCACAAATTAAAGCTGGTGGTCCAGTTTACAGCGAGCCTACAGGCTGGATGAAGGCTAATGATAGTCTTCTTAGATATTATATGGATCCAAGCAACTATTTGGACGATTATGGAAAGTACTCTTTTTTAGTTTTAAATTATATGGATGTAAGTGTTGATGATTTAAATACTCTTTTAACAGGAAAAGGGGTTTTAGAGGGAAAAGGAGATATATTCTTAAAAGCAGCCAAGGATAACGACATAAATCCTATATATCTAGTATCTCATTCTCTGCTTGAAACCGGAAATGGCACTTCTGTGTTATCCAATGGAATTCTTGTAAGCTCTGTAGATGGAAAAGCAGTAGACCCTAAAACCACATATAACACCTTTGGAGTACATGCTTATGATGAAAATCCAAATAAATTTGGCTCTGAGTATGCCTACACTCAAGGATGGTTCTCTGTTGATGCGGCAATTTTAGGTGGAGCTAAATTTATAGGGACTAATTATATTAACAGAGCTGGAGAAAAGCAAAACACACTTTACAAAATGAAGTGGGATATAAATTATGCAACATATCCTCATCAATATGCCACAGATATTGGATGGCCAAGAAAGCAGATTAAGAGAATAAAGGATTTAATAGAACAATGTAAAACTGCAAAGCCAGTATTTGAAATACCTAGCTTTAAATAGGGAATATGAATAAGAGCTGCCTCAAAATATAAAATATAATTTTGAGGCAGCTCTTATTATGTGATGGGATTTGGCACAATAAATGCTGTAATAAAAATGAAGGGTCTGACCCTTGGGGATAGTTGGGAATATTCAGCATTAACATGATTTGATTGGAGTTGGTGATATTGTGAGTAATATTAATAAAGAAATAAATGATCTAGAACATTATAAATTGATATTTAATGAGATTTTAGATATGACTGAAGATGGATTTGTTGTTACTGATGTTGACGGAACAATATTAGATATTAATAATTCCTACTGTGCTTTTATTGGAACCACAAAGGAAAAAGCTATTGGACATCACATTAGTGAATTCATAAAGAACACTAAAATGCCGGAGATTGCAAAGTCGGGTATTAAAGAAGTTGATACAATTCATGAGCTTGTACACGGACAGCACTACAAAGGAGATAAGTTTTTGTTTGTTACAAGAGCGCCTGTAAAAAAGAATGGAGAGGTCATAGCAGCAGTAGCACAAGTAAAATTTAGAATACACACTCTTAAACTGTCACAAAATCTTTTAAAACAAGATAAAGAATTGAAGTATTATAAGGACGAGCTACAAAGGCTTGGAGAAAGCAAGTATAATTTAAATTCTATACTTGGACAAAGTGATTCTTTTATGGAAGCAAAAGAACTGGCTAGAAAAGCCGCTAAAAGCAACTTACCTGTACTAATTAACGGAGAAACAGGGACAGGAAAAGAAGTTTTCGCCAACGGAATTCACTATGCCTCAGATAGAAAAAATAATCCTTTGATTAGATTAAATTGTGCAGCAATTCCTGGTGAGCTTTTAGAGTCAGAGTTATTTGGATATGAAGAGGGCTCTTTCACAGGAGCCAAAAAAGGTGGGAAAAAGGGTAAATTTCAACTTGCACATAAAGGAACAGTATTTTTAGATGAAATAGGTGATATGCCTCTTCATATGCAGGCAAAGCTTCTTAGGGTACTTCAAGAAGGAGAAATTGAGAGGATAGGTGGTTATGAACCCATACCGATAGATGTAAGAGTTATAGCTGCAACTCATCAAGATTTAAGAAAGCTAGTTAATGAAAGGAAATTCAGAGAAGATCTTTATTATAGATTAAATGTAATAAATATTAGGATACCTCCTTTAAGACAAAGAAAAGAAGATATAGCTTTGTTCATTAATCACTTCTTAAACGAATTAAACAAAAAATATAAAACTGATACAACAATATCTCAAAGGGCAAAGGAATTATTGTTGTATCATAAATGGCAAGGAAATATAAGAGAACTTAAGAACGTAATAGAAAGTGCCTATGTTTTAGCGGAAAAGGATATTATAGGAGTTAAGCATTTTCCTTCAAATTTAATTACGTCCTGTCCTAATATAGCAAAATCTAATAAGGATAATTCCTTAGATTTAATATTAAATGAGTTAGAAAAAGATATAATTTTAGAAACTTTAATGGAAAACGGCTATAAAATATCAAAAGCCGCTGAAGACTTGGGAGTTCACAGAACTACATTATATAAAAAGATGGAAAGACTAAATATTAAGCTTTCCAGGTCAGTTGAAATATAAATACTAGGGAAATACTAATTGATTTATTGCTATTGGTATTTCCCTAATAGTTTATAGTAATCTAAAAGAAATCACATATCTTTATTAATTGCTTTTTAGCTTATAATATAATATTCCATCTTCCTCTGTTTTTTCAGCTTCTCCAATACAAGCTAAATGCTCTAAGTGTGACATAGCTTCAGCTGAGGCAAACCACTTTTGAGCTTTAGGGAAGTCTTCCCAGTTATCATATCTTAATTCCCAGTGCATATTTGCAGCTGTATCTCTTACTGTTCTCTTATTATTTTTAATTATTTCTTTAACTTCATTTAGACGATGATCATGATGATCTAAGAGTTCATTAATTCTTCTTTTATGATCAATAATAATGTTCCTGTGAGCTGTAAAAAGAAAGTCAATATCATATTCATAAACCTTTTTTAAACTATTAAAGTATACGGCTAATATATCTTTTTCAAAGCCCCAAAAGGCTATGTTTGGAGTGATTTTGTCTAAAATGTGATCCCCACAAAAGAATAGCTTATGGTTTTTTTCATATAAACCCACATGCCCAGGGGTATGCCCAGGAATATCTACTACTTGAAAGGAGTAATCTCCAATAGTTATTACATCACCTTCTTCAACGGGAGTAAATTCAATAGGCTCTTTAAGTGAATATTTATATCCAGGATGATCGTCAACAGATATATTATCTTGCTCTAAGTGGAACATAGTCTTATAGCTATTAAAGTTTGTCCAATATGTGTCGTTAGTCATTTCATTAATCATTTTACCGTCTGTCTTTCCTGCATATACTGTAACTCCTTGCTTTTCCAATTCTGCTGCAAGGCCAGAGTGATCTGAATGAAGATGGGTTACAAGTAAATCAGTTTTTGTTAAATCAATTCCTAGTTCTTCAATACCTTCCATAAAGGCTTTTTTGCATTCTTCAATATTAAAGCCAGTATCAATTATCAAGTTCCTTTCTGGTGAGGTTATTATGTAACTGTTAACTGCCTTTAATGGATTTTTAGGTAAAGGTATTTCCTGCTTATAAATGTTAGAATAAATTTCTGTAATCATGTTATCCTCCTTGTTTTTTCTTAATGAGTAGTGATATTTGCGTAAAAACACTTCTATTAATAATCTTTATATATAGCATATATAATGCCAATTTTTATTTATTTCTAAATAAATCCTTATAAATGGGGAACATTCAATATAATTTAGTAATTATTTAATTTGAGGATTTTAGTCGTTATAAGTTAGAAGAGGTTTATATAGAAAAGATATGTATAATGAATTATAAAGTGTAGAAATAATTATACATTTTCTTTTGAAGCTTATTAAATAAAGGGTTTACAAAGATTTTGGCGCAGAAATATATAGATTCATATGGTTTTATTTAGTTTAGGTGTAGAAATTTTTCTACACTTAAATTTTTATCATTTATTAGAATAGAGAGCTTAGGGATGGAAAATCAATGATTTTTATATTTGGCACGGCAATTGCTCTATAGGTTATTAAGGTATTAATACATCATAGAATTCTAGAATTCCATATATTAATTCAAAAGGAGTGATTAATTATGAATAAGTGGCAAAGCATTTACAAGGAGAAGCTAACTTCAGCAGAAGAAATAGCAAAACAAATAGACTCCAATACTGTATGTGCAAGTCCCATAGCTGCCGGTGAAGCCTTTGCTATACCAGAAGCTATTGCTGAAAGAGCCCTAAAAGAAAATCTAAAGGGGATAAAACATTGTTCTATACTTTCTTTAAGACCACAAAAGATATGGGATCCTGCTTTAGACGGAAAATTTAATCATGTAACTCTATATGTATCATCAAACAATCCTAGAAAGGCTATGTGGGAAAATAGAGCAGAATTTGTACCAAGCTTCTATTATCAAATACCTAGGGTTTGGGATGAATATATAGAACCAGAAGTATTTTATGCAACTGTATCTCCAATGGATGAGCATGGATACTTCAGCTTTGGACTAAGTGTAAGTACTTGCATGACTTTAAAGAAAAAAGCAAAAAGAATTTTTCTAGAAGTTAATGAAAATATGCCTAGAACTCATGGAAACAGTGCTATTCACATTTCAGAAGTAGATGCTATCTGTGAATGCAATGTACCACTACCAGAGCTTCCAGTGGCAGAAATATCTGATGTAGATAAAACTATAGGTAATTACATTGCTGAGTTAGTTCCAGATGAAGCTACTATCCAACTAGGAATAGGTGGAATACCTAATGCAGCAGCTCAAGCTTTATTAAATAAAAAGAATTTAGGAATACACACAGAAATGTTTACTGAAAGCATGATTGACTTAATAGAAGCTGGAGTAGTTACAAATACAAAAAAAAGCATACATTTAGGTAAAAGTGTTACAACCTTTGCCTTAGGTACAAAGAGGATGTATGAATTTTTGGATGATAATGTAGGTGTAGAATTCCATCCAGTAGACTACGTCAATGATCCAAACACAATAGGAAAGCATGATAATTTTGTATCTATAAATTCATGTATAGAAGTTGATTTATTTGGACAGGTTTGTTCAGAATCTCTTGGACCAAAGCAATACAGCGGAGTAGGCGGTCAAGTTGATTTTGTTAGAGGAGCATGTAACTCAAAAGGTGGTAAATCAATAATATCAATGCAATCTACTGCTAAGGGCGGAACAGTATCAAAGATTAAATTAGCTTTAACAGAAGGATCAATAGTAACTACTTCTCGTAACGAAGTTGACAATATTGTAACAGAATACGGAGTGGCAAAGCTTAAAGGAAAGTCTATATCAGAGAGAGCAAAGGCACTTATAAGCATTGCACATCCTAGCTTTAGAGAACAGCTTACTTTTGAAGCTAAGAAAATCAATTTGTTTTAATCAGTTATAGATATAGATAATACTGATAAAACAGAAATGAACCATTTTTAAAAATAGATATTAATTGGATATGTTATAAAGTTATGTAGATAATGTGTGGATGTTAATAGATAAACAAAAAAGTAGTATGCTTAGCGAGAGTTTCTACAAAAATATAAGAAATAATTTTAATTTAGATATGTGTTATAAAGTTAGATGGATAACGGGAAACCGTAAAAAAATAAAAAGTAGCATGCTTAGCGAGAGCTGCTACAAAAATATAAAAAATAATTTTAATTAGGATTGATAATATTATAACACAAAAAATATAAATGTTAAATATTTAATTAATATTTTTTTATAAGGAGAGTTAATTGATGGTAAATAATGATATAAAAATGGTTCAACATATAAGTTCTGATCCCACGGCAATAGGTCAATTTGGTCTTTCGATGGTTACTTTAGTTGCAGCTAGTCAAAAATTAGGATGGACAAATGGTCTTGGAGTATTGGTGCCAGTAGCGTTTTTCTTAGGAGGAGTAGCTCAACTTTATGCTGGAATAATGGATTCAAAGCATAATAAAAGCTTTGGAGCTAATGTATTTACTTGTTTTGGCCTTTTCTGGATGACAATGGCTATAGCTTGGATGATTAAATCAGGGGTTTTTGGGCAAGCTTTAGCAAAGCAATATGATGTAAAACAGTTGGGATTCTTTTTTATTGGATATTTGATATTTTCTTTATTTGCAACAGCTGCAAGTTTAGAGGCAACAAAACAATTATTTATAGCTTTTATACTTGTTGATCTTTTGTTGATAGGTTTAACATTAGAAAGCTTTGGAATTGCGGCACATTTTGCACATCAAATGGCTGCTTGGTCAGAACTTATAGTATCTTTAGTTTGTTTCTATGGAGTAGGAGGTTATGTAATTAACAGTCATTTAGGATTTGTATTACTTCCTATGGGAAAACCAACAGGGATTTTAAAAAAATTAAATAAACAACAATAAATAAGGAGGGATAACATGAAAAAAGTTAGTGTACTCACAGCAGAAGAAGCGATTAATTTTGTAAAGGACGGCGATACACTTACAACCAGCGGGTTTGTTAGCAGCTCCATTTGTGAAGCCCTAAGTAAGGCTTTAGAAAAGAAGTTTTTAGAAACTGGCTCTCCTAAAGATTTAACTCTTATGTATGCAGGATCTCATGGAAATAGAGATGGAAGAGGTGCAGAGCATTATGCCCATAAGGGTATGCTTAAGAGATTAATAGCTGGGCATTTGAGTACAGCCCCAAAGCTTGGCGCTATGTGTATAAATGGTGAAATAGAAGGATATAACTTGCCTCAGGGAGTTCTAGCAATCTTATTTAGAGAAATAGCTGCACATAGAGATGGAGTAATTACAAGGGTTGGACTAGATACCTTCGTAGATCCAAGAAATGGCGGAGGTAAAATAAACAGCATTACTAAGGAAGATTTAGTTGAGGTTATAACAATTAATGGAGAAGAAAGGCTTTTATATAAGACTTTTCCTATAAACATTGCATTTATTAGAGGTACTTATGCAGATGAGTACGGTAATATAAGTCTTGAAAAAGAAATAGGACCTCTTGAAGCCACATCTACAGCTCAGGCTGTTAAAAATTGTGGTGGTAAGGTTATTGTTCAGGTAGAGCAGATAGTTAAGGGGGGAACTTTAGACCCTAAATTAGTAAAAATACCTGGAATTTATGTGGATGCTGTGGTAGTAGCAGATAAAGAAAACCATCAGCAAACCTTTGATTGCGAATTCCAGCCAGAAATTTCAGGACAAAAAAGAGTACCTTTAGGAAATTCACAGCCTATTCCGTTCACTGTTAAAAAAATAATCGGCAGAAGAGCAGCTATGGAATTGAGAGAAAATACAGCTGTAAATTTGGGTATCGGAGTGCCAGAGTATGTTGCTGCAGTTGCAAACGAAGAAGGAATTGGGGATTATATGACATTGACTGTTGAAGGCGGCGCTGTTGGAGGTATTCCTCAAGGAGGAATAAGATTTGGATCAAGTGTTAATCCTGACGCCTTATTAGATCAGCCTTATCAGTTTGACTTTTATGATGGTGGTGGACTTGATATGGCATTTCTAGGACTTGCTCAATGTGATGAAAATGGAAATATAAATGTTAGTAAATTTGGTCCTAGAATTGCAGGATGTGGTGGATTTATTAACATTACTCAAAACTCTAAAAGAGTATTTTTCTGTGGTACTTTTACAGCAGGCGGATTAAAAACAAAAGTTGAAGACGGAAAGCTTGTAATAGTACAAGAAGGAAAAGAGAAGAAGTTTATTAAACAAGTTGAGCAAATTACATTTAGTGGAAAATTTGCAATTAAGAATAAACAACCAATTCTATATATAACAGAAAGAGCTGTATTTGAATTAAGAGAAGATGGTGTTTACCTTATTGAAGTAGCTCCAGGAATTGATATTAAAACTCAGATTATAGATTTAATGGAATTTGAACCTAAGATAGATAAAGAAGTTAAGATCATGGATGCAAGACTTTTCAGAGAAGAAAAGATGAACTTGAAAAATAATTAACGAAAGGAGAGTATCCTATGTTTACAATGGGGATTGATATTGGATCTGCGTCTTCAAAGGTAGTAATTCTTGAAGATGGAAGCAAAATAGTTGCTGCAGAAGTTATTCAAGTTGGAACAGGTTCTACAGGACCTAAACGTGCATTGGATGAAGCTCTTTTAAAATCAGGTCTTAAAATCCAAGATATGAGTAAAATAGTTGCTACAGGCTACGGAAGATTTTCAGTAAAGGAAGCAAATAAACAAATCAGTGAAATCAGTTGTCAAGCTAAAGGAATATTCTTTTTAGTGCCAACAGCAAGAACTATTATCGATATTGGCGGTCAAGATGCTAAGGCAATTAAGCTTGACAACAAAGGCGGA
>Ga0209639_1002920_pt1 | contig 12266 bp, 12 predicted proteins | sample EPASupsiteHSE605_FD_187268 | JGI IMG/M metagenome (GOLD analysis project Ga0209639, IMG submission 187268) | Bioremediated contaminated groundwater from EPA Superfund site, New Mexico - Sample HSE6-05 (SPAdes) (version 2) | ecosystem: Environmental > Aquatic > Deep subsurface > Groundwater >...
TTCTTACGCTGCTGTATGATTCCATTCCCGAAGAGGAAGAAAAAGAAACGATCGTCAAGGCTGAAGCCCTTCTCAAAGTATTGGGCGATGCGAAAGCCGGTATGAATGAAAATAGAAACGATCTGCTCACAGCTTGTTCATCACGGCAAGAAAATGCTGCTGATCCTTTTCAAGTGCTGCTGGTTGATCATGAAGACTCCTTCGTGCATACACTGGCCAGTTATTTCCGTAAAGCCGGCTGTCAGGTGGTCACGATGCGGCACCATCTGGCCAGAGAAGCCATAAAGAAAGAACGGTATGATTTGGTCGTGCTGTCTCCGGGACCGGGCAAACCGTCTGATTTTAAACTCCGGGAAACAATCGGGCTCTGTCTGGACAAAGGAATGCCTCTCTTTGGGGTCTGTCTGGGGCTGCAGGGGATTGTCGAATATTTTAACGGAAAGCTCGGCGTATTGGATGTACCGGTGCATGGCAAACAATCGGCGTTAAAAATATCCCCGGAATCAGTAATCTTTAAAAATTTGGCCAATCTAAGAGTAGGCAGATACCATTCGCTGTTTGCTGAAAAAGTACCGCCGGAACTTGAGATTACGGCCTGGACTGAAGACGGTGTGGTTATGGCAGTAGAAAGCAAAGATAAAAACATTCTGGCAGTCCAGTTCCACCCTGAATCCATTATGTCGATGGATGAGGATCAAGGATTCCGGATCATCACCAATATTTTGCATAAACGAGGAGGTGCATACGATGCGTAATCTGACCATTCTGGACTGTACGCTCAGAGACGGAGGACTGACCAACAACTTCCGGTTCCCGGAAAAATATATCAAAGACCATATTCAAAAGATCTCCGAAGCGAAGGTCGATTATCTTGAACTTGGGTATAAAGCAGATCCCGCGTATTATGAACGGACAGCCTACGGCAAACTTAAATTCTGTGATGACAGCGAGATACATGACATCATCAAAGGAATTCCGGGGCTTCCCAAACTGGCTTTTATGGTGGATGTCGGCAGATTTGACCGGCGATCGGTTGAAAATGCCTCAGTTTCACCATTCACCATGGGCCGGGTTGCCTGCTATTTAAACCAGATTGAAGAGGCCGTTGAAGATGTCCGCTTTCTGCAAAATAAAGGCTATGAGACAACGCTGAATATCATGGCAATTTCCAGAGAAAGAATCCCGGAAATTGTTTGCGGCTTAAGAAAAATCAAAGCGCAAATCCCTGCAGCAGCAGTCTATGTGGTAGACAGTTATGGGGCGCTTTATCCGGATTATGTCAAAAAGCTGGTATCACTGTACAAGGAAGAATTAAACGGTATGAATGTGGGAATTCATGTGCACAACAATATGCAGCTGGCCTTCTCCAACACCATTACGGCGGTTGAAAGCGGCGCGAGCTTCCTTGATGCGAGTGTCAACGGGATGGGCAGGGGAGCCGGCAACTGTCCGCTGGAATGTCTTTTGCCGTATGCTGGCAAAGACCATTATGATTTAAAGCCTGTACTCGCGCTGATTAATGATTACTACATCCATGATGGTGACGAACATTCTTGGGGGTACTGCCCCAAACAGCTCTTAACGGGGATTTTCAACCAGCATCCTGTCTATAGTATCCAGGGGGCGGGCGAAGATCTGATTCGGATCTATGATCATTTTCAAAGTGAGGTACAGGTATGAAAAACGAAATGGTTAACTATCTTGGAGAAAATGGTTATTTTGGCGCCTATGGCGGGAGATTTGTCCCGGAAATCCTGATACCGGCTGTCGATGAACTGAGTCGGGCTTTTCAGGAAATATTGCGGGACGAGGACTTCTATAAGCAATACTATAACCTTCTGATGGACTTTTCGGGCAGGCCGACACCGCTGACGTATGCGGAAGGGCTTAGTGCGTATTTTGGCAGAGCCAAAATCTTTATCAAGCGGGAGGATTTGAATCATTCCGGCGCCCATAAAATCAATAATGTGCTCGGGCAGGGCCTGCTTATGAAAAAACTGGGCAAGACCAGAGTCATCGCCGAGACCGGCGCAGGCCAGCACGGTGTGGCAACGGCGATCATGGCGGCGAAAATGGGATTTCAGGCGACGATCTATATGGGGGCTGAAGACGCTGAACGGCAATATGCCAATGTCTTCTGGATGAAACAGCTCGGAGCTGAAGTTATTCCTGTGACAACCGGGACGGCAACGCTTAAGGATGCCATTAACGAAGCGCTTCGCGACTGGGCAGGAAATTTTGATAACACGCATTATGCACTTGGCACGGCGTGCGGACCGAGGCCATTCCCGGAGATGGTCACTTTCTTTCAGTCCGTAATCAGTAAAGAGATGAAAAAACAAATCAACGATATCTGCGGCAAGAATCCAGACCGGATCTATGCCTGTCTGGGCGGCGGTTCCAATGCGATGGGCGCTTTTGTGGAGTTTCTGCAGGAGCCCGGCGTAGAACTCGTTGCCGTCGAGGCAGGCGGAAAGGGCGAAGCTTCCGGAAAACATGCTTCGCGGATCGCTTATGCCAAAGCCAAAACCGGCGTCTCTCAGGGCTACAAGACACTGTTTCTCCAAGATGATGACGGACAGATGCTGGATACCTGGAGCATTTCCGCCGGACTTGATTATGTCGGCGTATCACCAATCCTGGCTCATCTGGCGGAAACCAAGAGGGTCCGGGTTTTAGCCGCCACAGATGCCGAAGTCATTGAGGCCTTTAAACTGATCATCAGCAAGGAAGGGCTGATACCGGCGCTTGAATCCACGCATGCTTTCGCCGGACTTTTCAGGGAGATTGCTGACACCAAACCGGAAGATGTCATCGTTGTCAATATGTCCGGCCGTGGAGACAAAGATATCTTCAATATTGGGGAAGCATTGCAGGATCAGGGCTGGAAAACATTTGTCACAGAAAGAGGTAAGGCATATGCAGATTGAAAAACAAATTGAAGCTATGAGAAAAGAGAAGAAAATACTGCTGATGACCCACCAAATTATTGGCTATCCTGATTTTGCCGCCAATGAAAAAGTGATTGAATGCTTTTATAACAACGGGGTCGACCTGATTGAACTGCAAATACCTTTTTCTGATCCGATTGCTGACGGACCGGTATTCACCAAGTCCAATCAGGCCGTATTGGAAAAGGGGATCAAAGTCAGCAACTGCCTGAAGTTTATCGAGAGAATGGCCAGCAAATACCCGATCCCGTTTTTGGTCATGACCTACTACAATATCCTGTACCAATACGGCGTCGAAGCATTTATTGACCGGTGCAAAGAGATCGGCGTCCAGGGAACCATCGTGCCGGATGCTCCGCTTGATGAGGCCAGAGCCTACTACGATTATTCCCGCCAACAGGGATTGGCTGCAGTAAGCATAGCGACACCTTATTCCGATCCGAAACGACTGCAGGAAATTGCCGATATCGGAAGCGGATTCATCTATTACGTTCCCCGCAAAGGGGTAACCGGCAGCAAAACAACTTTTGACTCTGATATTCTGGACGGAATCCAAAAAGCAAAGAAAGAGACCGGTAAAACAATCGCCGTAGGTTTCGGGATTCAAGGCCCGGAAGATGTCGCCCGTTTAATTGGAACTGCCGATATAGCGATCATCGGCAGTAAGATCCAGCAGGTGCTTGAGACTGAAGGGCTGTCCGGTCTGGATCAGTTTTTAGGCGATATTGCGCGTGTTAATAAGGAGGAATGAATGATGGGAATGGAGATAGCTTTAAAAAAACTTTCCAATAGAGAGGATCTCAGTGCTCAGCTGGCCTATGATTCCATGACGGAGATGATGAGCGGTGAAGCCAGTGAAATCTCCATGGCAGCCTTTTTAACGGCGCTCCGGCTGAAAGGAGAGACCATTGAAGAGATTTACGGGACAAGTAAGGTGATGCGGGAAAAAGCCCTCAAAGTGGCGTGCGCATCAGAAAATCTGGTGGACACCTGTGGAACAGGCGGGGATGGGGCTCATACGTTCAATATTTCCACAACGGCAATGTTTGTTGCTGCCAGCAATGGCGTAAAAATTGCCAAGCATGGCAACCGGAGCATTACCAGCAAGAGCGGGGCTGCCGATGTCCTCGAAGCGTTGGGGGTCGAGATTGCGCTGCCGCCTGAGGCGGTTGGTCAATGTATCGACCAAGTCGGCCTTGGTTTTATGTTCGCTCCACATTTCCATGCTTCAATGAAATATGCGATGCCGGTGCGTAAAGCACTTGGCTTCAAAACCATCTTTAATATCCTCGGTCCATTAGCCAATCCAGCCGCAGCCCCAAGACAGCTGATCGGCGTTTACGATAGGAACCTTGTGCCCGTGGCCGCGGAAGTACTGAACAGACATCAGGCTGTACACGCGATCATTGTCCACGGCAGTGACGGTCTCGACGAAATCACCCTGACAGGACCGACTTACGCAGCAGAACTCAAAGATGGAAAGGTAACCGAGTTTGTCATCCATCCGGAAGATTATGGTTTTTCCCTTTGTACGCCGCAGGATCTTGTAGGCGGAACGCCACAGGAAAACGCACGGATCACCTTGGATATTCTTGCAGGAGGTCAGGGCCCCAAAGCTGACACCGTCATCCTGAATGCCGGAGCGGCTATTTATATCGGAGGCAAAGCCAAAAGTTTGCAGGAGGGGATCGAGATGGCCAGGGCCACGGTACGGGAAAAGAAAGCGCTGCCGGTTCTTAACGAGTTTATCGCTGTGACTAGACAACATTAGCATTCAGCAGAAACCGGCTTTATCAAACCTGGGTTAAGTACAGGTCTCAGTTTCGTGCCATAAAGGGGCTTGTACCCGTGGAGAGTTTGAAGAAGGGGGATAAAAATGATTCTCAATAAAATTGTAGAGGCCAAAATAAAGCGGCTTTTCGAACAGAAGAAAAATGTTCCAATCGAAGAGCTCATAGAAAAGTTAACAAAAAAGCTGAAAATCAATGATGATTGTGATGATAATCTTAAGCATAATGTTAACGTGGAGCGGCCTGCAGGCGTGTTTGCCTCAGCTCTGACTTCGGGACGCCTGAACAGAGATAAGGAAGGAATTTCCATAATCGCGGAAGTCAAGAAAGCTTCTCCATCCAAAGGAATCCTGGCTCCGGACTTCGATTATCTGCAAATAGCCAGCATGTATGAACAGCTGGGGGCTGCGGCAATCTCCGTCTTAACAGAGCAGGATTACTTTCTCGGGAGTCCGGATTATCTGAGGGAAATTAGAGAATCCATCAAGATTCCGCTGCTGCGAAAGGATTTTATTATTGACCCTTATCAGATTTACGAAGCAAAGATTTTGGGGGCGGATGCCATATTGCTCATCGTAAAAATATTAGATGATCAGCAGCTGAAAGAATATCTTGGAATAGCTGAACAGATCGGTCTGGATTGTCTTGTGGAAGTTCATGACGAAGCAGAAGCGGCAAGGGCCATGGCAGCAGGAGCCAGTATTATCGGAATCAATAACCGGAACCTTGAAACGTTCGAGGTGGATTTGGATCACAGCCGCAGAATCGGTGCGATGATCCCGGACCATCTGATCAAGGTCTCCGAAAGCGGGATTCATACGGGCGAGGATATCCTGACGGCGCAAGCATGGGGATTTGATGCTGTTCTGGTCGGAGAGGCTTTCATGAAGGCAGGCAGTCTTGAACAAAAATTTGCAGAGTTCCTCAGGATATCCGGCCATTTGGAGAACGTATGATTTTTAATTCGTACATGTTACCCTCAATCTCATCATGGGATTAATTAAGTACTAGCAATAACAAGGATGGAACAAAACGTGAAAGATGTCTATGCCGGGCAGATGCCCAAAGTCAAAATTTGTGGGATTCGTACCCTGGAGGATGTCAGGATCATCAATGAGCTGAAACCGGATTTTGCCGGATTTGTGCTAGCCACGAGCAGAAGACAGGTCTCGCTCAGCGAACTGAAAACGCTGATTGCTTTCTTGGACAAAAATATTGTCCCGGTTGGGGTCTTCGTCAACCAGGACCCGGATGTCTTGCTGCGCGCCGTGGAAACCGGCCTGCAAGTACTTCAGATTCATGGTGATGAGCCTTTGGAATATATACGTCAATTACGAGAGCGGATCAGGGAAAAATACCAGGGCCATCGTCAAGCAACGATCTGGAAAGTTGTCAGGGTAGGACATGCGGACCGGGCAGAGCTGAACATGGAAGCGTATCAGGGTTTGGTTGACAGTTTTGTGTACGATAAATATGATCCTGAGGCTTATGGCGGTACCGGAGAAAGTTTTGACTGGAATCTTCTGCAAAGAAGTCAGACCGGTCAAATTGAAAAAAACAAAGGTCGGGATATTCCATTGATTTTGGCCGGAGGTTTGAAAGAAGAGAATGTCGGGTCGGCAATTTCTTTATTCCATCCCTATTGCCTGGATGTCAGCAGCAGTGTCGAGACGGAAGGGCGAAAAGACCCGGATAAAATAAAAAGGTTTATCGACCGTGTCCGTGCTTAACGTTCCGTTCCTTGCTATCCGTGGCTTCCAAAGCAAAGGGGCTGCATCTGAACTAGCCCACCAAAGGCGTCTCATTTCATAGAGGTGTCTTTACTTTTCTTGGCGTTTTGTAGCCTTGCACAAATACTTTACTAGCTCGCTTTCGCATATTGTGCAAGTCTACAATATTTGAAGTAATCAGAAGAAATATAGAGAACTAAGATGTAGTAACTGGATAAGGAGCTCTAATAAAATTGGGTTAGATAGGTGAAGGGGACGCCGCGAAACTAAGTTTCGTTACGTCCCATTTGCTTAAAGTCTTTGTACCATCTCTTCCGGAGAAGGGATATTCAAATATTTTCGCTGGATAGGGCCTAGATGAAAGATCTGGACTTCTACAAACCGAAGGACCGAGTTGGCAATCCAGTAAGCGCTTAGGGCAACAGGTGCTTTCCACAGAAAAACGACGCCAATAGCAACCGGGAATATGAACATCAGTAAATTTTTGTTTTCTGCTGTAAATACACTCAGCGTCTGAAGCAGACCGGCAATAACCGGCAAAATATGAAGATGATCTGCCATATGGAGATCAGATACCCACGGAATAAGAATACTGCCAACTGGTATACTCAGATGCGTAATAGCAACGTACAAGGAGAAAAAAACCGGCGCCTGGATAATAAGTGTTGCAAACGTAAACATTGGATTGATTTTATATTTAGATGCAATTTTCATTGATTCAGAGTTAACTTTTTTAATTTGATTATGAAATTTTCCAGATAAAATTGTTCTGGCTTTGGTCAGATTTGCGGTTAATAATTGTACTTTCTGCTGTTTTATTGACAAAGGAAATAACAAGAGTTTTATCCCTAATGTAATCAGAGCAACCGCAATGAACCAATCGCCCGTAGTACTGACAAGGAATGCTAATAACTGGGAAAGGACTGTGCTAATCATATTCATTGAAACATCCTCCAAAGTTTTATTTCTTATAAAACAAGGAGGTTTGAATAAGGTGAGTCATCATCCTGGTCAGTTTTGATCTTTCTTCCAAATATCAAATGCTTTTTTACCTTAATATTTTGGGGAGATGAGGAGCTGATTGGACAACTCGAAAGATAAGTATCAGCAAATCTGATACAGATGGAAGAAGAATGCACAAGTTTGATACTGGCCCAGGAAACGGCTAAGATCAAAGTCAGATTAATGATTAGAATAAGCAGTATGCCGGCGTCAAATTGCATTTTCTCACCCCCAAAAACTAAATTTATTATATAATTGATATATGGTAATAGCAAGAGACGGACGCATCGTTGAATGCTGCCAGCAGAATATAGGAATAGGCAGGGTATGAAAAATGAAGAAGCGCTTGAGAATACGTATTCAATATCTGATTGGCTGCCTTCTGGCGATATCGGTTGTTCTGATTATTTCTATGCTGATCATTAATCACTATGTGGAACGGGTTGGTACGAAATACATCTGCGATGTGGATCATGCACCTGAGGTTGACGCAGTCCTGGTGTTAGGTGCCTATGTTTTCTCGGATGGAACTGCTTCATCCATGCTTGCCGACCGATTGACCGTGGGCCATGAGCTCTACCAGCATGGCAAGGCCCCAAAAATTCTTGTGAGTGGTGACCATGGCCGAACAGATTATGATGAAGTCAATGCTATGAAGAGGTTCCTGAAGGAGAAAGGGGTCGCGGGTCAGAATATCTTTATGGATCACGCCGGTTTTAGTACGTATGAAAGTCTTTATAGAGCAAGGGATATATTCCTCGTTAAAAAGGTAATCATCGTGACTCAGGAATATCATTTAAAGCGGGCCGTTTTTGTTGCCAGGTCTTTGGGTCTTGAAGCCTATGGGGTCCCCTCAGACCGGCATGATTACGGACAGGCAATGGCATACTATCAGATAAGAGAGATTGCAGCCCGAAATAAAGATTTTCTCTGGACTAAAATAATCAAGCCCAAACCGACTTTTTTGGGTGATGTCATTCCGGTATTTGGCGATGGCGGGGCTACTGACGATTAAATAAATAACTGGAGAATGAAGTAAACAGAATTATTCAATGAAAAAAGTCATCCTTGCGTGGATGACTTTTTTGTCAGGTATTTCTCAAGCAGGGCGTCTTTACTGATCCAGACGACTTTGGGCTTTGTTCCAAGTTTTTCTGTATCTTTTTTCGCGGACGGGTTATAGACCCGGTAAACGATTTTTTGCATGAGACCAATGAATCCGGCATTACTATTCGTATATTCAGTAACGTTAAACCCGAGGCCTTTGACACCACGGTTGATGAGTGTAACACCCAGGAAAACCTTGATATCTTTATAACCCGGATTCAAAGAGATATAGCTTGCCAGAACAGGCAGGGAGAGCCGGGCTTGTTTTAAAGCATTATAGCCGATTTTTTGGATATTGGCACCAAGGCTCTGGAAGCGGGTATTGTCTAAGTGGATTTCACCGACCAAATCACCTGCTGAGGCGATTAATTCACCGTTTTCATTAAACAGTTCAGGGCCATGGTAGCGGGTAAGACCCAGGCGAAAAATATTGCGTTCATCAATTCTGGTAATTTGTTTACGCCGCGCGTAAAAATGCTCCCATTTCTCCCAAATGCGGAAACCAATCCTTTTCGGCAGTGACCAGTCGGGAAGCTGAAGCGGAACGAGCGGAAGCCTGAGTTCTTTTTGTATTTTCATGATCAGTGGTTTCAGGGCAGCTAAGGTATTTTCAGGAGCGCCCTCATCGCCGCCGCTGTCATGAAGCAGGATAATCGTTCCTTCTTTGGTAAGGCCGGTTATTTTTTGCATAATGTGATCCGGAGTTCTTTCAATGCGCCAGTCTCTGCCGTCGGCACTCCAACTAATCAGCTTTTTGCCTTTGAAATGGCACCAAAATAAAAAGGAAAGGTTAACCCCTCCCCAGGGAGCTCTGACATAGACGGGTTCCTGACCGGTCAGACGGTGCATTTCCTCCATCGCTTTATTCCACAAGTTCCAGGTCTTTAGCGGGGGCATCAGCCAAGCGTGCCGGTGACGGTAGCCGTGACTGCCGATGATATGACCGTGGTCTAGGATGCTCTTGACAAGTTCCGGCTGTTTTTCAGCCTTTTCAGCAACCAGAAAAAAACAGGCCCGAACGTTTTGCTCGGCTAAAACTGTCAGGAATCTCGGAGTGTATCTGGGGTCGGGTCCGTCATCAAATGTTAAGGTGACACCTGGAGAATAATGACGTTTCCAGGAACCAATACCGAAAAAATGCACAAACAGTTCGGGAATAAGGGTATAGACCGCAAAGACTGAAATTGCGACGATGAACGTATACAGCAAGGTTGTGGACACTGCAGATTCACTTCCCTTAAGTTGACTTTGAAGTTTTATCCGAATCCTTGAGGTCCGCGAAATCAGCTCGGGACTTGGGAAATATTGACCGTTTCTTTGTAGATCGGGGGCTTTACTGATTGACCTAGGGCTAGTTCCAAAATCTTTTCCCAGGCATGGTACTTTATTTCCGATAAGTAGCTGTCAACGCGGTTTTGCCAAAGTATTTGTTCGTTTTGATCTTTAAAAAAGGCGTCTAACTGTTTGGCGACCGGATAATTCAAATCTAAATCATAGATTAATTTTTTCTCGCTGAGATAATTCTTATTGATTTGTTCCTGTCCCGGAAGTGCGGAATGGACAAAAATCGGCAGTTTTTTATGAAGGGTCTCACTGATGGTTACGCCACCGGGTTTGGTAATAATGGCATCGGCCTCGTCATACAGTGAGTTGAGGGTTTCCCTGGATGAAATATAGGACAGGGGCTTTAAGTTAGGAAGTTTCAGGGAGCGAATATCTTTATACAATTTCTTGTTTTTGCCGCATAGCAGGGAAAAAGTGTAGGATTTTTCTTTTTTACCCGGCAGGCTGTAAAGCAAATGCTCGATATCACCGAGACCGCCGCTTCCGCCGGAAATCAGAATATGGTAAGGAAGCGTTGACTCGGAGGCTGTCCGAGGCAGGAAGCACTCATCAACAGGAATACCCGTCACAAATATTTTAGACGGATCAATATTATTCTGGGAGATTAATTGCGCCTTAATATTTTGATCAGGGACAAAATGGTAGTCTATGTATTCAGTTCCCCAAAGCTTATTAACAAAGAAATCAGTGTAGACATTGATTACGGGCGCAGTTGCGATACCGGAATTTTTAAGCCTGTCGATTAAGAAAGAAGGGAAAGCCTGGGTACATACGATCAAATCAGGCTGTTCTTCTTGCAGCAGGCTATTCATTTTGTCAAGGAATTTATATTCATACCAGTTAAAGTGCTTGGTTGATTTGGTCGGGTACACAAAGTTCCGGTAAATCCAGACGAAGGTTTGGGGAGAATGGTCGATCCAGGTCAGGTAAGTTAACCGAAATGCTTTCTCCAGCCGTTTGTCCGCATAACTGAAGAAATCTATCTTTGAGCATTCAAGATTACTGATTCGGTTTTCTAAGGAACGAATCATTGCATCGGCTACGGTATGATGACCCGTAGGGATCTGAAGGAACGGAAGAAAAAGTATCCGCATCATAACTTCCCCTTTCCAGCAACCTATTATTGTCCAAAGATCATTGAAGGTAGCTATACATTTATAATTTTACTTTTTAATAGTGGTTTTTGTAAACCTAGTTTTTCCATTTATTTTATATATATTCTTAAACAGAGCGAAGCTAGTACCTAGTTAATCCTAAAATTATAAAGATATAGGGTTGACATGGTGCCGGCCTGTGTAAAATAAAACATATCAACGAAAAGACAATAATATATTAAAATGAAAAAATTGCATTCTGCATTTCGTTTAGATTTCTGTGAACCTGCAAATAATGATTTTGTTTAACGATAACTGGGAGTGTGCAAATTGGCAAAGAAAAAAAACAAACTAATCAGTTATTCCAATATGATTGCCACTGTTGGGACAGCCATACTTGCTGTGACGGCACTGATCACCGTCTATATCACCGTATCTGCCTGGAACGAGGAGAGAGAAGCCAACCGTCCGTACTTTACGTTCAAGGATTCTCCCGAAGTGGTATTGAGGGAGTCACCTGAATTTGAGATGGTTTTTACCAATGTCGGCGAGCATCCTGCCGTTAGTCTTTGGAGCAAGTCTATTGTTTTTCAGGCCGGCTTAAAGGAAAAACCGGTCACAATTGACGAATATGCGCTCGTCAATGATATTCCCAAAAATGCTTCGGCCACCTTACTGATTAGTCTCGAAGGCATCAACAAACAAAAGACATTAAAAGATGTGCCTCCCTATTTCTTTGTCATTGTTTTGAGATATGAAGACCCGATCATCAATGAAAGCTTTGAACAAACGCTGTATATCAAATGGAATGGTATGAAAGGCGGGGAAATCCTCACAACCAACCATGCGGAAGAAGCCGAGAAGGAACAGATCATTCAGTATTTTAAGCAAAATAGAATCAATTTATAGATAGCGTGAGTGCAAATGATCTGGATATTAAGTCACAGTTTATTTGAAATTCGGATAGCTCATTTTGGAATGAAAATGTTATGATAACGGTACAGCAATTAATGGTTGCAACCTCAACAAGAAGTTGCGCGATTTGGATAAGGGGAAAACAAAATGGAAGATCTCATTTCCAGAGCAAGGGGAGCAATGCTCGGGGTGGCAGCCGGGGATGCGCTTGGGGCACCCCTTGAATTTATGAATCGCGAAGAAATTGTTCATACCTATGGCCGACACCGGGATATGACCGGCGGGGGATTCTGGAAATTGGCGCCCGGAGAAATTACCGATGATACAGAAATG
>Ga0209639_1002926_pt1 | contig 12246 bp, 20 predicted proteins | sample EPASupsiteHSE605_FD_187268 | JGI IMG/M metagenome (GOLD analysis project Ga0209639, IMG submission 187268) | Bioremediated contaminated groundwater from EPA Superfund site, New Mexico - Sample HSE6-05 (SPAdes) (version 2) | ecosystem: Environmental > Aquatic > Deep subsurface > Groundwater >...
ACTCCTCTGGGTGCATAGTGAATATTGGTAGGTCGTAGGTAGAATAATATGGTATCTCACCCTGATTGAGAATTATCTACAGGGTTCGCAACGGCGAACAGACTTACACTTTACAGTCTTCAATCACTGGGTGTAGGTTGAAAGAATATCATCCCTTATTCTTTGAGCTCTGGAGGGTAGCTCAGTACCATATGCATAATGCCATTTTTTCTTTTTTACTCTCTGTTTTTCGGTTATCTGGTTACCTCTTGTTACCTTTGGATACCTTCTGATACCTCTGGTTACCTTGGTTACCTCTGGTTACCGCGCTGTGATACTCTTCCTAGGGTGGAGCGCTTTCATTTTTCCCTTGGTTACCCCTTTGGATACCTCTTGATACCCTTCCTAGGGTGGAGCGCTTTCATTTTTGGTACTTTCATTGTGTTCCTGAAGACGAAGTCATCCTGGAGTTCGTTTTCAGGGTCACTTGTTAGTAAAAAGTCGTTGATAAGGTTGTTTTACTATTAATGATGGATGTGTCTTGGTCAGCAAGTATGCCGCTGACTCATCCGGTGTGGAAATCCATGAGGGGGTGTCCATGGGTTAGTAGCAATAGATTTCGCGGCGAGAGGTCGCTACGAATTTAAATGAATTGATTAACTAGTCTCCTCCTCTAACGTCCACTCCCTCACTACTAATACTACTCTTGTTTTATCAGTTTTTTTGGGTTAGACTCTTTCTTTCTTCAGTTTTCTCATCGCATTGCCCTATTGCGATCTGGGAATTTGAATTGATTGAAAAATGAATATTTTGGTAAGATACTATTGTTAATACTGATCAATTAGTGGATAAGTACAGTTTAAACAACAAAATTCTAGAAATGAAGGTATTCTCCCATTTTTTTTATCATGATTGGGCAGTTATCAAAATGAGGAAATCTGAAAATCCTAGTTATGAATTTTTATATTTATCATTTTCCATCTGGTTTAATTATGAATTCACAGTAATTCGACTTGTGTATATATATCCAAGTAGTGAGGGAGTGGGCGTTAGGGTGGAGGGTGTTTAATTGATTCGTTTTAATTGGTAGTGACTTATTACTAACAAGTGGCCCTGAAAACGAACTCCAGGGTGACTTCGTATTCAGGAACACAATGAAAGTACCAAAAAAGAAAGCGCTCCTCCCTAGTAAGTGTATCAATAGGTAACCGAAGTAGTATAGGGTGACGGGTTTTACAGAACTTTTTTAACCAGGGTTTAGGAGGCTAAAATCAAGGGTGTTTTCACTGGTTTGTTTGGTCAGCACTTTTGAGTTCCAAACTAAGGGTTTTCTTCAATTTGGCAGCTTTTGTAAATAAGTTTTCTGCCTTGGTTTGGAGGGGGTAAATTAATTCACTTTCTAGCATAAAGTAATGGAAATTTTTTGATTTTTCTAATTTTCACAAAATGGATTTTTTATCCAGACTGAAATGAAAGGTTATGCGGGTGCATTTGAAGCTGACAAGTGGATTCAGACCCCAAGAGGAGATCAATTTCCAATAAGGTGGATTACTTTTAAAGCTCTAATGAAGGTGAAAGACGCTGCCAATGCCTTAAATGGTTGTAAGGATCGACTTGAAACCAAGTTGTTTGAGGAATTTGAGGCGGATCTGATTGATGAAGAGTATTTTATTCAAAAATATTCTGTTTGTAAGAGGATTTGTAGTGAGTATGAGGATCTGTTCATTGATATGTGTAAGTTGTCACCATTTGAAGATAAGGAATTTTATGAGGATGATTAATATATTTTCTAATTTTTATGATTTTATTCACTTTCAAAATGTATGATAATGAGGTTGCTAAATCATTAGGTGAAGTGATTAACTGTATTAATATGTTGAGGTCTATTTTGGGTCAGTTGCGTTGACTGAAGAGTTTGATTCAATATTTACATTGTATAATAGGACTGAAGATATCTATATCTGTGTCGCTGTGAAAAGTTAACGTGTGAATGATTTAATGTTGACATTAAAGAAGCATAAGTTTCCAATACGGAAGGTTTTCTTGATTTGTACTGATGATATTGATACTACAGGACTTATATGGTTTTAAAAATTTACTAGGGATGAGGTAAATAGATGTTTTGAGAATATTTAGTCTGATGTACAAGTCAAAATTAATTATAATCAGGAAGTTTATGATCAAATAGTTGAAAATTATTGGATCAAAATAAAATGGAGTATGTGTATTCATTATTGACTGAATTAATTAACATGACTAATAATACAAGAATCAATAATGATCTGAAGATGAACATGCATACACTTAACTATATTGATAAATATATGTTAATTGTTGAGGCAAGGGGTGATTTTTTCATAAATGTGGACGTGTTAGCAGCATTGACTGCCTATATGATCCATATAAAGATCAAATTGGATGAACAAAATCAAAAGATCACAGTAAATCGAAATGGGATTAAGTATCATAAATTATTATTTAGATCAAAATTGTCTTTATCTTAACTGAAATGAGTTATTGGATAACGGAGGAGGTATACAATATGGTGCTTGATGCACGAAATCAAGTAGATGATTGTTAACATTGATCATGACTAGATAAAGTTGGGGTAGTGCATCCATTATATCCATTTCCCAACAACCAATTTGAGGTGAGAAATTTGGTTTAAATGGTTTCTTTTTTTGTTTGGTGTATTGAACTTCTGTTACATGCGGCTTCTTTTATATTTTTGAGTTGCCTGTCCTAAATGGGTACATGAGTTGTTCATTTTCATCAAGCGCTCGATTTAACTTTTCAAAATATGTTCGTTGTTTGTTTATTTGTTCATTACTTTGTCTTAGTTTGTTAGCATCTTGATTCAGATTCATTGATGGTGGTATGTAAGGTATAGTTATCTTAAAAGGTTGTGGCTCCATGTTTATGTGTGAACATAAATAGAGGTTCAATCTTTTATTTTTTGTTATTGTGTAAATATGATATCAAATACTATCTCGTCAGCTGCACTTGGCATGCTTACTGGTTTAGGTACTACTACAAATCAACCTGTTGTAAACAATAACATTACAATAAATTCAGGGTCTCAAGAGAGTAAGGATTCTACTTTCATTGAACCAAATCCATATTCTCAAACTGAAGACTACTCTATTTCACCTCAGTTTACAATGGTGATTAATAAAATGTGTATCTCATTGTTAACTGTTAATGACAATAAACTACTTGGGAATATTATTGATCAATCACATCGAATAATTTGTTCAGTTCAAAACCTTCAAATTTTGATTTCATTGTTTCTTGGATGTCAACAGAGTGATATGTCAGTTAATCTGTTCCCAATTGAGCCCATTGCTTGTTGTGGTTGTAGATCTCTTAATCCGTTTTGTGATATTGAGAATATCAAAATTAAGTCGAAAGACTTCAAGATGATGTATTATACAGCTTATAATGTTCTAAAGGATGATTACCATTTTTGTTTTGATAGAGTCTTGATCTAAAAAAAATGTCTGATTTATTTTTCAATTACTTGATTTATTGTATATTATAGTATTCCATATTGTAACAAGTAAGTTAGATCAGAATTGTTGACCATGATTTCTTTTATTAATTCATTCAAAAAATTTTTGAACATGCTAGATTTTTCGAATTCAGCTCTTTGAGTTTCATCATCGGGGTATTCAATCTTTAATTTATCAGTATATACCCATCTTTTAATAAATTCCCTTGCATTTGACATAAGTTTTAGGAAGAATAATGATTTAAGATGTTTGGGAATTTCGGATATAAGTGCGTTATCCTTGATGTGATCCCAGAAATTTTTCATGAGAATCTTATTAAAGAGCATAAATGGTGTTAATTTAACTTTTTTCTTGGCATAGTCATATGTAAATTCAGCTTCACCAGTTGCATCATTGACATATATATCATATAATGTGTCATTTAGGTATTTTCCTTTGGATACATATGCTTCGGATCAAATAATCCTGTTTCCAAATTGATCTATATCAAAATAGGGCTTATTGGTGTCGGGGTTAATGAGAGGTTTACCAGTTTTACGATCTCTTTCTTCTCTTCTTTGTTCCAATTTAGGATATTCTTTTGTATAAAGTTGTCTCTCGGGGTATTTTGGTTTCCTGATTGTATTTCCATTGACACCTCTTACAGCACCATTTTCATCATAAATGATTACATCTGGGATACCATCACCAGAGATATCTCTGGAAGCATCTACAGCCCATCCTTTATATTTTTGTTTGTCTTCATCCTTTTGACGATCTTTTTCAAATTGGGCTTCAGCAGCTTCTTCACTATTCATCCAACTGACTGATTTAAGTTCTTTATTCATTTCCCTTAATTTCATTAAATGTTCCATAGCAGCATTTCTTTTACCAACTCGCTTTCATGTTCCATCTAAGGATGAATCAATTGCTCTAATTTGTCTTTGAAGATCAGCTTTTTGTTGTTTAAGATCATCCATTTGCTGTTGTTTGTCGGGTGAAAAATTCTTCTTAATTGAATACTCACCTACTTTGGCTTTGATTTGTGGCACGAAATCGAATGTTCCTTTCATGTTTGCATAGTGACAAAAATATATTACAAGAGAAGTTAAATTGTAATGAAACCAATGCGCATTTGGGATCAATTTGGTCTGTTTTTATGGAGGTAACTTTGAGTCTTGGGATCATGGAGCACATGCAGTTCATTATATCTGATGCGTTACCTTTTTTGGCATAGCAGTTGAGTTATGGTACCAGTATGCCCCCTAATGTATAGGTGGCAGATTCACATTTGACTAGAGAGTCACCGTGTGTTGCAAACTTACAGAATTTGTTGTCAATTCTTTCGGTACAGACTCCAATGATTCTATTAGAAAAGGTAGATGCTCGTATAACAGTTACTATACAGTTTTCATAAGAGGTTTCTCCATTGTGGAAAATCTTACCAGTGCTTTCTACAAAGAATCCTGGTTGGAGGTCACCTTCATACATAGTGTAGTGAGTGATTGTTTTAGAGCCATTGTCAGTAACTGACCCATTTACTATGAGATTACCTGGGAATCTAGTCTCCATAGTGGATGTATCATATGTAATACAGGTTGTGGACAATTCTGTTCCCTTTTCAGTACCTAATCTGATCTCTCCTTTAGTTAGGTCATCTGTTGGAGCCACATAATTCAATGCACAGTAATTATATGGGTAGTTCACTGAATCATTACCTCTACCAAACTGATACCCACACCTAGCATCCTTGGCTAAACCTGTCCATTAGTTGTTAGCCTACAATTGGCACCATCCTTTCTAACTAAGAGACCACCCAGCTCCAGATTTCCATAAGTATCAGCTGTCATACTTATAATAGATAACCGATTTATAGCTGTGTTGTCTAGTGACACAGAATAATCCCGGAACGTGGCATCGTTTAGGTGAAATTCTATTCTTCTACCAACTTCAGTGATTCCATTTGCTTTACATATGGGGATATACGGGGCATCTGTACTGTAACCGAACCCCTCATCACTAGCGCCTATCTTAACCCCGTTTAGAGTATCCACCGTTAAATCTCCACCGATCATTGTTGTCTGGAATGCTGGCATGTATGATATCATGATGACTTTCATCGTGATTGTCTGTAGATTAGTATTCATTGTGGTGAGATTAGTGGATGAAATATGTCCATTAACAGATAACGGTTGATTAATTCGTTTATAATGTCCATCACGGTCATCATCTTCATATGTGATCCCGGTGGTATGTTGTAAGCGATCAGGTAGCTCAGATTCCAGAACAATTTCTGGTGTAGCAAGGTTTACTGGTAATGTTTCAGGGTTATTAGCCTGATAAATTGTTACTAAAGTCATTTAGATCTCTTAAAAATAAATTCTCACTGAGTATCCCATTCAAGCATTAACTGTAATACAAAGGACCCATCAGGTACAGTTATGTTATTGATTGCATTTTCTTTAAACCAGACAGTGCATTGATATGGATCGTGATTAATTTCTCATTAAAATCTTTTTGCAATATCAACATTACACCAACTTATGAAACTATATAGCGTAGGCATTGATGTGACCCAATTTGCATGTATGGATGCATTACCAACCAATTGATTTTGATATTCAAGTCTACAATGGATGAAGTGAATGTATTTTTTACCCTTTGCCTGTGTGTATTCTAATGGGAGACTGAACTCTTTTGTGTTAACATTGAAGTATCTCTTTGGCATTTCATTGGAATCAAAATAAGATCACAATGAAAAAGATCACCACAATCGAGAGAGCTGTTTTTATAAAGATGCGTGTGTCATTTTCAACTGACTCTAACATTTGTGTAATAGAAAAGGTATTAATGAGTCAAACTTTGTTTATCTTGGGCTTCCCTTGTTGACATACTTGAGTGTACCGTTGCTTAAGATCCAATATGTATCTCTACATAACTACATTTGTGGAACTGGTGGATGAATGTTTGTATTACTTGGGTCAGGTATATAATATGTATCGTTTGCTCCAGCATAGATGGGATTGAATGAGAGTTTGACGTTTACTGGTGTGTCTGTTGTGAAGCCATTGTTTGTACGATGCATGTTTTGCTATAGCGACAAAAATTAGTTATGGAGAATTTCAACAGAACCAAAAGATAAATGGCTTGGGGGATATTCAAAAAGGTTTTGTTTGCACCATTGAGAGCTGTAAGATCATACATCAACCACAAAGATAAAGCTACAACTGTGAAAGCTGATGCATCAAATGAAATAAGTGACTTCGTTCCCAAATTAAAGGTGATTGCGCCTGCAATTAAGGTGGCTGACAATATAAGGAAAAAGATAACTGATCCCGTAGTTGGATGGATGAATAAGCTAAAATCAAACTAGTTGATGACTATTTTTATTCACGATGAAACAAATATGGCTTGGGGTATATTCAACAAGATAGGCAAAGGAATGAAGCAAGGATTCGACTTTGTTAAAAATAAAGTAATGCCGATTGCAAATAAGGTAATTGAGGTAACAAAACCATTCGTTGAGGGTACAAAATATGGTATGTATGTAGAGAAGGCAGAGAAATTCAAAAGCATTGGACAAAAGTATGTTGATAGGACTGATAAGGTAGTTAATGCATTTAAGGGAACTGGTGGACGTAAGATGATGCCACAATTGAAGTTCGAAGAGTTAGATGATGGTGAAGATGAAGAATTTGACGAGTAAGAACTTCTACTATCTATTTTTATTTCATTTTAAAATGGAATTACCAGAAATTAAAGCATTACCACCAATGCCTACATTGCCACCAATGGTTATGAATTCACACACGGTCCCAATGGTCCAAGTCGGTACCAAATCTAGTGTATTAGAATTTGAGTCACCAAATGAGTTTACACAATATATGCAAGAGAATCCAAGTAAGTTTATTGCTGCCAATACACGTGTGTTAAATAACACCTATAGAATCCCTGGATATGTAATCAGGCAGAATAACGAGAGAACCCAACTTACTCTAGTACCTGAAATTGAAGCCAATAGGTATAAAAAGCCACCTAAACAGGATATAGCCACCACTGATATGATTATGCCTTTAAATGAACAAGTGGAGGAACTTACTAGGTTACTTAATGAGACACGTCAAGAGGTATTTAAGACCCAAAAGGTTTTAAAAACAATGATTACCACGTTGAATCAACATTCTTCAATTTTAGAGAAGTTTCTTCTGCTTGAGTTTATTGATGACCTTAGTTATGTGTTGTAGGTTAATTACTTTCATGCTACCCGTTTTTATATTTATGTGCAGGCAACTATTGGGTTCATGTCGGCATAACATTTGTTCAAATTCTTGATAGTCGGTGTTAGCCTGAATTGAACGATGTATTTGGGCAATCTCAACTGGTGGATATCCTGCAAATATTGTAATGGAGGTAGCTTGTGATTTGACAGGTATTGATATACCTTGGAGCTTTTGTGTACAGAGCATAAAGGATAAATTGATATGCCTACATTCGAACATTAATATGTTTAATGGTGACTCTGGTTTTTAAAATCGTTCCTCGAATGCAACATCATCATAAAGTACTAAGATATGAAGTCTACGTCGACTAAAGTCACTCACATGAAGTGCATCAAATAGGGTTTCACGTTGATCCGGGTCCAAATTTTTGGTGAGTCCGTTATCTATAATTTGGTTATAGAGTTGCTTATAAGCTTTCAGCCCAAGTAGTGTCTCGAGTACTTCATCATTTGACACAATAAGTATTGGGATTGATAATTTTGGTTTAAAATTTTATATGTTTGATCATTGGTTCCATTGTTGGTTTCATATATCAACATGTGATGTGTTTTAAGTTTATCAAGCTTAAGTATCTCACGAAAGAAATAGAATGTCTTACCAGTACCCTGCTTACCGAGTGCTATATTGATCGAGTTGAAAATATATTACTATCGGGATGTATTTGGGTAATTTGGTTATCAAGTTGAGTTTTTTCGTAATCTGTCATTGATTCAATAATGTCGATATCGACATCTAGTTCAAGTTCGTTTTACATTTGGATGATCCAAAAATGAATTTATTTAAGTAATCTCAATGCCATCTTGGTTCATTTTGTGGATTATAGTAATCACATAATTGAAATGCTTTACAAACATCTTTAACATATTCAGGTTCACTTGATTCTTCGGTTACAATTGGTGCTGGAACATTAGGAAGTTGTGCAATTCTGATAGTCACTTGTTGATCAAGATCTGATGTAGCTGGTTTAATTAATGATGGTTGAACTTGGGTTCCAAATACTATGTCATACATATTAATATTGGACTCAAGTGTTTCATCAGGTGCACTAACCATTGTGTCATAATATTTATGTACTTCGGCTGAATAATGTTCATTACCTTCTCTGAGTGGAGCTAGTGTGTGAGAATAGAATTCTTTACCTTTATCACCTATCAATTGATTGTCGACGATAATTACACGGACTGCATTGAGTTGACTTACAGACTTTGCCAAGAATGATTTACGTGAGAGTTTGAGTTCAATATGATGTGATTTAAACATCCGTGTAAGTGCACTATAGTCAAGTATGGTAAGTTCACCATCTTGAGGTCTATTGGGATATAAATTCTTGTGAATAAGTTTGATGTGTGAAACTTGAACAATAAAGTAAAATTGGTCATTGGATTGGGAACACTTAAATGATGGGTCGATGACTATAAATATTTGTGTTGCATCACGAAAGTGGTTGAAAAGAATGTCGCAGAGTTGGCGCATTGTCTTACGATCGACTAAACTAGTAGTTGTCATTTGAGTCTGGATAAAAAATGAAAATAAAAATAATGATAACTTTATCAAAGCTTCATCACGGGAAGTTGGGGCATAGGGATTGTTATTGCACCTGTAATTTGAATTGGGGCACCATTTTGGTTTACTGTATATTTTGAATCTGTAGGCATTGGTCCATCAAGCAATGGAAGTCCATGTTTAAGACGATAGTTGTTTCTACAGATGAGCTTGTGTCGTTCATATGCTTCTGCTTGTTCAGGTGTCTTAATTGTCTGCGAAACTTTAGTATACTTATTATGTTTTAGTTCTTCTACAATTGAGGCAAGTCGAAAGTCTTCTTCATCTGGGAGCAAGTAGTAACGTGAGAGAAGTTCTTTAACTAAAAGTTTTCTCATAGTGGACACCTTATTAGCATCATTGAACAAATTTGCATTATAAATGATTTCGACTACGACATATGGAAGAAGTGAATCAATATAGGTGGTGAGTTTATGTACTTCATCTGGATCTTCATGTATTCTAACACGTTTAGAGGTTTTAATAGGTATTGATTGTACAACTGGAGTTGGTGGTACAGGAATTGGTAGTGTAAGTGTCTGTTGTATTGGGACTGGATTGAACACACCAGGTACACCTGAGTTCTGATAGACAATTTGACCAAAAGAGGGAAGTGTAATGGGTTGGTTTAAGTTACCTTTCATTTTGATTAAAATTAAAAAGAATAAATAAAACAAAACAATAAATATTCTTTTACATAATCGTCGTGGTTATGAAATAACCTAATTTTTCTGATGAGTCAAGACATCTCCGAAACTACCAAACTTTCTCAAAGCCAAGTTGAAGACAAACTGGATACACTAAAAGAAAAACAACAAACCAAACAATCCAAACGAGATCAATTAAACAAAGAACTGGATCAAATTGAACACCAAATTGAATCTTACGAAGAAATCTTGTGCTACATTAAAGAGTTCATTGGATCTAGGCCTGCCCATCCTGCATGCTCGAGCATCTATCGTTCCTGCATCCAGCAAGCTCGAGCATCTATAATATGCTTTTTCAAGATTTTTGACACAAAAAATTGTCTCATTCTCCAAAAAGAATTCTTTGAAAAAAAATTGACTTCAAAGATTTAAATTAGTTTTGAAGAAATTTCTGGGTTTCCCATTATGATACTGATATCTTCAACATGATCTTTTGTTAAACTCAGTCTTTTGTATCCTAATGATCTTCTTGCAACAGAAAACTCTCTTTCGGCTGATGAGCTAGTAACTAAAGTTGAAAGGTTTTTAATGGCGACTTTTGCAATGTATTTTTGATGACCCTCAGATTTTTTTGTCCAGAATGACAATAAGTCAGGAATTTCTCGGTATTTTTCCTCTTTGTATTGACTAAAAACTGTTAGATTCGATTCAAAACTAATTTGAGATGTATAACATAAAAAGAGTCTTCGTTAATTCCAACTAACATTGATTCTTGTTGAGAGACAGGAGATATTTCTTCAAGTAGGGCCATAATAAAATTATCCCCTTGAGTGATTTCTTTTGAAGTTAGGAGTTGATTGATATCAATTGATGGATTAAATCTTGTTGCAGCAAATAAAAGAGGTGTCCAGCAGAATTCATAATGTTTCCAAATAGAAAACTCTTTTCCTAAATAACTCTCGATCCCTGATTGAAATTTGGAAGGGAGAAAAGTAATTATTCTCCTCAACGAATTAAAAGCTTTTAAAACATAAGAAATTGTCCCAAATTCATCGCTTTCAATATTTTGGATAATTTTCCGGAAACAATTGAATAATGGAATCAATGAAGTAATGCTTTCCCATACTTCTTGAGGTATTGATATTGATCGATCATAATTGGAATAGTTAATAATATATTGCTTTAAAATGGAAAGACAATCAATCATTTGATTAAAAGAATACCACCTAACAGATATAAATGAAGGAATGCTTTTTCTAGGAGCTTTTTGAGTATCAAGTTACTGTATAAACTTTGGGGTTAATTATGAATTTGCCAAATATATTATGGGATCAATATGAGCAGAACTCTCTTTAATAAAACAATTCATTAAAAGATTAAAAACATGACAAATACATGGAAAACGTTGAATGTTAAGAAACTTAAAAGCAGCAATCATGTTTGCTCCGGAATCAGTGACACCAACTCTAACTTTATTTAATATATTAAATTTTTCAAGAGTTTCCTTAACCAAACTTGCAATATAATCTCCAGAAGCAACCATTTCTTTCAAAGGAACTAATCCAAGGGTAAAATAGGATATTGAATACTCTTTAACAGCTTGTGCAACAATTCCAATATATCTCCTTTTTAATAAATCTGACCATTCATCAAAAGCAATACTGACATAATGATAACTAGAAATTATTTTCTTTATTTCTAATTCAACCATATTTGATATTGATTCTACCTCTTTTGAAAATTGTTCTCTTGAAGGAAGATTGCTACAAATAGTTTTTAAAAATGCATCTTCAATAGTTGAGAATGGGTAGCCATTCAACAAAACAAAACATTTGATTTGTTTCATAATATACTTATTAATTGATTCAGAATCCATGTGAGTTATTCCTTGATAATGTTTGGATAAGCTTTCACCGATATTTGGATGATCTTTCTTTTTATGATTGTCAATATGTCTTTTCGAATTTGCAATGGAGGCATTAAGAAACTTCCATTTTTTACATTTAGAACAAAAGAAATGACTACTATTAATTTTTCCATTTTCTCCTATTGATAACCATGTACTTTCATCTTCTTTATGAATAAACCAGTCAATAATTGTAATTTCATTTGGAATTCCATTCTGATAATCTGATGGGGGTAGAATTCTCAAGTCTTTAATCCAGTGGTCAATGAAAGCTATCTTTTGAAAGCTAAAGGGAAATTATTCCCTAACTTAACAAAAACTAATGGTATCGATAACACTTTTTTATAATAAATTATTAAATAATCAACATATCGCTATCATTCCTAAGAATATTTATAAAT
>Ga0209639_1002927_pt1 | contig 12244 bp, 21 predicted proteins | sample EPASupsiteHSE605_FD_187268 | JGI IMG/M metagenome (GOLD analysis project Ga0209639, IMG submission 187268) | Bioremediated contaminated groundwater from EPA Superfund site, New Mexico - Sample HSE6-05 (SPAdes) (version 2) | ecosystem: Environmental > Aquatic > Deep subsurface > Groundwater >...
TACAACGGCGAGGCCAGCAGGGGCGACAGGACAGTGACAAGCAGGCGGTTGCCGGGGCGCGGGCTGAGGTAGGCGCGGAAGGCGATATGCGGCGGGGTGGAATGAGTATTTTGCACACATACAGAATAGAGGCCCAGCGCGGCCAGGGGAACCATAAACCATGAAACAGATTCGGAATACCGCCGTAATGGAAGCCCTGAGCGAAGACGCGCGCGCCTACGGCATTAAGCTGCTGGCGCCAGAGCTTGATAAGGAACCTTCCAGCCTCTACGGCGAACTCAATCCCTACGGCGACCAGAGCAAGGCGAAGTTGAGCTTCGATGATGCCATCGAGGCAATGCGCACCATGCACAAGTTTACTGCGCTTGAGCTTGCCGCGAACTCTCTCGGAAAGCGCGTGTGTCCTATGGATGCCATGCCGGACAAGGAAGATGTGCGCGACGAGATGCTGGACGACTGCAAGCTGCTCCGCGAGTTCCATGAAGCCATTCGGGCCGGGGAACATCCCAACTATGTGCGCAAGCTGTTCAACGCCATCCACAACGAACTCGACCAGAGCATGAAGGCTTACGACATGCAGCATGAAAGGAGGGGCAACTGATGGACACCCGCACGAAACAAAAACACCTGCGCGCCGTGCGCCTGCTTATGCATGCTCTGGAAGGCCACCGCTCCAGCCTGCCATTAGGAAAGACGATCAACGCTGTGGTGGCTGAGGGACTTGGCGCGGCACAGACTTTGGGATTTGAACTCATAGAAGCTGAATTGCGGGCCCAGGCAAACCGCTACATCACCGTTGGTCGTGGGGTTGAGGCGTTCTACTCCGGCCCGGCATACCTGCCGCCATCCTGCGGCATAGAACGTAGCCTTCCCAATGGTGATGCGTAATGTGCGGGCGTCCGTGGACAGAGGAAGAGTTGCAGTTCCTGCGCGCCAATTACCCGGCGCACTCAGCGACATGGTGCGGGAAAAAACTTGGCCGTGGCCGCAGCAGTGTGTCTCTCAAGGTCAAGAGCTGGTTCGTGGTCGCTGATAATCGCCCGCCCAAGGTTGAGCGCGAAGACCCCGAACTTGGCCCGGTAGATCCGCCGCTGGCTAACCGCTGCGTGGACTGCGGCAAGGTGTCGAGCACTCGGCGTTGCCCTGTGTGCCAGTCAAGATATCTGGAGAGGTACAACGGCGAGTGCTGGGGGCCAACATATGATGAAGCTTATGGAGTGACGCAGTAGCCTGAATATGTGCTGCGTATGGCGGTAAAGACCACAGTACGGTCATTAATACCACTGAAAAGATTAATAAAATTCTAGTTAGTGACAAAGAACTCCAGCAGATGGCCATAGATTGGGAGACAAGAATGACCAGTAAAACACCAGATGGATTTCGCGCCGTACGATACTGCGACTCACAGCGGATCTACTACGTCACTGAACAGACAGAGGACGGCTGGTTCAAGGCCACCAGCGACGACGGAAAGGTGCGTCTCTTGGTCGAGCCGAAGGCCTTCAAGGTGACATTCTGCCGTGAGCATCATCCATCCATGCCGCCAGTGGTCTGCGCACGGTTCGAGGGTAAGCCCACGTTCGCAGAGTGGTGGAACGCACGGCAGGCCAAGGAGAGCGCATCATGAAAAAGAAAGACGCGAAGCTCTTGCTGTGGCTGATGGTGTTCTCCCTGCATTGGAATGGGCGCAGGGCATAAAAAAAGCCCCCGACCGAACTCAGGGGCTTGCAGGGAATAAACCGTGTTAACTGATGGAGTGATTATGAATGACATCAATGACAATGTCAAACAGTTAGCTTTAAGGTGTTCAAATATTGTTGGTGAATTTGAAAACATGTGTTTCTACATGAATCTTTGCCATGTGCTAGTTGAACACAAGCAACAATCACCAATAGAACAGATGTTTGAAGCTTCTGTAAGGACACTTATAAAAATACTTGGAATGGAAGTAAATTCTTTTCGCAGAAATACGGAAAGCGGTGAAATAGAGCTTTCCTGTCCTAGAATAAATATCACCCCTCAATACGAGATAGGGAAGTACCGTGTTGATTATTTTTTATCCCAATCTGGGTATGATGCAATTTTAAAAAAGGACAGTGGAGAAAAAAAGCTCGTCGTTGAGCTTGATGGACACGCCTTCCATGACAAGGATGAAAAGCAGCGCCGATATGAAAAGGCTAGAGATAGATATCTACAAAAGCAAGGACTGACCGTATTTAGATACACTGGATCGGAAATATTCAAGAATCCATTCAATGCAGCAATTGAATGCATGCTGTTTTTTGGCGTTTATATGACTGAAGAACAAATGCGTGCTGTGGTCGAGGTGTAGATATGGAACGCGGATATTTTAAGGTTTGGCGCAAGATAGAAGATTCACAGTCTTACAATCGCTCCTCAATCCACCGTGCTCTCTTACTGACAATTTTTGTCAAGGCAAACTGGAAGGGTGGTTTTTTCTGTGGCCGTAATATTGCCCCAGGACAAATTGCCACCAGCATCAAAAGTCTTGCCGAAGAACTCCGTGAGCCACGCACAAGCGTAACTCGCGCGCTGCGCGACATTGAAAAAGACGGAGTGATAAAAATCGAAAATGTGAGCAACCGATGGTCACTCATAACACTTGTAAATTGGCAAAGTTATCAAGCAAAGGAAGAAAAAAGTGGTCAACCAGTGGATAACCACCGGATAACCACCGGTCGACCAGCGGACACAATCAAAGAAGGAAAGAAAGAAGAAATACAAGAGGGGGGAGATAACGCGCGCGCAAGTGAAGTTTCTGCCGTGTTGGAAAATCCAGAAGACCACTCCCCTGCTCAAGGCATTCCCAAGCGCACGGACTGCCCAAGCAAGGGCAACCCTCAGTGGCCCGCTTTTTATTCCTGCTGGCAGGTCTACCCGGTTAAGCAGAAGCAAGAAAAAGCATGGTGCGAGTGGATGCGGCTGCATGCTAACGGCACTCTAGCCGAACCCTACGCCATCCGTGACGCAATAATTCTGCTGGCTCAAGAAGATAGCCGTTGGCAACGAGGAAAAATACCCGACATGGCAAACTGGCTGAATAACAAGGGCTGGAATGATTTACCGTTTGCCGAACCTGCGGCTGCTCCCGGCTGCACTCCTAGAGACGGGCCGCCTGTGGCCAGAACCCAAGCGCAGAGGAACAGGCAGAATCTTGAAGGTATAGCGGCATTTGTCAGGGCAGCAGACAGGGAGATTGAAAATGGCAACACGACAGCGCATCTCAGCGGAATTGGGGCGCATGGCCATTGCTTACAGGCATCCAATTGACGGCGAAAACGAGTTTCCGCTGCTGGTTGAAGATTGGGCGGAACTGTGCGCTGGCATCTCTGACGCGGATTTTACCGCCGCCTGCAAGCTGCACAAAATGCGCTCAGCGTTCTTCCCAGTCCCGGCTAACATAATCACCGCGCATGAAGAATTAAAGCCGCATGCGCCTATGGCTGCCCTGCCGGAGCCGCCAGAAAGCAAGACACCTGGGCTTGGACGTCTGGTGTTTGAGGCCTTCCGCGGGGATCAGGCCGCAAAAGACAGGCTGGAAAACTTGCGACCATACGGGAGTCCCCTGCAATGACCCAGACAGTATCGGCGCGTGAGGTGCAGGCGGCAGGCGGCCTCGACAAGTGGACTGCAAAGGCGGCACAGGGTCGGACTGTGAACCGCCCTATCCCTGCAAAGCACACAGCTACGGCCCAAGCCAGCGCGCCAGTGCAGCAAGCAAGGGTAATAACCCTGGAACTGCCATGGCCGCCGTCAGTAAATCACTATTGGCGCAGTGTGCTTATTGGAGAGCACGTGCGAAATCTTATATCCGCGAAAGGTCGAGCATATAAGCGAAACGTGGGACAGGCCGTACTTTCACAGACAATCGGACGGCAGCGCAAGCCCATTTTGGGCCGTGTGCATGTCGCCCTGACCTTATACCCGCCAGATCGCCGTCAGCGCGACATCGACAACTCGATCAAGGCTGTACTGGATGCCCTTACAAGCGCAAAGGTGTGGAGCGATGATAGCCAGGTTGATGAACTTCACGTTACCCGTTCAAAGGTTGTCCAGGGTGGGAAGGCTGTGGTGCGCATCGTGGAGGTGGGGGAATAGCCATGTCTGAGCAAATGTCATGGAAAACAATCCGGCTGATCTTCGGCAACGGAGATTTACACCAGGGCCGTAAGTGCCTCGAGGCCATCGCGCGCAGGCTGGTCCATGCCCGCACCAAACACCCTGCCAGCGAGTGGGCGGGGAAAGGCGATGAATACGGGCTGGAGGTGATCGAGGGCGAGGTTCGGGAGCTGCGCTTTGCAGTCAAGTTGGAAGGGCCGCAGCGGGTCGAGGATGAAACATTGGACGTGCTGGCAACCGGTGTGCGCAAGTACAACCGTGAGGATGCGTGATGGCTGACGACAAACTGATCGGCCAGGGCGTGGGGTTTGAACGCACCAGGCGCATAACTGGCTACCTTGTGGGGAGCGTTGAACGGTTCAACAACGCCAAGCGGGCAGAGCTGAAAGACCGCGTATTGCATGGGACCATATCAGACAGAGCGGCAGCCGTTTTGAGCTGGTTTACGACGGAGGATTTTACCGCATGAGCATGGTTACAGAACAACTTCCAGCATTTGGCTACCTACCAAAAATCCTCCGCAACATGTCAGAAATTTGTGGAGAAATGGGTGTTGGGGAAAAGACTGTTAAGGCCTGGGTGCAACGAGGGGCCCCGATAGCCGTCGAAGGATGTGGGAAAAATCTTCGATACAGTGCGGAAGCCCTGCGACTACAGGCATGGAGGGAGGTAATTGGGAGAATCTGAAAAACATGTCAACCCCTCCCACGATACGCCATAGCCCTTCCCTGATACTCCCCTGATCGTCCTGCCCAAAACCCCATGCTACGCTTCCACCAAACAGGAGCGTAGGCCGTGGCCAGAATTCCTTACAAAAAATCACCCGGCGTAATTGCCGCAGCGGCGCTTGTCGCCATGCTTGTGCATTACGGCGTCAGCCCTGACAGCGCGCAGGACACAGCCCAGCAGGCAATTACCACCGTTGAACAGTATGAGGGCTATGTCCCCGAGGCCTATCAAGACCCGGTCGGCATCTGGACTCGTTGCTATGGCGACACAACCCACGTCACGCCCGGCGCAAAATACAGCGCCGAGGAATGCGCCAAGAGCCTCAACGACCATTTTATCGAAACCTCCGCTCCTGTCATGCGCTGCGTGCCTGATCTGGCCAAGCAGAATCCAAAGGTCATAGTGGCCATGCTCGACATGGCCTACAACATCGGCCCCACAGCATTTTGTCGCAGCAGCGTGGCCAGCTATGCCAACGCTGGCGAATGGGCAGCGGCCTGCAAACGGATCTCCGAAATTTACAAAACCGCCCAGGGAGTTCCCCTGCGTGGCCTTGTCGTGCGCCGCACGGCTGAATCTGAAATGTGTCTGCAAGGGCTAAAGGAGGGGCGCTGATGTTTGGTTTTCTTGGGGTACTCACTTCTCTTGTCGGCAAGCTGCCGGTGCTCGGGCCGCTGATCGCCAAGCTTTGGACGGACAACAGCAAAGTTGCGGAAATCGAGGCTGAAACCAACCTCGAGGAGACAAAGGCGTTTGCGCGTGGCCGCATCAGCCCGAAGTTTCTACTCCGATATGTGGTCGTGGTCGCCTTCGGCCTTTTTGTGCTGTTTTTTCTGGCGCGCATGATCTGGCCAGACTTTGCCCCAGGCATGACCATGGACAATTTCGAGCGGCTTATGCAGGTCGCCGGGAATGTCCTGAAAACATCGTTCTAGGGGCGAGTAATGGCCGACTACCTGAAAGCCTTCGCGCTCCCCCTCATAATGCAGATATGCCTCGGCCTTGGATCTGCCGCAATTGCGGCAGTCGCGATCAACGCCCGAATTGAGGAGCGCATCGTGCACATCGAGCAGCGCAACCAGGAGCAGGACACGCGGTTGGAAGCACTGAGGCAGCGCAGTGAAGACCTTGGCTTACAGATGGCCCGGTTGGAGAGCATGCGCAGTGATCTGGCAGAGGTTAAAGGCGATGTGAAATCCCTGCTGCGTGAGCGCGTTGGGGCAAGGTGAGCAGGGAGTGAGGCATGGCAAAAGCCGATCTCAAACCGGTGCGAAGCAAAGAGGAAGCAAAGGCCCGTGGCAAAAAAGGTGGCATTGCATCGGGTGAGGCACGGCGCAGGAAGAAGACCATGCGCGAGTTGCTTGAAATCGCCATGGAGCGGCCACAGGGCGACAAAACAACCGCTGAGGCCATTACAGTCGCTCTCCTCGACAAGGCGCTCAGCGGCGACGTGAAGGCCTACGAAGTGGTACGCGACACGCTTGGCGAGAATCCCAAGGTGAAACTGGACAACCAGATCTCAGGCGGGCTTGAAATCAAATGGCAGGATTAGCAGTCACGATCCCATATAAGCCGCGTCCGCTCCAACGGCGGTTCCATGACGAGCGCACACGCTTCTGTGTGCTGCTCTGCCATCGACGTTTTGGGAAGACCGTTGCCGCCATCAATGATCTTGTTCGCCAAGCCTTGCGCTCACCTCGCGAGAACTGGCGGTCTGCCTACTGCGCGCCGTATTTCAGCCAAGCAAAGCAGGTGGCTTGGGATTACCTGAAACAGTTCACAGTCCCTATCCCAGAGGTAAAATTTAACGAGTCTGAATTGCGCTGCGACTTGCCCAACGGCGCTCGCGTCAGGCTATACGGCACAGATAACGCCAATGCCCTGCGCGGCCTGTATCTTGATGATCTCGTGCTGGACGAACCTGCGGACATGAACCGCACCGTATGGACGCAGGTATTGCGCCCCATGCTGGCCGACCGTCAGGGCCGGGCGCTGTTCTGCGGCACCCCGCAGGGTACGGAAAACCTTCTTTACGACGTGTGGCAGCAGGCTGGAGAGGATGAAACGGGCCTGTGGTCGCGCTTCCGCTTTCCCGCCTCCGCAACCGGCTACCTACCACAGACGGAACTTGATGCGGCGCGTCGGGGAATGGACGAGGCCGAATACCTGCAGGAGTTTGAATGCTCCTTCTCGGCAGCCATCAAGGGCGCATATTACGCTTCTCTGCTTGATGAAGTGGAGGCAGCCGGGCGCATTCGCGACATTCTGATCGACCCCGCCATGCCTGTAAACACTGCATGGGACTTGGGCATGGATGATTCCACGGCCATCTGGTTCTTTCAGGTGGAGCCGGGCGGAGATTGGCGCATTGTGGACTACTACGAGGCATCCGGCGAGGGGCTGGCGCACTACGCCAAGGTTTTGCAAGACAAGGGCTATCTCTACGGCACCCATGTTGCCCCGCATGATATCCGCGTGCGCGAACTCGGTACGGGAAAGAGCCGATGGGAAACCGCGCGTGAACTAGGTATCAACTTCGCTATTGCCCCTTCCCTGCCCGTTTCTGACGGCATTGATGCCGTACGCCGCAAGCTGCCCCGCTGCTGGTTCGACCAAAAGCGTTGTAGCGCTGGAATTAAAGCCTTGCGCAGCTACCGCCGCGAGTGGCGGCAAGAATTCAATGTTTATGCCTCCCGCCCTCGTCATGATTGGACAAGCCACGGCGCGGACTCGTTCCGCTATGCCGTCACTGGCTTCCGCCCTGTCATGGATATGAGCAATGCCCCCCGCAAGGCCCGCACCGATTACGACATGTGGAGCCAGTAGCCATGCGCACATTTATCTACACCGAAGCCACCACACTCGATGCCTACGTCGCGCCATTCCAGAAAATGCAAGCCGAAGGCCTGCTGCCCTGGGCCATGAGCTGCTTTGAGGTTCCAACCCTTGAAATGTGGCTCCGCGTCACGGCCCACGGTGTTTTGCTGTGTTGCAACGATGCGACAAGCGGCGAGCTGTTTGGCTGTGCCCACTTCACGCAGTTTCAGGGAACAATCTGGCGCTTCGATTTCACGGCCTTTCACGCTGGTTTCCCCTGCGCGGCACAGCAGGCCCAGGGTGGTTTTGCCCACATGTTCGCCCGGCACGGAGCCAGCGCCATAGTGGGCATTACGCCCGCGCCGTTTCGCCACGCCTGGGGTCTGGCCGAGGCCTGCGGCTTTGAGATTGTCACCCGCCTGCCCGGCGCATGCTGGCTGGCCCGCAAACAGCGTTTTGTGGATGGCGTCATGGTCATGTGTACACCGCAAACCCTGCGCAAAGTGCAGGAAGGAGAATAGCTATGTCCTTTGGAGGAGGCGGTTCGCCAGACACGCCCGAAGTAGCACCCGTTCCCAAGGCCGAAGTTACCAAGCCCGTTACCGAGGCGGCCACCGCTGCGCGCCAGAGCCAGAAGGACAAGGCCGCAAAAGCTGCGGGCCTTAATTCCACCATTCTGACAGGGAAAGACGCCACGGCAACAACCAGCACCGCAGGCAAAACCCTGTTGGGCCAGTAGGAGCAACGCCATGCCCGTTGAAATCGAAAAGCTGAACCAGCGTTTTCAGGCTTTGCGCAACGAGCGGAGTCCCTGGGATACGGCGTGGCGTGATCTGGCTGACCACTTTTGCCCTACGCGGTTCAGGGCTGATAGCGACAGCGGTGACCGCAAGCCGGAAATCCTCAATCGCGACATTGTGGATACCACAGGCTTGCAGGATATGCGCACTCTTGCCGCTGGCATGCAAGGCGGCATGACCTCGCCCGTCCGTCCTTGGTTCAAAATCGGGCTGGAAGACGAGCAAGCCGCACAGGCTCCCGATGCTGGCGCGTGGCTGGATGAGGTCAGAAAGCGCATGCAGGTTCTGCTGCACCGCTCCAACTTCTACAACATGGCGCATTCGCTTTACAGCGACCTTGGCACGTTTGGCGTTGGCCTGATGATTGAAACGGCGGATTGGGACGGCCTGCACTTTCAGCTTATCCCAGCTGGTGAATACGTGCTCGACACCAATGACAAGGGCGACGTGGACACTTTCATGTATCGCACCCGCATGTCTGCCCGCCAGATCATTCAGAAGTTTGGCGAGGATGTTGTGCCGAGCCATGTCAAAACAGCCGCCAGCAACAGCAGCTCTGCGGTCACAAGCTTCTTTGACGTGATCCACGCCGTTTTCCCGCGTTCCGAGCGCGCATTCGGCAGGCTGGATAGCCTCAACATGCCGTGGGCTTCTGTGTGGTGGATGGGCTTTGGCAACATTGGTGGCGGCAAGCCCTGCGTGTTGCGGGAATCTGGCTTTAAATCCTTCCCCGCATTTGCGCCACGCTGGGGCGTGACCGGCAACGACAAATATGGCCGAAGCCCGGCTATGGATGCCCTGCCTGATTGCCGCATGTTGCAGCAGATGGGCAAAACCACGTTGCGGGCCATGCACAAGGCTGTTGATCCTCCTATGGCCGCGCCGTCGTCGCTCAAAAATGAGGGCGTAGACCTCACCCCGGCAGGGCTCAATTTCATGTCTATGGATGGGATGGAAAAAGGCGAGATCAAAGCCATCCAGCAAATCCAGCCGCAGATCATAGCCGCAGCAGAGCAGAAGATCGAAAGCGTCCGGCAGGCTGTGCATGATGGCCTGTTCGCCGACCTGTTCAAAATGCTCATGCTCAATGACCGCCGCCAGATCACGGCTACGGAAATTGAGGCCAGAGAACGGGAAAAACTGATTTTGCTTGGCCCGGTTGTTGAGCGGCTTGACCGCGAATTTCTCTCGCCAATGGTGATGCGCACATTCCAGCTTATGGCCGACTTTGACCACCTTCCCCCACAGCCGGATTCAATCGCAGGCGCGCCGCTACGCGTGGAGTTTGTGAGCGTGATGGCCCAGGCTCAGAAGCTCGTCAGCACCAGCCCCATAGATCAGACATTCGCCTTTGTCGCCAACGTGGCCCAGGCCAAGCCCGACGTATTGGACATTATCGACGTGGATTACGCCGTGCGTGAATACGCCGATGCCCTTGGCGCACCGGCGGCAATGATGCTGCCAGAAGGTCAGGTGCAGCAAACCCGCGCGGCCCGCGCGCAGGCACAGCAGCAGGCGGCTGCACAGGCGCAGCAACAGGCCGCCATGCAGCAGGCCGTTGACCTGACAGGCGCGGCAAAAAACCTTGGGCAAACCCCGCTGGGCGCTGACGGCCAGACGGCTATGGATGCCCTCATGGGCGGGCTTGGGAGAATGTAATGGAGAACTACTTGGATCCTTCTGACCGGCAGGCGCAGGCCGAAGAACAACGCCGCAAGGCGCAGGCCTTTGAAAAGCAGGTGCGGGAGTCCTTGGCTACGTTGGCATCAACGCCTGAAGGACTGCTGTTCGTGCGCTGGCTCATAGACCAGAGCGGCATCCTTAAAAGCCAGTACCCCGGCGACCACGCGCAGGCCACCTACATCGAGGGCAAGCGCTTTATCGGCGCAAAACTTTTGAACATGGCCACACAGGCCGGAAAATTACCCGCAATACTGGAGGGCAACAACAATGGCAACTGACGCTGAAATCACCGGCAACGACACCGGAACGGGTTCCGCCGACTCCGGCGCAAACTCTGGCGCCGATTCCGGTACCGCCAACAACACCGGCACCGGGGCGAATGCCGGGGCGGGCGCTGGCACCTCGGGAACCCTGCTCACCAACAAGCCCGGCGAGGGGGCAAACGGCCAGCAGGAAACAGGCAATGCCGATGCCAAGGACGGCAAGGGCGAGGCCGGGAAAGAAGGCGGAGAAACTGCGGCCTATACCCTCACAGCGCCCGAAGGCTACCCGATCAGCGAGGGTGCGCTCAAAGGCCTCAACGATGTCTGCAAAAGCGCCAACCTGAACGAAGAACAGGCCAAGGCCGTCATGGCCTACATGCAGGACAACTACACCTCGTTTGTGGCCCAGCAGCAGGAGGCCATGCAGGCCCAGGCCAAGACGTGGATTGGCGAGTTCCAGGCAGATAAAGAATTTGGCGGCGACAAGTTTGACGCCAGCGTGGCCGATGCCCAGCGCGCCCTGGCTACGTTCGACAAGTCTGGCACCGTCAGCAAAATGCTCAAGGAAACAGGCTACGGAAACAACCCCGATGTGCTGCGTATCTTTGCCCGTGTGGGCCGCGCCCTGGGCGAAGACCAGCTTGCTGGCAAGGGCGGCGGCGCGGAACAAAAGCCGCTTGAAGATCGTATGTATCCCAACATGTAACCGTTGCAGCAGCAGGAGAACAGCATGAGCTACAACAAAGGCATTGTCGCCACCCTTGCGGAGTTGGAAGACTTCTACAAGGGGCAGAAAGCCGGTGACATCATCGAGCTGATGAACCAGACCAACGACATCGTCATGGACGTGCCGTTCATGGAGTCTAACCAGACGGACGGTCACCTCACCCGCGTGCGCACCGGCCTGCCCACCGTGTACTGGCGCAGGCTCTATCAGGGTACGCCGCCTTCCAAGTCACAGTGGACGCAGGTCAAGGAAGGCTGCGGCATTCTTGAGTCTCTCATGGAATTGGATGTGGAAGAAATAAACCTCTACGGCGACAAGGCCAAGGCCTTCCGCCTGTCCGAAGGCAAGGCATTCACGGAAGCCATGCGTCAGCAGTTTGCCTCCACTCTCTTTTACGGCGACAGCAACAAAAACCCTGACGAGTTCAATGGCCTCGCCATGCGCTATCCGTCGAAAAACAGCCCCAACGTCATTGACGCCAAGGGCACGGGCAGCGCCTGCACTTCCATGTACCTTACCTGCTGGGGGGCCAACACCGCCCACGGCTTGTACCCCAAGGGCAGCACCGGCGGCCTCTCCAACGAGGATCTCGGCAAGTACATGACCACTGACCCCGACGGCAAGAAATTCCAGGTTGTGGGCGACAAATACAACTGGCGCTGCGGCCTGACCGTGCGCGACTGGCGCGCTGTGGTGCGTATCGCCAATATCCCCGTATCGGCCCTCACGCTCAAAAAGACCGAGGAAGGCTTCATCGATCTGCACCGCCTTACGGTCATTGCCAAAAACAAAATGCCGGAAGGCATGCGCAATCAGGCCGTCTGGTACTGCAACGCCGACGTGCTTACGGCCCTGGAACTCCAGGCCACCGATGCGGGCAACGTCACCCTGACCTACCGCACGGAAGACTCCGGCAAGGGCGGCCCCCTGTTCAAATCCTCACAGATCACCAGCCTCCACGGGCGACCGATCCGCCAGTGTGATGCTCTAACCAACGCTGAAAAGGCCATCTAACCCCGCGTTGCGGGCAGATTTCGAGGATAGCCATGATTATCGATTCCAACCTTGTATCGCTCGACAGCGTT
>Ga0209639_1002928_pt1 | contig 12237 bp, 5 predicted proteins | sample EPASupsiteHSE605_FD_187268 | JGI IMG/M metagenome (GOLD analysis project Ga0209639, IMG submission 187268) | Bioremediated contaminated groundwater from EPA Superfund site, New Mexico - Sample HSE6-05 (SPAdes) (version 2) | ecosystem: Environmental > Aquatic > Deep subsurface > Groundwater >...
GTTACGCGGCAGCCCTGGATCTTGCCGCCACCTCCTCGGGCCACGCCAAGGCCACCTATGAATCGAAGGCCAACGGTTTCCTGAAGAAGCTGGTCCAGTGGCTGCAGAAGCACATGAGCGATGCCTTCGAGGTCACTTATCAGGGCCGCGCCAAGTCCATGACCGAATGGGCCAAGGGCAAATCCATCCGCGATCTGTCCGGTCTGTCGCCCCACGAGACTATCAATTTCCGTGACCTGGTGAACACCATTGCCGGTGTCTGCCTGGCACCGAACTTCGAGAACCAGGCCCCGGACTACCCGTTCTTCTCGGTCCTGATCACCGGCAACAACCGCGCCCAGGCCGCGCAGGACGCCCTGCGAGCCATTGCCGGGCAGAACCGTACCAAACAGGCCACCGCCGTGCTGGACGCCCTGGAGCTGCTCGACGGCGAGAAAATCACCCCCAACAAATCGAAGTACACCACGTTCATCCTCGATGCCGTCAAGGGCAAGGGCCACGGCCAGGTGGTCAACCGCAGCGAGATCATTCAGGACGACCACGGGCTGGAATACATGAACCCCGGCGGTGGTCGGCTTGAGCCGGAATGGGTGGCGGTCATCCTGGCTTCGCTGGTCTATTCCGGCGACATCGTGCTCGCCATTCCGGGCAAAAAGTTTGACGCCACCGGACTACAGCAGCTTGCTGCGACCGGCATGGACGAGCTGGTCCGCTTCAAGCACCTGGAGCAGCCCAAGGAATGGAACCTGCCCGCGCTCAAAGCGCTGTTCGAACTGCTCGGCATGACGCCGGGCATGGCCCAGCTCGTCACCCAGGGCAAGGACGAGCCAGTGCAGAACCTGCAACAAGCGGTGGGCAAGATCGTCAAGCGCATCGTCATGACCCAGCAGACCCTGCGCGAAGGGCTCTCCTTCTGGGGCCTGGACCTGCTCGCGGGAACCGACCTGGCCAGCCAGGCCAGCGGGCTGGACGAGGCCAAGGGCTTCTTTGAATCGCTCCAGGCCTATTCCTCGCCGGGTAAGCTGAAAAACTTCCGCTACAGCGCTCCCGAAGTGCTGGCCCACGAAAAGGCCGTGAAGGCCCTGGATGAGCTGGACGCCCTGCGTGAGTTCATCATGGACCACAGCCCGACGGCGTCCTGGCTCTCTACCGCCGAGGCGGTGCTGCCCGCCGAGCACGACTGGGTGGATCGCATGAAGACCACCCGGCAGGACGTGCTGGATGCCCTCAAGCAGGCCGACCTGACCGAGCTGGCCAGCCAGTCCCAGCCCATCGGGGCCAAGCTGCAAAAGCTGAAGAAGGATTACACCGTCGCCTACATCGGCCTGCATACCAAGGCGCGGCTGGGCGTGAACGACGACCAGCGCAAGGCAGGACTGCTCAACGATCAACGCCTGCAAACCCTGCTCAAGCTGGCTGGTATAGACCTGATGCCCCGGCAGCAGCTCACCGATTACCAGAACCGCCTGGCCGGACTGAAAAGCTGCTTCGCCCTGACCGAGCAAAACCTCGACGCCTCGCCCATTTGCCCGCATTGCGGGTTCCGGCCTTCGATGGAAACCAGTACGACTGCAGGCTCGCAGATGATCGACCAGATGGACGCCCAGCTCGACGCCATGGTGGCGGCCTGGACCTCCACCATCCTTAGCAACCTGGAGGACCCGATCACCCAGGCCAATATGGATCTGCTGAAGATCGATGACCGTGAGCCCCTGGAAGCCTTCATCAAGTCGAAGGAACTGCCGGTTCCGCTGGACAGCAACTTTGTTCACGCCCTGAAGGAAGTGCTCTCCGGCTTGGTCAAGGTCACCGTCAAGGCGCAGGAGCTGCAACAGGCCCTGCAGGTCACCGACGGCCCGGCCACCCCGGCAGAGATGAAGAAACGCTTTGAGGAGTACATCGATCAGCTCACCAAGGGCAAGGACCCGGCCAAGGTGCGGATCGTCATGGAATAAGAGTGACTAAGCGGGTGACCAACTTCGCCGAGTTTGGTCACCCGCAAAGTGACCAAGCTGAGACACAAGACGAAAGCCAAGGATTATGAAGATGAAAGAAACCAGTTTGTTCGACTCGCTGCTTGAAGAGCCGCAGAAGCCCTCCGGCCCGGTGACTTGCCTCGGCATGACCTTCGAGAACGATGAGGCCCGCCGCGCCCACTTTACCGAGGAGCTGCGCAAAAAACTGCAGGACCCGGAGTTTCGCAAGATCGAAGGCTTTCCCATCGGCAGCGACGAAGACATCCTGAACCTGAGTGATCCGCCGTATTACACCGCCTGTCCGAACCCGTGGATCGCCGACTTCATCGCCGAATGGGAGGCGCAGAAGCCAGAGCAGCCCGAGGGCAATCACTACCACCGTGAACCCTTTGCCTCTGATGTAAGCGAGGGCAAGTACGACCCTATTTACAGGATGCACCCATATCACACCAAAGTGCCTCATAAGGCCATCATGCGTTACATCCTCCATTACACACAGCCGGGTGATATCGTTTTTGATGGTTTCTGTGGAACGGGAATGACGGGAATAGCCGCAAGATTGTGTGGTGACCGAGGAGAAATACTAAACCTCGGCTATCAGGTAAAGCCTGATGGAACCATTTTACGAGAAGAGATGGATGAGGATGGGAAGAAGGTTTGGAAACCATTTTCTAAGATAGGGCGCAGAAAGTCAGTCCTAAATGATTTGTCTCCTGCTGCGACATTTATCTCCTACGCATATAACAGCCCTTCCGATGAGTTTAATTTAAAAAAAGAACTCAATCGGTTAGTTGATGTTGTCGAGAAAAAGTGTGAATGGATGTTTGAAACCACTCATTCCAATGGAATGAAGGGGAAAATTAATTCTGTTATCTGGTCGGACGTATTTGTTTGTCCAGAATGTGCGAAAGAAGTTGTGTTTTGGGATGCGGCTGTCGATGTTGAAAACGGCCAGGTTCTCGACACCTTTGCCTGTCCAAATTGCGCATCAAAGCTCACTAAAAGAAATCTTGAACGTTGCTGGACAACCTTTTTTGATCCGTTGCTAAACGATTCCGTCACTCAGGCTAAGCAAGTTCCTGTTAGGATTAGTTACATATACGATAGTAAGAAGTTTGAAAAGAAACCAGATTCAGACGATTTTGACCTTTTGGCAAAAATCGAACAAAAAGGAGCAGGAAGCCATATAGGTTACAGCGAGATCCCAGAAGGTGATAAGACAGGGGAACCGCTTAGAATGGGTTTCACTCATGTTCACCATCTTTACACTGTAAGAAATTACAATACACTTTTGGAGTTCAGAGCCTTAGCAAGCGAAAGCAAGTTCTTAATTCCTCTTTCTATTGTTGCGTCAAAAATTACCAAACAATACAGATTAACGTATCAATCTGGAACTTGGGGGGCTGGAGGTGGGCCACAAAGCGGAACCCTCTACATCCCATCTCTTATTAAAGAGCTTAATATCATTAGGATGCTGCGTGATGCGATTGAAAAAGTAGTGTTTTGCCATGAGGATTCTTTTTATTGTTTGTCAACTCAGTCCTCAACCACACTCCAAATACCCGACAACTCAATAGATTACATTTTTATAGACCCACCATTCGGTTCAAACCTTAATTACTCAGAGTTAAATATTTTATGGGAATCCTGGCTTAAAACTCAAACCAATAACAAAGAAGAAGCAATTGAGAATAAAACGCAAAAAAAAGGTTCTGATGAATATAGAGCGCTAATGACCAATTGCTTTAAAGAGGCTTATAACGCGCTTGCGCCTGGCAGATGGATGACTGTTGAGTTCTCAAATACTAAGGCATCTGTGTGGAACAATATTCAGACATCCATTGCCGAAGCTGGATTTGTTATAGCGAACGTATCGGCATTAGATAAGAAAAAAGGCAGTTTCAATGCCGAGACAAACCCAACTTCTGTCAAACAAGACCTTGTTATCTCAGCCTACAAACCCAACGGCGGTTTTGAAGAGCGCTTTCAGAAAGAGGCGCAAACCGAAGAAGGTGTTTGGGATTTTGTCCGCACGCACTTGAAGTATCTGCCAGTCACGAAGCAACAAGGAGCCTTGCTGCAATTCGTCCCGGAACGTGATCCGCGCATCCTGTTCGACCAAATGGTGGCCTACTACGTCCGCAAAGGCTACCCTGTCCCAATTTCAAGCCAGGAATTCCAGATCGGGCTTTCGCAGCGTTTCATCGAGCGCGATGGCATGTTTTTCCTGTCGGATCAGGTGGCCGAATACGACCGCAAGAAGATGACCTCGGGCGAACTCAAGCAGATGGCCATGTTCGTCTCCGACGAGGCCTCCGCCATCCAGTGGCTCCGCCAGCTCATCAAGGAAAAGCCGCAGACCTTCTCCGACATCAATCCGCAGTTCATGCAGCAGCTTGGCGGCTGGAGCAAGAACGAGGCCCAGCTCGACCTGCGCGAACTGCTAAACCAGAACTTCCTCTGCTACGACGGCAAAGGCCCGGTGCCCGAGCAGATCCACGCCTACCTTTCTACCAACTGGAAAGAGCTGCGCAACCTGCCCAAGGATGACCCGGCGCTGGTGACCAAAGCCCGTGACCGTTGGTATGTGCCCGATCCCAACAAGGCGGGCGACCTGGAGAAGCTGCGCGAGAAAGCGCTGCTCAAGGAGTTCGAGGAATACAAAGAGGTCAAGAAAAAGCTCAAGGTCTTCCGCCTGGAAGCTGTCCGCGCCGGATTCAAGAAAGCCTGGCAGGAACGCGACTACGCCGTCATCGTCGCCGTGGCCGATAAGATCCCCAACAACGTCCTTGAAGAAGATCCCAAGCTGCTCATGTGGTACGACCAGGCAGTAACACGAATGGGAGGGGAATGAGATGCTAAAGCAATTACGAATACAGAACTTCAAAGGCTGGAAGGATACCGGCACCATTCGTCTGGCTCCCATTTCACTGTTCTTCGGTGCCAACAGTTCCGGTAAGTCCAGCATCGGGCAGTTTCTGATGATGCTGAAACAGACCGTTGAATCACCGGATCGGAAAGCCGTGTTTTACCCGGGCGGAAAAAACTCCGCCGTTCAGCTTGGTTCCTATCAGGAAATGGTTTTCCATCGTGATCCGGCAAACAAAATTGCTTTCGACTACAGATGGTCATTGACGGAGGACTTGAAGTTTAAAGACCCCCTGTCAGGCCAGATTTTTTCTGGCGATGAATTGGATTTTAGTGCCGAGGTCGAATTAAGCGACTCAATGAAGAATTTGCTCCAGGTCGCGGAATTCAAATACCGTCTTCTCAACAAAGATACGCAGTCTCTTTCCATTGATCTTTCACGAAAATCCGACAAACGTGAATATGCTGCATCGGCAGAGCAATACTCTCTTGTCAGAAAGAAAATGCGTGCTTGGGCACTCAAAGATGTTGTTCGATTTTATGGTTTTCCTGACGAGGTGGTCGCCTATTATCAAAATGCCGATTTCGTTCAGGATCTCAATCTTGCGCATGAAAAACTGTTCAACTCAATCTTCTACCTGGGACCACTTAGAACGAAGGCGGAAAGGCTTTATACATGGGGTGGCATCACTCCTGAAAGCGTTGGCTTTGCAGGCGAAAACACCGTAGCAGCTATTCTGGCAGCAAGAGACCGGAAAATTAGTTTAGGCTACAGGAAACACGAAAAACCGCTTGAGGAAATTATTGCTCTCAAGCTCAAGGAAATGAGCCTGATCGAAGATTTCAGGGTCAATCCTATATCCGAACAGCGGCAGGAATACGAGGTGAAGGTTCGCACCAAGGGGTCAAAGGACTGGGTGGATCTCCCGGATGTCGGATTCGGTATTTCGCAGGTCCTGCCGGTTCTGGTGCAGTGCTTCTATGCGCCTGCCGGGTCGATCATTCTTATGGAGCAACCGGAAATTCACCTGCATCCGAACGCGCAGTCAGCGTTGGCCGATGTGATGATTGACGTGATCAATTCCAGAGAAAATGGGGCTGATAGAAACATTCAAATAGTCATTGAAACCCATTCTGAACATTTCCTGCGCCGTTTGCAGCGGCGAATCGCCGAAGATTCTGTTCCACAGGAAAAAGTGTCGGCCTATTTCGCCAATATCTCCAAGACCCCCGCTACGCTTGAACCTCTTCAAATTGACATATTCGGCAACATCCAGAACTGGCCGGAAAATTTCTTCGGTGATGAAATGGGTGACATCACCGAACAAGCCAAAGCGGCCATGAAAAAACGGATGCAACAGAGCACGGAAAAGCCGGAGGCATCCAAATGAGTTTGCCGAAGAAGTGCCTCGTGGACACGAATGTGCCGATTAACGCGAATCTTGCAATCGACCCGGCAACAATCCCTGACAATCTGGTTGCTTGCGTCCAAAGTTGCGTCGATGCCATTGACCATGTGATGAAAAAGGGTGAATTCGTAATTGATTCCGGTGATGAAATCTACAGCGAGTATTTAAACAACCTTTGCCTAAGCGGGCAAAAGGGGATTGGCAATGCCTTCATGAAGTGGGTTCACGATAATCGTTGGAGCCTGCCTGATTCCGACCGGGTAGCCATCTCCAAAAACGGCGACTCCTATGACGAATTTCCAGTCCATGACGGATTGGTAAATTTTGACAAATCGGATCGAAAGTTTGTTGCCGCCGCAAACGCTCACCCTGCAAAACCACCGATCCTGCAATCTACAGACAGCAAATGGTGGGGCTGGAAAGATGCTTTGAATGACGTTGGTATTACTGTTCATTTCCTCTGCCCGGAATATGTCGAGACCAAGTATGCGGAGAAAATCGGGGCGTGAAAGACGATTTTTTCAAATTCCCCTCCACGCCACATCTGGCAACGCTGGCTGGCGTTGATATCCGGGGTGACAAGGTGCTGTCGGAATCGGAGCGTGATGAATTCCTGCAGCACGACCTTATGGTTGAGGAAAAGGTAGATGGCGCGAATCTGGGAATCTCTTTTGATTCGGAAGGAAATATTCGAGCACAGAACAGGGGCGCATACCTGCATTTACCTGGATCTGGTCAATGGAAAAAACTTGGCGACTGGTTGACGCCACGGACCGATACGCTGTTTGAGCATCTTTCCGACCATTTCATACTCTTCGGGGAATGGTGTTATGCCCAGCACTCGGTTTTTTATGACCGTTTGCCGGATTGGTTCCTTGGTTTCGATGTTTATGACAAACGATTTGGCCGATTTCTATCTTCAAAACGCCGGGATGATCTCTTTACGAAAATGGGCGTTGCTCAAGTTCCTGTCCTCGCACGCGGACACTTCGCATACCCGGAAGTGCAAAAATTCCTATCGACATCAAAACTCAGCGATCAGCCTGCGGAAGGCATCTATCTCCGATTTGACCAAGACGACTGGCTGGCGCAACGGGCCAAACTGGTTCGTCCGGCATTTATCCAGGCTGTGGAGCAGCACTGGTCACGCTCCGCCATCAGACCAAACCGGTTGAGACTGGAGGTTCAAGGATGAAATCTTCCAGTGTTGGTCAGGAGTGGCAATACAGCACCGTTCATAACAGCGCCTGCAAGGTCATCGAAGAACAGACCTTGTGGGGGCAGACGGTGTGCCGTGTCTGGTTGCCGAACCAGGACGCGGTGGTGCGCGTGCCCCGCTCCGCATTGCGGCCGCTGAGTGCCGACTTGCAGCCGGAGATCGAGGCTGGACGCATTGCCTATGTGGCCGCCGCAGCCAAGGTAGCCGAGGTGCTCGAAGGTTCCACCAGCGCCACCGAGGGCCATGTGCTGCTGGCTCCTATGGAGTCCAATGTCATTCCTCTGCCGCACCAGATCCACGCCTTGTCCCGGGCCATCTCCGGTGACCGCGTGCGCTACCTGCTGGCCGACGAGGTGGGTCTCGGCAAGACCATCGAGGCCGGGCTGGTCATGCGCGAGCTCAAACTGCGCGGACTGGTGCGTCGGACATTGGTCGTCTCGCCGAAGGGAATCGCTACCCAGTGGGTGGCGGAAATGCAGACCCACTTCAACGAGCAGTTCCAGCTCGTGCTGGGCGACGACATCGGCACATTGCAGCGTCTGGCTCCCAATTTTGATAAAAGCGCGGACCACCGGAGTTCAGCCTGGGTGATGTTCGATCAGGTCATCGTCTCCCTGGATTCGGTCAAACCCATGGACAAGCGGCGCGGCTGGACCGCCGAGCGCGTCGCCGAATACAACCGCAGCCGGTTCGAGGATCTGATTACCGCAGGTTGGGATCTGGTGATCGTGGACGAAGGGCACCGGTTGGGTGGCAGTACTGATCAAGTCGCCCGCTACAAGCTCGGCAAGGGGCTGGCGGAAGCCGCGCCCTATGTGTTGCTCCTTTCGGCGACTCCCCACCAAGGCAAGACCGATGCCTTCCATCGGCTGATGAACCTGCTGGATGACGATGCCTTTCCGGATATGGACAGCGTCTCCCGCGACCGGGTGGCTCCGTATGTCATCCGTACAGAGAAGCGCAAGGCCATCGATGCCGACGGCAAGCCGCTCTTCAAACCCCGGCGGACGCAGATGGCCCCGGTGGCCTGGGAGAGCCGTCACCAACTGCAGCAGCTTCTTTACGAGGCGGTGACCGACTATGTGCGCGAGGGCTACAACCAGGCTATGCGCGAGAAGAAGCGCCATATCGGCTTTCTGATGATCCTGATGCAGCGCCTGGTGGTTTCCAGCACCCGGGCGGTCCGCACCACGCTGGAGCGTCGGCTTGCGGCACTCAAGGATGGTGAGCAACAAGCCAGCCTGCGTCTGGCGGAACTGGAAAACGGCGCGGAGGGATCGGAAAGCCCAGACGATGAAATAGCCGAGCTCTATGACATGGACGGCCAGGAGCTGCTCGATGAGCTGCTGAAATCCCACGTGTCGGCTCTGCAGAGCGAAGGCAGCCATGTTGAGACCCTGCTCGAAGCGGCGGTCCGCTGTGAACAGGCGGGTCCGGATGCCAAGGCCGAGGCGCTGATTGAATGGATTTACAAGCTGCAAGCCGAGGAAAACGAACCGGATCTGAAGGTGCTGATCTTCACCGAGTTCGTGCCGACCCAGCAGATGCTGAAGGAGTTTCTGGAAGCCCGGGGAATCTCGGTGGTCACCCTGAACGGCTCCATGGCCATGGAGGAACGCAAGCAGTCCCAGGACGCCTTCCGCAAATCCCACCGCGTGCTGGTTTCCACCGACGCGGGTGGTGAGGGCCTGAACCTGCAGTTCGCCCACGTCATTATCAACTACGACATCCCCTGGAACCCGATGCGGCTGGAACAGCGGATCGGCCGTGTGGACCGTATCGGGCAGCCCAAGACGGTGCGGGCAATCAACTTTGTGTTTGAGGACTCGGTCGAGTTCCGCGTCCGCGAAGTGTTGGAGCAGAAGCTCTCGGTAATCTTCGACGAGTTCGGCATCGACAAGACCGGCGACGTGCTCGACTCCGCCCAGGCCGGTGAGATGTTCGAGGATGTGTTCGCCTCGGCCATTCTTAATCCTGACGGCATCGAAACCTCCGTCGATCACACGGTGGCCCGGCTTCGCGATGAGATTCATCAGGTGCGCGAGGCCTCCGCAATCTATGGCATTTCAGAAGAACCGGATGTGCAGGCTGCTGAGCGTCTGCGTTCCCATCCGCTGCCCCATTGGGTGGAGCGGATGACGGTGGGCTATCTCAATTCTCACGGCGGCGCGGCCACCCGCAAGCGCTCCTGGTGGGATCTGAATTGGCCGGACGGCCAGGAACACCGCAAGGCCGTGTTCAATGCCCGGGAAGCGGATCGTCTGACCGACGCAACCCTGCTCAATCTTGAAAACAGCCGTGTTCGTGGGCTGGCCCTGAACCTGCCGCAGATCGCGGCTGGCCAGCCATTGCCCTGCGTAAGCGTGAGCGGATTGCCAGCCAGCATCTCCGGGCTCTGGGGGCTCTTTGAAATCCGCCTTCAGGCCGGGATGCACCAGAAGACACAACTCCTGCGCATCCCCATGGTGCGGCGGGGATATGTCAGTGTGTTCCTGAGCGAGGAAGGCAAACTGTTTCTGCCCACGGCCCGGCATATCTGGGATGCGCTGCAGACAGCGGAAACCCAGGTGCAGGCCACCCTCGGCCAGGACGAATCCATCATCGCCCATGAGCGGTTGCAGGAAGCGGCAGAGCAAGCCGGACAGGAGCTGTTCGACGCCCTGCAGCAGGCGCATCTCGCCTCTGTGGCTCGCGAGGAGGAACGCGGCATCGTCTCCTTTGCCTCGCGCCGCAAGGCCATTGAGCGGGTTGGATTGCCGGAGGTGCGGCAATTCAGGCTCTCCCGTTGCGATGCGGACGAATCCGAGTGGCGGCATGAACTTCAATCAGCAAGGCAGATCGTGCCGGAAATCCGGCCGCTGCTGATGCTGCGGATCATCAAGGGAGGCGCTCAATGAGTAGTTGGCGAGACGCCATCCTGAACGACTTTGTACCGAACGTCAGCAAGCTGACCCTAGTCGCCGATCCGGATTGCTTGTTGACCGAGGAGAAGCTGGCGCTCGAATTACGCGGGCGGGGCTTCGACCTGATCGAGTTCAGTGACCCGGTCGAATTCAGATACGCCTATGAGTCCAAGTACCGCTCGATCTGGGACCGGGGTGAGCACACAGACCTGGTGGTGGTCCTTCGCTTACAGAATGCGGAGCTGGAATCCTTGCCTTACGACCTACTCCAGGCGGGCCGCAAGCTTTCATTCAACTTGGGGGATCTCTTTCCCAACCTGAGCTATCCGGTCATTGAAAAGCTCGACAGGAGCTTGCTGGATTCGCTTTTTGAGGCCCAGCGCAAGTCACCGCCGGATCGCATGGGCGACAACGCCACCAAGGATTTCATTCTCCGTCATGTGTTCGGCATTGCGGCGGAACTAATTGGGGGCGAGGTGGAGCTGCTTCGCGCATTGCTGCGCCTGCACTATGGGAAGCTACAGATCCCGCTGATGCTGGCTGAGCGGCTTATCCAGGTTCTCAAAGGGCATGATGGATTCAAGGCTTGGCCGCTCTCTGAAATCGTTCCGGACGATGAGGCGTTCTTCGCCTTTTTGCAGGAACGCTGGCCGCTATTTCTTTCCAGGCTCGGCAGCGCTCATCAGGTACGGGAGGATTCGCCGGAATACGGCCTCAAGTATCCCGGCCCTGATCGCCTGCCGTTCGACCATCAGGACATCAAGGTCTACATCGACAACCTGTTCCTGGAGGGGAAACTCACCCCTGTCGAGGCCAAAGGCATTGAAGTGGATGCCGGGTCCTGGGTTCGAAGCGGCATCGCCACGTCCGGCGTGGACGATGACGAGCTACGGATCTCTCGCTTGTTTGGCCTTGTCGAGAAGGAACTGCCCACTGCTGAAGCGCGTTACTCGGACTGGACCGCCTTTGCATTGAAATGGGCCGAACTTTCTTCGCTGGTTCATTGTGGCAACAGCACCGAGTATCAGACCCGGCTCAGGGAAATCGGCGATGCACTGAACACGACCTTTGCCGCTTGGCTGGCCGACCACTACTCCAGTCTGATCAACTTGCCGCCGACCAATCCGGCCATGCTGCACCACGTGCCGCGCCGCCTGGCTCGGGATATCGAGGATTCGGGTAGTAGCCGTGCGGCGTTGATTGTGGTTGACGGCCTGGCCTTGGATCAGTGGGTAACCATTCGCCAGCTTCTGCAAAAGCAGGACGCCAATCTGGTCATGCGCGAATCCGCGACCTTCGCCTGGATTCCGACGCTGACCTCGGTATCGCGGCAATCGATCTTCTCGGGCAAGCCGCCGCTCTATTTCCCGTCATCCATCAACTCGACCAACAGCGAAGAGAAACTCTGGAAGCAGTTCTGGGAAGGCCATGGTCTGTCCCGGCTGGATGTCGCTTACCAGCGCGGCCTTGGCGACGGCGATGCTGCGGGCGTCCTCGACTCCGCAATCCACCCCGGGAAGACCAAGGTGGTGGGGCTGGTCGTGGACAAGGTCGACAAGATCATGCACGGCATGCAACTCGGCTCGGCCGGGATGCACAACCAGATCAAGCAGTGGTGCCAGGGTGGTTTTCTGGCTGCACTGGTCGGCCAACTGCTGGAATACGGCTATGAGGTCTGGCTGACGGCCGATCACGGCAACATCCAATGCGAAGGTAAAGGCCGCCCGTCTGAAGGTGTGATTGCCGAAACTCGCGGCGAGCGGGTTCGTGTCTATCCCACGCCGGAACTCCGCTCTCAGGTGGCTGGGGTCTTCCCGTTTGCCCACGAGTGGCAGCCGGTCGGGTTGCCCGCAGATTATTTC
>Ga0209639_1002929_pt1 | contig 12231 bp, 7 predicted proteins | sample EPASupsiteHSE605_FD_187268 | JGI IMG/M metagenome (GOLD analysis project Ga0209639, IMG submission 187268) | Bioremediated contaminated groundwater from EPA Superfund site, New Mexico - Sample HSE6-05 (SPAdes) (version 2) | ecosystem: Environmental > Aquatic > Deep subsurface > Groundwater >...
CAAAAAGGGGAAGTGCTTACCCTGCCGGTACATTTCAATATAGCAACAGCCAAACCGGTGATCGGAGAAAATATAAACACCCGTCTGCTTACCAATGGGCTGAGGGGAAGCGACCGCCATACCGACGGTGAATGGTGCGGTTGGTACGCACAAGACGGATCCTTCGTGGTAGACCTGGGAGAGCGACAAAAAATCACCCGTGTAAGTCTGGGATCCCTCAACAACTTCGGCATGGGGGTACATCCGCCCCAGTATGTAAAACTCTATCTGTCGGACAACGGACAGAGCTACCACCAGGTGGGCGCCATCCAACGCACACAGGTGCAAAACTTTGCAGAGGGAACTCAAGCCGTAGATATCCATCTGGATGTACACCCCCAGAAAGGGCGCTTCCTGAAAGTTGAGTTCGGTAATCCTGGTAAATGTTCGACAAATCATGTAAGAGCCCAACAAGACACCTGGGTCTATTTCGATGAATTGACGATAGAATAGTTCTGGTAAAAAAGACTATCTTTACATCCTGAAAGAAGACCAAACAATCAACTTACAGAATAAGTCATGAATCGGATTCAAAAGAAACTAGTTTTACCGGCAGCTGCATTGCTATCATTTTTTACGGCAGAAGCTCAGAAACAGCCCAATATAATAGTCATTCTCATGGATGACATGGGCTACGGAGATATCGGAACCCAGGGTGCCATAGGATACGAAACACCCAACCTCGACAAAATGGCCAACGAGGGTATGCGCTTCACCCGTTTTTACTCCGTACAGGCGGTAAGCGGAGCCTCGCGTGCGGGACTGCTTACCGGTTGCTATCCCAACCGTATCGGTTTTTCAGGAGCACCCGGCCCGGATGCCGTAACAGGAATAAATGAAAACGAAAGCACTATGGCTGAGGTGCTCAAACAAAAAGGATATGCATGCGCCGCCTACGGTAAGTGGCACCTGGGTCACCTTACCAAATTCCTGCCCACACACAATGGGTTCGACGAGTATTACGGCATTCCATACTCCAACGACATGTGGCCGCATCATCCAACCGGAACTTATCCGGATCTGCCATTGTATGAAGGAGACAAGGTGATTGCATACAACCCGGATCAAAGTCAGTTTACAACCAACTTCACCGAACGTGCCATCCAGTTTATCGACAAGAACAAAAAACGTCCTTTCTTTATCTACCTGGCCCACCCTATGCCCCACGTTCCGCTGTTCGTGTCAGAAAAGTTTAAGGGAAAGAGCAAACAGGGACTTTATGGCGACGTGATAATGGAAATTGACTGGAGTGTGGGACAAATACTGCAGAAGCTACGTAAAGAGGGCCTGGACGAAAATACATTGGTGGTGGTAACCTCCGACAATGGTCCCTGGATTAATTACGGCAACCATGCCGGAAGTACAAGCGGACTGAGAGAAGGTAAGGGCACCACCTTCGATGGCGGTCAGCGGGTACCCTGTCTGATGCAATGGAAAGGAACCATTCCTGCGGGAACTGTCTGCAACAAACTGGCGGTAAACATAGACCTGCTGCCTACCTTTGCCCATATCAGCGGAACCACTATGCCATCGCATAAGACCGACGGAGTAAATCTGTTTTCTTTGTTGAAAGGCGATACAAAATCTACACCGCGAACCAGTTTTCTGTATTATTACAGAAGAAACAGTCTGGAAGCTGTTAGTGATGGCGAGTTTAAGCTCATCTTCCCCCACCCCACACGTACTTACGAAGGTTTTGCCCCGGGAAATGACGGTATGCCAGGCCGGGTGGAAGAGAACAAGCTACTGGAAGAGAAGATATTGATCGATTTACGGAGAGATCCGGGCGAACGCTACAACGTACTTTCACAATATCCCGAAGCAGTTCAAAAACTGGAACAAATGGCCAACGACGCCAGAGAAGATCTGGGCGACGATTTACAAAAAAAAGAAGGAAAGAACAGACGTTCAATAGGAACTCTATAAACGGCACAAACAAATGGGCAGACCTCAATAAAGAGGTACTGTCCATTTTTAGTTTAATCAAATAGAATTTTGTTAAAGGAAATCAACAAAATAGATTGCAAAACCATTAAATATCTATTATTTTTCAATAAATAATAGCAATCTGATGCTATTTTTTAATAAAAAGATATTGAAAATACAAAAATATATCACATCTTTGCAACCTATATATCTGTTACGAACAGACCATTTATTGTTACTCCCCTGGGGGTGACGAACCTTTGGTATGTTGCACATAAAGCCCTTATACCCCCAATAACCCCTTAAAATTTTAGAAATGAAAACGAACATTCAAGCTAAGCTAAGTAAACTAGCCCAGATTAAGTATTTAAGTCGTTGGATTATATTTACAGCAGATCTTACCACCTCCACTGCCGTAACCTTATTCACCATCTTTTTTCTGCGTTATGCCATTAATCTGAATGTAGATCTGGCCATGTTTTTGCGGATGGGAACCTTTTCCATTTTCGCAAGTATTCTGTCATTTGCTGTTTTTCAACCCTACAAAGGTGTTGTACGCCATTCAACACTGCAGGAATTGTGGAGAATCGGGCTAGCCGCAGTGGTTAAATCGGTCCTGTTACTGTTATTGATTTACATGCTTGGATCGCCCAAACCCATGAAGTTCTGGATGATGTGCTTCTTTATTGATACACTAACGACCAGCGCATTACTTGTGGGACTGAGGGTAACCCTGATCAACATCTACAATTTTATATTAAACAATACAGGCAAGACCCAGAGAAGTCTGCTTATTTATGGAACCAGTCCTCAAAGCATCACCGCAGCAGCCCTGATGCCTCATGCCTACCTGAGCGAATATAAAGTAGGCGGTTATCTGGTGGTGGGCCCCAAAGGAAAAGAGCTGAGCATCGGTGGATTGCCGGTTTATTACGTAGAAGACAAGCTTGCACTCACCACCCTGATGAACAGAAACTCACTGGAAGGAATTCTGTTTGTTGGCGTTAACGATGCTAAACAAGAACAAGACCGGTTGATACGTTATTGCGAAAAATTGAATTTACGAACCCTTATCCTTCCCCCGATGGAAGAGCTGATGGATGGAAAGGTGCGTCGTACAGTTCGTCCCGTACGCATCGAAGACCTTCTGGGTCGTGATGAGATTAAAATCAATATGAGTGAGATAGGCTGCAGCCTTGCAGGAAAGACCGTGATGGTAACCGGAGCAGCAGGATCCATCGGCAGCGAAATATGCCGGCAGCTTGCTAAATTCCATATCAAGCACCTGGTACTGTTCGACAGTGCCGAAACCCCGATGCACAACCTGCGTCTAGAGCTTGAAGAAAAGTTTCCAACCCTTCCTTTCACCCCGGTGATTGGCGATGTTCGCAGCGAATCGCGAGTTGATTCCATTTTTGGCTGCTATCAACCTAATGTGGTGTTTCATGCCGCGGCCTATAAGCACGTTCCCCTCATGGAGAGCAATCCCTGCGAAGCTATACGCGTAAACGTACGGGGTACCCGCAACGTTGCCGATATGGCCGTAAAATATAACGTAGAACGCTTCGTGATGGTGTCTACCGACAAGGCGGTGAATCCCACCAACGTAATGGGTTGTAGCAAACGTCTGGCAGAAATCTACGTTCAAAGTCTGGCAACCGCCCTTAAAAACGGAACTAAGCCGGGATCCACCAAATTTATAACCACCCGTTTCGGAAACGTACTGGGAAGCAACGGATCGGTAATCCCCCGCTTCCGCGAACAGATAGCCAACGGAGGACCGGTTACTGTGACGCATCCGGACATCATCCGCTACTTTATGACCATCCCCGAAGCCTGCCGTTTGGTACTGGAGGCCGGAACCATGGGCAAGGGCGGCGAGATTTTCATCTTCGAGATGGGCGAACCAGTAAAGATTGCAAACCTGGCACGCCGTATGATCGAATTGGCCGGTTTCGAACCAGATAAAGACATCCGCATCGAATATACCGGTTTGCGTCCGGGTGAAAAACTCTTCGAAGAACTTCTAAGCGACGAGGAGAACACCTTACCTACCCCACACGAAAAGATACGTGTCGCGAAAGTAAGGGAGTACGACTACAGGGAGGTGGAGCCCCGCATCGATTTCCTTACCGAAAACGCACGCTACGGAAAGGTACTCGACACGGTACGCATCATGAAACAGATTGTACCCGAATTTATAAGTCAGAATTCAGTTTACGAAAAGTTCGACATCAAAGAAAACTCGGAAGAAAAAAAGAACGTAAAGAAACTGATTATCTGATTCTGAGATAAAATAAGATCAATAAAACAGGAAAGGTTGCCTTGTTTGGGCAACCTTTCCTGTTTTATTTCAGATAAACAATGCCCATCGGCAATTAAAGTCTGTTACCTGCTGCAGACAATATGAGACGATACTGATTAAGCTATGGCAACCTATGGATAAAGTCCCGTATATAAGAGAGTTATATAATTACCAAATCGTTAAAGATAAAGCACATTGTCAGATATTTGTAATAAATTGGCATGATTCGCTCTTACAAATAAGAAAAATAGTTTGAATATTTGTCCCAAAGGAATATTACTTCTAACTGATTTCAGATAAATCTTCAGCGAACACTACTTTTCTTATTCCTTTAGAATATCTCATGTATGTTCTTTAACCTGAAAAGCAGGAAAGAATCATACAGAGATATTTCATTCCTATGCTACTTCTATTATATTTTGATCGGTCTCAGACAAAATGAATTAAACTTTTTATCAGCGTAGAAAGAAGTTTTTCCGTCCAGCGGCGTGTAAAAAGACCGGAGCTTCTGATGAAGTCCATTTGGAGTGTCATTGAATTTCTTTTTACAATAATTCGTAAAATGTGAAGCCGATGCAAATCCGAATTTTTCAGATATTGCATTCATCTCCGCATCGTGAAACGATAAGCTCTGAAGTATTTGCCCATCCCTTTTATCTGCTATCCATTTTCCCGGCGAAACACTGAACTCCTCGGTAAAACGTCTTGAAAAGTTACGTACAGACATATTGCACTTTTCAGCAAGCTCTATAACATTTATCAAAGGCTGAAAGTTCGATAGTACCTGATGCCTGAACATCCTGTTGCTGGTACGGAGCGGAGCCAAAAACGAGGTATAGGATTCCTCAGGATAAAAGATGGCCATCAAACGAAAAAATTCCTCAATTTTAAGATCATGCAGGTGCTGACAATAGATATCCGCCCTTATGTAATCGATAACAGAGAAAAGGAAACGATGCATCTCATCAATAATCCGGGATTGGGTGAATGCCCTTTCAACAATCTCGCTCTTGCATTTATGAAGCATATATTCCAACACCAGACTCTCCAGATTCTTGAATTTAAGGATTAGCAGTTCAGACTGCTTCAGACTGGTTATGCGTATGGTGGAATCACCCGAAGTACAAAGCGACATCGTTCCGGCGGATAATTGTATTCGGTTCTCACTAGCGGAAATAATAAGGTCTCCATCCATTACAAAAAGAAATAGATTACAATCTCCTTTATTAAAATCAATGGATTCGTTTCCTGTCAACATCTGCATTCTAAAACCATTTTTCTCCTTTGCAGTGTAATAAATGCAGGACTTATGATCCTTGAAACTGAGGGTTTTTACATCATCCATATTAAAATTACATATAAGCCATGGAAAGGCAATCGTATCCATGAATATTAACGACTAAAAAATTGACTTTCAAACATTGGTTAATGATGACATACTCAAATACTTATTAGTTTTTGACGTATCACAATTAATCAAATCCGTTATTGTGTTTGCATTTGAAGCTAAAAGTAACCGGATTTATTAACCGCGTAAATATTCCAATTAATATTAGAAAGAACAAAGAACATTAACGCCAACAATTTACATATCCATGCCTTAACATTCCATAATATGAATCCGAAAATCAGTTAAATACATACAATATTTTCTTACATTGACAGTATTTCTTGTCGATTGCAACCCGCGACTCTTTTTCAAAATCGGAGATCAGCCGATCGGCTTCCTGTAGAAATTGAGGCAAATCTTCAGGAAAATTGTATAAGGAATCGATCTCTACCGACTCTAAAGGAGCTAATTCGTAGGGCCACAATGCGTTGATATTCGTGACAATATCCTGCAACCCCCTCAATAAGTTAAACTTTTCCAAAACAACATCTGCCAGTAATAACGAGGCAGGACGTGAAGACCAGAATTTATCAGAAATGTATCCAACAAACAACCCAGCCCAAATAAGCAGAATGCCAGGAACAGAGAGGGACTCATCTTTGATAAAGAGCGTAAATGAAATTAAACCACCGATAAAAACCAGCAACAAGGAAAATGCAACACCCCAATTTGTCTTCAGTACAGAAGATTTTTCAGCATTCAATGCATTTCGAAGTTCCAACAAACGAGATCTGCTACGCAACACCCCGCTCTCCAATAATCTGACCGAACTGATCTGCATCAATGCAAAATCATCATTCGGCAAATCAAGTTTCTCACAATACTGTTTCCCGTTCATACCTAACTAGTGTTCAAATAGAAATAGTGTTCTAAAAGTATTTACCACCTTTAGAATAAGGCAGTTAATATGGCAGCAATATAATAAAAAAAACAATATAACATCAATATTTTTCAATTTTTTATTAATGAGAAATGCACAACATCAGTTCCCATTATTTAAACATTCTACACAATGCAAAAAAAATCAGAGAATTGCTTCCCTGATTTTTTTTTTGCATCATCACTATCACTTGATTAAAACCCGTTGGGTTTTATGAATCGATTTTGTTCCGTTCAATATCTTTACAATATAAACACCTTTACTTAACAGCGAACCACCCATAGAATCGTCGCTGTTTGCAGTGATCAGCTTCTTTACAACCAATCTGCCAAGCACATCATAGATAGCTACATCACAGTCTTCTGACGATAAATTGCGTACTATTATACGGTTGTTATCAACATGGATGTTGATTGACTCAGACTCCCATTTATCTTCAATCAACGACGTAGTGGTATCTACAATCTTAAATCTGGAGGCCGTTTCCGCACTCACACCAGCAATAACGTACTCTGCGTTGTTTACAAGCGGATAGGTACGGCCGGTATACAAATCCTTTAACTGAAGGTTACGGCTTTCCACCTCCTGAGGCACCGAAAGACTGATGGAATAACCCTCGTTGGGGGAAGCTCCCACGCCAAAAGCGGTACCAGTCAAGTTATTGACAGTGGCAATCTGGTATTTATTATCATTATAGTCTTCAACATATACCTGTACCCGTTCCTCTTCCAGCAATTTATGTCCGTCCCATCCCGTATCAAAACCGGCTGTAGCCGCCTCGTTCTCGAACAACCAGACGCGGTCGGCCGACACATCGCCAATCACATCCATCACCACATAGGGGAGTTGCATCCGTGCACTTTTAAGCGAAGAACGCCAGGCTGTCTGGTTCACCAATTCATTCTTCACAAGCTCGGAGTATTTCAACTTGACAGATCCTGAAACTGCCGCATTCACCATAAAGGTATGCATCGAGAGAATCCGGTCCGGCAGATTATTCTGTCCGGCAAGGTTGATGGGAACCGCCTGGTACTGTCCTCCACTCACGCCGGAAACTGTAGAGCCGTTCAGTTTTCGCCAATCATCTCGCGAACCCGTATTGAACAGATAGACTGTTTCGTCTGTCAGCAGACCGGAACCGAATACAATGGCACTTTTCGAAATAGGGATTGCAGCCGTATATGAATTGGAAATCAGGTTCATACCCGGATAATTCACAGTCAGCGAATTGGTAACCGCCACATCGGCATCACCTACGTTCAGCTTGCCGCTGAAACTGTAAATACGAGTTGGCACGGCATTGGTGCTATTTGTAATTTCGTATCCTTTAAAAGCCTTCAATTCGGTATCCGGAGTATAAGGCGCCGGTCGCCATTTATTCCCGTTGTAAGGCTCAACCCATTGATTGACCGTCTCCACTCCTGTAGATGGAAAGGCGGAACCAGATACCGGAATACCAAAATATTGCCATTGCTTCTTATAAAACCCACAGGTGGCACACTCGTAGGCTTTATTATAAAACTCCACGGTAGCATTTACTGCTGTATTGGCAAGGGGATTTTTGAAAAGCAACGTACCGGTAGGACTATCCGTGGCAGTCTTAACGATTATAGTCCCCTTTGCTGCATTGGCATCCTGAACAGAACCATTCACAACAAGCTGATTACCTGTGGTTACCACCATATTCATATCCGAATTATTGATCAGATTTCCTATCACACGGTCCGTATCCAAGTACAAATCCCGAACAGCAGCCCCCGTACCGTTACCCGCTCCAGAAGCACCGTTGTTTGCAACAGTTGCAAACTCAACATCCTCGCCCGAAGCAGGCACATAATTCGCCGTCCAGTTTGAACTCTTCGCCCAATCCGTATCCACGGTACCCTGCCAATAATTCAGCCACTTCAACTCCACTGAGCTGGTGTTGTTAGACGCATCCGTATCATCCGTACAACTGAGAGTAGCCGTATTTACCCACGGGCCCTTTCCCGTAGGAGTCACATTTATCACAATCGGACTGTAAGCATACATCGGAGCTAATGCATCCGAGCGCTTAAAAGTGTACGTATTGCCAGAATTACTGACAGTCCACCCCGTGGCAGTGTAACCCGACACAGTTAGTCCCGCAGGAATAACGTCTGTAACCGTTACCTGTCTGTTTGCCAATTTAGTATTTGCGCTTACGTTACTTACCGTTATGGTATAGGTATTCCCACTTAAACGGGCAATACCGTTATTGTTCACCCCTTTTTCAATCTTCAAGTCTGTAAGAGGATTCAGAATTGTAGTACTAACAGAAGCAAAGTTGTTGGTAAGGTCGGCATCCAATATACCCGTCGCCGAAGGGTCCACGGCCGCCGAATTCTTTATTACCCCTCCCAGAGGAATCTTCTTCACCTGACCTACAATCGTAAAACTTGCCGAGCTATTGGCTTCCAGCGACAATGTAGCCGAAAAAGGATTGCTGAATCCCGTTGTTTTTGCTACTCCGCTGGTATACCCCACAGCCGTGTTGGCGGTATTCCCCTTATTATTAAACGTAATACTGGAGATCTGGAAATCAGAAAGACTCATCACATTTCCGTTTCCATCCCTTATGGTGTCATTCAGGACCAAACCATTTAACCTGGAAACATTTTCGTTATAGACATTCACCGTATAGGTTAGAACGTCATCCTTATAAGCATTCGTTTTATCCACTTCCTTAGATATACGCACACCTCCGGGTGTTGTAATCAATATATTCCTGATCTCATGAAAGTTGTACCCGCCTCCGGTCGATGCAGCAAAGCCCAATTTCAGCTTCTCAGGAATCGGATCCGTAGTTTCGTAAGAAATATGCTGAACATCCGTTCCTCCCGCAGTGGTTGTCCACGACACCTTGATTCTATATTTAGGAACTGCCACTGTACCAATAGGCTCAATGTAAATTTTCACTCTCCTGTAAAACTCGCTGTCGGTAGGCCTTGTAGCGGTAACCGTATTGTAGTCGATGGAATTGGTATTGGAGGAACTACTCGTCTGAAGCTGTGCATGCGTAAGATAGCGGTAAGGTTGAGCATTGTTTTTAGGCCCACGCAATACAATGGAATTGGGAGCCAAAGCAGCAGTCCCTCCATTTTTCCCTTCACTATTCATGGCGAAATTACCGTACTCATCAAAACCAATCCCGATATAAGCACCTTCCAATCCGGCCACATTTGTTTGATTAGCATATCCCAGAGAGCCCCCGAATGCACCAATAGAAAAGGTCTTGGTGGCATCGAACAAAAAGAGAGAAATACCATCGGCTCCTTTATAGCTATCATCAGCTTTACTTCTCCATGTTTTATACTCAAACTCTACATAAACACCTATAGAAGAGGGAAAGGGAGTATCTATATAAGCAAATCCACGCACACTGGTTGCATCGGTTGTAAGCCTCAGCCAGCCATTGTTAACCGGATCGGAAATACCCGAGGTAAGAACAGCCGAAGGATTTCCGCCGAGGATGATATTACTCCCCACAGTGCTCCCTTTAAAATTTTCGTTAATGGTAAACTGAGCATTTACCTGCGAAGGAAAGATAGATTCAAATATAGTTATCAATAGTATGCTTAGAAGCAAACGACTGTACAGACGATTCATATTCCTGAAGTTTTTAAAATACAGTAAACTTAAATTGCCACATCATAAATATACCAATGGTTTCGTTCAACCTTGGCAGGTAAACTTAATGTGTAACTTTCATCCCCAAACTCGGGCGGTGGCAACGGGCCCGAACCCATGAAAGGCAGACTTATCTCAATGGCACTCCCCGCGGCATCCCGTTCGTTCAGGTATGTGGTCAGGGTGAGACCTGTAACCTTCCCTCCAACGAGGGTGTAAGAGGTAACCGTGCCGGTAGCCGTCCATGCATTCCAGGTTGCAGAACCTACCAGGTTATCAGTTTTTACCGACGGCTTTATCACATACGTATTCTTATCAAAATTGATGTATTTATACTGATATTGGGCAACCCCATCCACCAGAGGTACGCTCTGGTGACTGGCAGAAAGCGATATATTAAGCTGCACCTTAGCCACGGCACGCACCAACGGAATACCATTAAGCTGATAGTTCGAACTAAAATCGTGCAACTTGCCGCCCGACATCAGAATGGGAGTCTTCAGAACCGCAGACCACGGCGTATTACTCGTTTGCATAACCGCCTGCAGCTGGGCAAGCGTACCCACCCCATCAAGGGCAGTCTTCAAATCTGCACAATTGGCCACCACATACACATCCCTGCTCCCCGCCTCGGTTTTGGAGATATCGAGCACAAGTTTGCGGTCGGCGCTGCTCCACGAGCCACCTGTAAAAGTAGACGCTTGCACATAATACTTCTTCAGTGTTTGCGCCCCCGAAGTAGGGAACAGGAACACATATAGGTTATCAATTGCCTGCTCGTCGGCAGAACCCAGATCGGTTTCGGCCGAAAGCAGGGCCCCTTTAACAAAGCTGTTAATCTGCATGGATAATTCGATTGTATCATCCTCACAATCCACAGGATCATCATAAAGCGAACAGGAAACCAGCAGCAGACTTAAAAGCCAGGTTATGTATATATATTTCTTCATATGCATTCTCTTATTTACTGAACGTTTTCACCGGAGCATCCGAACCACCGTCGTTGTACCAAACTTTAAGGTACGCACCATCACCCGACTGAGGTACCGGATTAAGCGTATACTCCATAAAATCTGCTGTACCAAGTGAGCTAAAAACCTTTTGGGTTGTACCGTCGCTAAAGGTGAACGGAGCCACTGTTGCCAGTTTCACCATATGGGGTGCACAGACATTCACCGTATTGCTCACCCTCACTTTCCCGTCGTCGCCCACGCTTACATTGTATCCATACCCCATGAAAGTCTGACTCTTAGTAACAGTCCAGGGATCTACAGAATACATAATCTCTATTTTCTGTGCAAGTTTGATCAGATAATAATAATGCCTGTTACGGTAGAGCGAATAATCGGGCAAATCGGCCGGATTCATTCCCGTTGCGAAAGTCATATAATTGGTCTCCGTAATTACACGATTGTCTGTTATGACTGGAATATCGTAAGAGTCGCCCCCTGTCGTTTCGATCCTGAAATAATTCACAGGCTTATGATCAGCTGCAGCACCCCAGCCAGCAGCATTAATCATCGCTTCCGGCATATAGTAGATATACGAGTTTCCGACCTTCTTCAAGGGTTTATCCTCATAATAACTCACCGAAGCAGGATAAGCACCCTCCGTAAATCCAAACTGACGGAAGGCATTTTTATAATAGATGTTCTGAATCTCCGGAGCCGCATTTCCCCCATCAATCACCACCTCCAGCTTGGCCACCGTCCGGATCAGATTGATCCGGTCTTCGCCATTGGGGCGGAAAGGCAACGGGGTATAGATACTGCCACCCTCTGTTACCTGTTGGTTCAGATAAACCCTCGACATAGGGAAACCTTTGCTCACCGTAGCCCCCAGATACAAGTCGGCATCCAGGTTACGCAAACTACTCATGTAGGTCTGCATGGCCCCCTTCGAACCGATTGCTTTCAGCTCGGTCATCGGCATATTAGCAATAAAATAAAAATCGCGGGTGCCCGGCGTCAACTTTACGGTAAAGCTCTTTTCCTTCACCCCGAAAGAAATGTTTTCGTCGAAATATTCGCCCACCTTTTCGCC
>Ga0209639_1002930_pt1 | contig 12229 bp, 9 predicted proteins | sample EPASupsiteHSE605_FD_187268 | JGI IMG/M metagenome (GOLD analysis project Ga0209639, IMG submission 187268) | Bioremediated contaminated groundwater from EPA Superfund site, New Mexico - Sample HSE6-05 (SPAdes) (version 2) | ecosystem: Environmental > Aquatic > Deep subsurface > Groundwater >...
GCCCTGGATGCGGGCACGCTTGGGCCGCTGCTCGTCCGCGCTCAGGAGATTCTCAAAGGGGCCTTGGTTGCGAGAGGTGACGCGCCCTCTGCCGCAACATGGGGAAAAAGGAAGGGGGATGGAGGAGAGAATTAACCTTGCAGAAAGAAACCCAAGGCTCTGTCCATTTCGACCGTGTCCTTGAACTGGCAGCCAATGGTGTTCTGCAGCACCGATTTGACCAAGACACGTTTCTTTAATGTGGTCTTTTTCTTGTCGTTGAGTTGAAATTCTATGTACAATTCCTGACCCTTTTCGATTCGGTGCAGCCCGGAAACGGTAAAACCAACCCCGCCTCGCGAGATGTTGTTGATGTGGATGATGCCGCCGCCGATACCGCCTTGGCTGATAATTTCATAGATACCCGGCAAGCTGGTCTGTTTACGATAATGCCGGCGGAAGTCGAGCAGGACGGTGAAAACGTGCTGACAACGGCAGCGAACGCTGATGGTATGCTGGCCGTGACGAAAATCATCGACGGCAATGTGCTTAACTGCTCCGCAGGCGGGACACATCAAAGTGGCGGTGTTGTTTTCGCGGACATGAACCTTGGTGTCGGTCATCGTCGTCAGTCGTAGATAATACAGGTAAACCGTTCCAGTTCCGCTTCGGTTTCCGGGTCGAGATCAGCGGCGATTTCGTGAATCTGGTATTCTTTCTGGCAACCGGAGCATGTAAGCCGGACCTGACGGCACCGGCGCCGCACCTGCAGCGGTTGATCGCATTCCTTACATTTCACGTCTGCTGTGCCTTGCCGATAAGCTGTTCGCGGGTAAAAACCGCCTTGAGGGGATACCCCTTGGCGGCAAGAATTTCTGCCCCACCTTCCTGCCGGTCAACAATGGTGGCCACCAGGCCGACCTTGAACCCTTCGTTTTCCACGCGCTCGATGACCTTCAACAGGGTGCCGCCGGTGGTGACCACATCCTCGACCAAGGCGACCAAACCGCCGGGCTTGAGGTTGCTTTTTCCTTCAATGAAATTGCCGGTTCCGTGTCCCTTGGCCTCCTTGCGAACGATGAAGGCCGGGATCGGAGATTTTTCCAGGTAACTGACCAGGGAAACCGCTGTCACCAGCGGGTCGGCGCCCAAGGTCATCCCCCCCACACCGGCGATGGGTTCCGGGTGCTGGCGGATCAAATCAAAAAGCAGACGACCGCAGAGATAGCTGCCCTCCGCGTCCAGGGTGGTTTGCTTGCCGTCTACATAAAAATCCGAGGTTTTGCCTGAAGTCAGGGTAAAGGTTCCTTCCCGGTAAGATTTTTGCAACAGGAGTTCTTTCAGTCGTTGTCGTTCGTCCATGCCAATATCCTTTAAGTGTATGGTTATGAAGAGGATACCTTCTTTTCCGGTTTTCGCAAAACGATTTCTCAACAGGAGGCGAACAGGAGACAGGTTCTCTGCGAACAGCATCGGGCGAATTGTAATTTTGTATTTGAAATCAAAGTTTTAGTGATTATAAAAACAGGGTGGGGAAAACGACGCCTGGTGCGGGCGTTCTTCCGGCTTGCATTTTGCCGCTTCCTCGTGGATACTGATGGCAATGTGGGTTTATGTTACCAAACCATTGATGAGGACAAACAGATGTGTGGAATAGTTGGCTATGTCGGGACGAGAAGGGTTGTTCCCATTCTTCTTGAAGGCTTAAGAAGGCTCGAATACCGCGGATATGATTCAGCCGGGTTGGTGTATCATTTCGACAACCAACTGGTCCGTTATCGGGCCAAGGGAAAACTGGCCAATCTCGAGGCCGTGGTCGATGAGCACATTGGTGTCGCCAGCGGGACCGGCCTCGGTCATACCCGTTGGGCAACCCATGGCGCTCCCACCGAGAACAATGCCCATCCCCATACCGACTGTACCGGCGAGTTGGTCGTCGTTCATAACGGCATCATCGAGAATTACAACTCGCTGAAAAAAGAATTGACCGATAAAGGACATGTCTTCACCTCGGAAACCGACACCGAGGTCTTGGCCCACCTGATCGAGGACTGTTTGCAGGGAGATTTGGTCGCAGCGGTTCGCGCCGCCTTGGCGCAAGTTGAAGGCTCCTATGCCATCGGCGTGCTCTGGGCCAAGGAACCGGAATTGCTGGTCGCCGCCCGCAATCACAGCCCTTTGGTCATGGGGGTTTCCCCTGAGGCCTGCTATATCGCTTCGGATATTCCCGCCTTGCTGCCCTACACCAGGGAGGTCGTTTTTCTTGACGACCGGGAAATGGCGGTGCTGCGTAAGGGAACATATACCATTCTTCAGGTCGATGACGGTTCCGAGTTGACCAAAACCATATCATTGATCGATTGGAATGCCTCGATGGCCGAGAAAGCCGGATATCGTCATTTCATGCTCAAGGAAATTTTTGAGCAGCCCCAGGCCATCCTCAATACGGTCAGCGGCCGGATTGTTCCCGATACCGGTTTTGTCGATCTGCCGGAGATCGGTCTTGATCAGGTAGCGATCAACGGGATCGAGCGCATTGCCCTAGTCGCCTGCGGCACCTCCTGGCATGCTGCCCTGGTCGCCAAATACTGGATCGAAAAATGGGTCGGCATTCCGGTGGAGGTGGATATAGCCTCCGAGTTCCGCTACCGCCGGCTTCTGGTCAACGAACGAACCTTGACCATCGCCATTTCCCAGTCCGGGGAAACCGCCGACACTCTGGCGGGCATTCGCCGGGCGGCGCAACTGGGTTCCAAGGTGCTGGCAGTGTGCAATGTCGTGGGCTCCACCATGACCCGGGAGGCGGACGGCGTTATTTACACCCATGCCGGCCCGGAGATCGGGGTGGCCTCGACCAAGGCTTTTACCTCTCAGTTGGCGGCGCTCTTTCTTCTGACCCTCTATCTCGGCCAGGCACGGAAAACCATTGATCCGGTGACCCAGAGGAAACTGGGGCGCGCTTTGATCGATATCGCCGAGGTCGTCGAAAGCGAGCTGCCTCGTCTGCAGGCAGAAATCAACTTGTTGATAGAGCGGTATTACGAGGCCAAGGATTTTCTGTTTGTCGGTCGCGGCCTCAATTTCCCCATTGCCCTGGAAGGGGCGCTGAAGTTAAAGGAGATCTCCTACATCCACGCCGAAGGGTATGCCGCCGGTGAACTGAAACATGGCCCCATCGCCTTGATCGACCGGGAAATGCCGGTTGTGGCCCTGGTGCCCAGGGACTCGGTCTACCTGAAAGCGATTTCCAATGTCGAGGAGATCAAGGCGCGTCAGGGACGGCTGCTGCTCTTCGGAACGAGTGGTGATGAGCATCTGGCCGCGCTGACCGAAGATGTTCTCTACCTGCCGGAGGTTCCGGAGGATCTCAATCCGCTGCTGTTCACCATTCCGGCGCAGTTGCTGGCCTATGAAATCGCCAATCGTCGCGGCTGTGATGTCGATCAGCCCCGCAACCTGGCGAAAAGCGTCACGGTTGAATAAACCGCGGCGTAGATTTTAGGTCAGGAAATTGTTTTTTCCCGCATGAGGGAGCCTCCATCCCTCATGCGATTTTCCCCCCTTGCTCGCTGTTCTCTGCCCTTTTCCTTCCGGTTCGTTTCTCTAAGGAATCAATCTCGCGACCTCGGACAGAGGTGAGGTCGCCTGTTGCTGCCGACAATAGAGCCGGTCTTTTTTCCTCGTCCAAACGTCAAAAAAAGCCTGCCCGGAAATGGCTCTGTTGTTTTTTGGCTACCTATCTCATGGTTTTCGCATGCGAAATACCAGCTTGGTGTAGTGTAACCCGCTAACTTGGAAGAAAAAAAGGGCGGTCTCTGCATCGATATTGTGTTCGAGTCGATTTCGGTTCCCCTTTGTCAAGAAGTGCGTGGGAGTGAAAACCAGGGAAAAACATCTTGCATACATTCATGAATGTATGTATTAATCCTGTTCGTTTTTCTCAACTTGGTTTTTTGTATCTTGTTTGCAACGAGGCTTGAAAGGAGTGTCTCCTATGAACATCGTCATCCGGAAAACGTGCCTGCTGCTCCCATTTTTTATTGCAGGTTTTTTGATCGGGGGGTGCAAGAACACAACACCCCAAAGCGCCGGGTCCCTCGGTCCGGTCGAGGTGAGTGTTGTCACCCTGAAATCGCAACCAGTGCATCTGATGGTGGAACTACCTGGTCGAACCGCTGCGTTTCGCATCGCCGAGGTGCGGCCCCAGGTGGGCGGTCTTATCCAAAAACGGCTGTTCACCGAAGGTAGTGAGGTTAAGGCCGGACAACTGCTCTATCAGATCGATCCCGCTACCTATCAGGCGGCGTTCGACAGTGCCAAGGCGGCACTGGCCAAGGCTGAGGCCCAGGAGCATTCCGCCCGCCTCAAGGCCGAACGGTATCGGGTGCTGGTGCGCACCAAGGCGGTAAGCGAACAGGAACAGGTTGAGATAGAGGCCAACTGGAAACAGGCCGTTGCCGAAATGGCCGCTGCCAAGGCTGCGCTTGCCAGCGCTCGCATCAACCTCGACTACACCCGGGTTGCTGCCCCCATCTCCGGCCGGATCGGCAAGTCGAGCGTGACCGAGGGCGCGCTGGTCACCGCCCAGCAGGGTGAGGCCCTGGCCACTATTCAGCAGTTGAACCCTCTCTATGTCGATGTCAATCAGTCGAGTACCGAACTGCTGAATCTGAAAAAGGAAGTAGCCGCAGGCGTGGCCGCAGAGAGCGACACGCCTCAGTCAAAGGTCACCGTCCTGCTGGAGGACGGTGCCGAATACCGGCACGCCGGCAGTCTGGAATTTTCCGATGTGACTGTCAATCAGACCACCGGTACGGTGACCCTGCGGGCCATCGTTGCCAATCCTGATCAGGAACTGCTGCCGGGGATGTTTGTCCGGGCGCGGATTGCCAAGGGGCAGCGGCCGGAGGCCCTTGTTGTGCCGGCGGCCAGCATCAGCCGCAACAGCAAGGGACAGGCCATGGTGATGGTGGTTAACAAGGATGCGGCGGTTGAGGGCCGGATCGTGCAGACCGGTCAGAATCTCGGCACCCAGGTGTTGATCACCCAGGGGCTGGCGGTTGGTGAACAGGTAGTTGTGGCCGGTTTGCAAAAGATCACACCGGGAACCCCCGTGAAGGCGGTTGAACAGGCCCCTGTAACAACCGCAACCGGGCAAACCGCTTCTGTCGCTACCACGTCGGCAACGAAAACGGAGTAAGCCATGGCCCGCTTTTTTATTGATCGGCCCATCTTTGCCTGGGTCATCGCCATTGTCATCATGCTGGCCGGTGCTCTTTCGATCCTGCGCCTGCCGATTTCCCAGTATCCCGAGATCGCGCCGCCGTCGGTGCAGATCACCTCCAAGTATCCCGGCGCCTCAGCCAAAACCATTGAGGACAGTGTCACCCAGATCATCGAGCAGAACATGAACGGGCTCGACAATCTGCTCTACATGAATTCGCAGAGTTCGTCCTCGGGCAGCGTCACCATCACCCTGACCTTCGATGCCGGCACCAATCCGGATATCGCTCAGGTGCAGGTGCAAAACAAGCTGCAACAGGCGCTCAGCCTCCTGCCGCAGGAGGTGCAGCAGGAGGGGGTGCAGGTGGCCAAATCCAACTCGACCTTCCTGATGATCATCGGTCTGATTTCCGAAGACGGCAGCATGGATAAAAACGACCTGTCCGATTTCATGGTCTCGACCCTGCGCGATCCGCTCAGCCGGACGGCCGGCGTGGGCTCGATTCGCATCTTCGGCAGTCAGTATGCCATGCGCATCTGGCTCGACCCGCACAAACTCAACAGCTATCAACTCACCCCCGTGGACGTCAAGGCCGCCATCCAGGCCCAGAACAACCAGGTGGCGGTGGGCGACCTCGGCGGCACGCCGGCGACCGCCGGGCAGCAGACCAGCGTCAGCATGATGGCCCAGACCAAAATGAGTTCGCCCGAGCAGTTCGCCCAGATCCTCTTGAAGGTCAACAGCGACGGCTCCCAGATTCGGCTCAAGGATGTGGCCCGGGTGGAGATCGGCGGCGAGACCTACGATTCGGTGACCACCTTTAACGGCAAACCGGCTGCCGGCATGGCGATCATGCTCGCCACCGGGGCCAACGCCCTCGACACGGCCAAGGCGGTGCGCGCCAAACTTACCGACCTTCAGCCCTATTTTCCGGCCGGCGTGGCTGTGGTCTATCCCTACGATACCACTACCTTTATCAGGATCTCGATTGAAGAGGTGGCCCACACCCTGGTGGAGGCGATCATCCTGGTTTTCTTGGTGATGTACCTCTTTCTCCAAAATTTTCGGGCCACCCTCATTCCGACCATCGCCGTGCCCGTGGTCCTGCTCGGCACCTTCGGCGTCATGGCGGCCTTCGGTTTTTCGATCAACACCCTGACCATGTTCGGCCTGGTGCTGGCCATCGGCCTGCTGGTCGACGACGCCATCGTGGTGGTGGAAAACGTGGAGCGGATCATGGGCGAAGAGGGGTTGTCACCGCTGGAGGCCACCCGCAAGTCCATGGACCAGATCACCGGCGCCTTGATCGGCATCGCCCTGGTGCTCTCCGCCGTGTTCGTGCCCATGGCTTTTTTCGGCGGCTCCACCGGCGCGATCTACCGCCAGTTCTCCCTGACCATTGTCTCGGCCATGGTGTTGTCGGTGCTGGTGGCCCTGATTCTGACTCCCGCCCTCTGCGCCACCCTCCTCAAACCGGTGCAGAAGGGCGGGCACGGCCAGAAACGCGGCTTTTTCGGCTGGTTCAACCGCATGTTCGAACGCAGCGCCGACGGCTATCGCAACAGGGTTGCCGCCATCCTCAAACGGACCGGCCGTTTTGGCCTGATCTATCTTGTGCTCATTGGCGCCATGGCCTTTCTGTTTACCAAACTGCCGACCTCCTTCCTGCCCGAGGAGGACCAGGGCGTCTTCCTCACCATGGTGCAACTGCCCACCGGCGCCACCCAGGAACGAACCCAGGAGGTCCTCAACCGGGTACGCGATCACTACTTGCTTGAGGAAAAAGAAAACGTCAACTCCGCCTTTACCGTGGCCGGATTCAGCTTTGCCGGCACCGGCCAGAACATGGGCATGGTCTTTGCTCAGTTGCGCGACTGGAGTGAGCGGAAGCGTCCGGAACAGTCGGTGCACGGGGTGATCCAGCGGGCCATGGGAACATTCATGCAGATCAAGGAGGCGCAGGTCTTTGCCTTCAATCTGCCTTCGATCCCGGCGCTCGGCACGTCCACCGGTTTTGATTTTTTTCTTCAGGATCGCGCCGGGCTCGGGCATGAGAAGCTGATCGAGGCCCGCAACCAGTTGCTCGGCCTGGCGGCCAATAATCCCAATCTCACCCGGGTGCGGCCCAACGGTATGGAAGATACCCCGCAGTACAATGTGGATATCGATTTTGAAAAGGCCATGGCGCTGGGCGTCTCGGTGAGTGACATCAACACCACCCTGTCGACCGCCTGGGGATCGAGTTACGTCAACGATTTTGTCCACCAGGGGAGGGTGAAAAAGGTCTATGTCCAGGCCGACGCCCGCTACCGGATGCAACCCGAGGATCTGGCCTACTGGTATGTCCGCAACATCAAAGGCGAAATGGTGCCCTTTACCGCCTTTAGCAGCGGTCACTGGAGTTTCGGTTCGCCCCGTCTGGAACGGTTTAACGGCAACGCGGCGGTGGAGATCGTCGGTGAGGCCGCACCCGGCAAATCGAGCGGCGATGCGATGCGGATCATCGGCCAACTGGTGGGGCAACTGCCCGCCGGCATCGGCTACGAATGGACCGGCGCCTCCTTCCAGGAACAACAGGCCGGGGCCCAGGCGCCTGCCCTTTACGCCATCTCGATCCTGGTGGTTTTTTTGTGTCTGGCTGCCCTGTATGAAAGCTGGTCGGTGCCGTTTTCGGTCATCCTGGCAGTGCCGCTTGGCGTCCTGGGTGCGCTGGCCGCCGCCTATCTGCGCGGCATGGAAAATGACGTCTATTTCCAGGTCGGCCTGCTGACCACCATCGGCCTCTCGGCCAAGAACGCCATCTTGATCGTTGAGTTCGCCAAGCGGCGCTATGACAAGGGCCGGGACCTGATCGAGGCCACAGTCAAGGCCTGCCGCCTGCGGTTGCGGCCGATTCTGATGACCTCGCTGGCCTTCATGCTTGGGGTTTTGCCGCTGGCGATCAGCACCGGCGCCGGCGCCAACAGCCGGCACGCCATCGGCACCGGCGTGCTCGGCGGCATGCTCTCGGCCACCGTGCTGGCGATCTTTTTCATTCCCCTCTTTTTCGTGGTGGTGCTGCGGCTGTTCAAAACAGAACGGGCAACGGCAGCAACCGCTGAACCGGTGCGGGAGGTGTGAGATGCGACTGATGACCACCACATTCATTGCTGTTGGCTTGATGCTGATGCTGGGCAGCGGTTGTACCTTGGCGCCGGAGTACCGGCAACCAACGCTGCCGGTGGCCGAACAGTTGCCGGCAGGTCAGGATAATCAGAGCGCGCCGGCGATGGCTGGCGCTACGGCCATTGTTCATGCTGATCTCGGCTGGCGCGAGTTTTTTACCGAGCCTCGTTTGCAAGAGCTTATTACCCTGGCCCTTGCTCATAACCGCGATCTGCGTCAATCCGCCCTCACGGTCGAAGCCTATCAGGCCCAGTACCGGATTCAGCGCTCGGCCCTGTTGCCCACCGTCAGCGCGGAGGGCAGCGGCAGCAAGCAGCGGACCATCAGCGGGGGCGGCCATGCCACCAGCGAGGTCTATGCAGCCTCGGTGGGGATCACCGCCTATGAACTCGACCTCTACGGCCGGGTGCAGAACCTCAAGGATCAGGCCCTGGAGCAGTACCTGGCCCAGGAGGAGACCCACCGCAGCGCCCGGATCAGCCTGGTGGCCGAGGTGGCCAGGGCCTATCTCACCTGGCTTGCCGACCGGGAACTGCTGACCGTCACCGAGGATACGCTGCGGATCGAGGAGGAATCCTTTCACCTCATCGACCAACGCGCCCGGGAAGGCATCGCCACGCAATTGGACCTGGCCCAGGCCCGAACCAGCCTGGAGACGGCCAGGGCCAATCTGGCCCTCTACCAGCGTCAGGTCGCCCAGGACGGCAACAGCCTCACCCTGCTCGCCGGCACGACCTTGCCGGAATCCTTGGTCAAGAATGCGGCCCTCTTGAGCGCGCAAACGATCGTGGCTCAACCGCCGGCCCATCTGCCGTCGCGGGTTCTGCTGCAACGGCCGGATATCAGGGCGGCGGAACACGATTTGAAGGGGGCGCATGCCGACATCGGCGCGGCCAGGGCCGCCTTCTTTCCCACCATCAGTCTGACCGCCAGCGCCGGAGCGATCAACGGCGACCTAGCCAAACTCTTCGACGGCCAATCCGGCTCCTGGCTTTTTTCGCCGGCAATCAATCTGCCGATTTTTACCGCCGGCAGGCTGCAGGCCCAGCTCGATGCCGCTGAAATCCGCAAGGAGATCTCCGTGGCCCGTTATGAAAAGGCCATCCAGAGCGCCTTCCAGGAGGCGGCCGACGCCCTGGTCGCCAGCGAGACCTATGTCCGCCAGTTGGCAGCGCAGAAGGCCAATCTGGCCGCCAATCAGGAATATCATGGCTTGGCGCGGGACCGCTACCAGCACGGTCTGGACAGTTTTCTCACCCTGCTCGACGCCCAGCGTTCCCTCTACAGCGCCCGCCAGCGGTATCTCATTTTGCAATTGGCCCAGTTGATCAATCAGGTTAATCTTTATAAGGCGCTCGGCGGCGGATGGCAGGAGCGATCCTGATCGTATTCATGAACCCGCCGGTTGAGTGATGGTGGGCTTTTGATACGAATACACCCGATGAGCAGAGAAGGGAGCGATCGTCATGGCACGCAGAACAAAGGAAGAGGCCCTCGCCACCCGCAATGCGGTCCTCGATGCGGCGGTGCGGGTCTTTGCCGTCAAAGGGGTGGCGCGTTCCTCTTTGGATGATATCGCCAAGGAGGCCGGCGTCACCCGCGGCGCCATCTACTGGCATTTCACCAACAAGATCGACCTGCTCAACACCCTGTGGGATGAGGTCCTCTCGCTCTATACCCCACTGACAGAGGCAAGCGAAAACCCGGACGAGCCCGATCCGCTCGGCAAGATGAAGGCCCTGTACCTCTCGTTTTTTATCGGTATGGTCGAGGACCAGCGCCAGCAGCAACTGTTCCGGATCCTGTTTGATGACAGCGACCGGAGCAAGGATACCGAAGTCATCCGGCAGCGCCATGTCATTATCCGTCGGGAACGATTGCAAGGTATCCAGACGGTGCTCGTTAATGCCAGGGACAGGGGGCAGTTGCCGCCGGATTTTGATGTCCGGGTGGGAGCGGTCGCCGTGCTTGCCTTCATCCATGGCCTGATCGCCAACTGGATCATGACGCCCGATCTTTTCGATATCAAGAAGGAGGCGCCGCTGTTGATCGAGGGCATGCTCCAGATGCTGCGCACCGGTTTTTCCGGAACGGGGAGAGAGGGGCTATAATCCGGGAATGCCGATATGCTGGATGCGGACCGCGTTCAGCCCCTCCTCGTAGGCCGGCAACTTGCCCTCCTTGCGAAAGAGACGGAAGGCCAGCCCATTGCAGAGGACCCGGATGGGGTAATCGCGCGGCAGTTGTTGCAGGTAGGGCTGGATGGTGACGAAATCGGTGGCGCCGTACTGCTGCATGATGAAGCGCAGGCCGCCGTTTTTGGGGCCGATGTTGTAGGCAAGCAGGCCGAGGAAGAGGTCGTTTCGCATCTGGCTGAGATAGTAGTGCAGGGTGGCGGCGGCGAGGTAGCCGTTGTGACGATGATCGGCAATCACCGGCCGGTCGACGCCCAGCCGCTCGCCCGCCGCCCGCATCGCTGCCTCCGGGACCTGGGTGATCTGGAACAACCCCTGGCCGCCGTCTTTGCTGTCGCGGGGGAGAAAGGACGATTCGGCGGCGGCGAGGCCGTGGAGCAGGTCGGGGTCGAGATCGAAGGCCTCGGCAGCGGTATCGATGGCCGGGCTGTAGGGTTTGGCCCGGTCGATCAGTTGCCGCAGTTGGGCGGTGTCCAGACGGCGGTAGGCGGCAAAGACCTGATGGGCCAGGGTGACCCGGCCGGCCTCCTCCTTGCCGCCGACCAGGAGGCGAAACTGGCCGAAGGCAAAAGAAAAATCCCCCTTGAGGGTCAGGGCGCCGGTGATCAGGGCCAGGCCCAGGGCAAGGGCAGCCGGCAGCACAAGGGCTTTCTGCTGTAACCGACGCCGCAACCACAGCCAGCCGATCAGCAGCAGGGCAATGGCCACGATCAACCCCAGCACCCCGAGGGTGAACGGCAGGAGATGGGAGAAAAAACGGGTGCCGGAAAATCTGGCGGCCGCATGCCCGAGCAGCACGACGATGCCGGTCACTGCACCGATCGTCAGTCCGAAGATCTCCAGGCCAATGAGCAAAACGAGGCGCCGGGTGGAGACCGGCGGCTTCTTGGGGCGTCGTTTGCGGCCGGTCCTTTTGGCAGCCGCGGCCCGGGGGGGACGTTTGACCGGCGGTTTCGGTTTTTCCGGGGGCAACGGCTTGTCCGGCGGTGTCGTTGGCTGGGCGGTCGTTTTTTTCATCAATCAGGGAGGTGACGATCTGCTGTTTCGCTTTTCTTGCCAGCTCCGGCTCGATCGCCTCGGAACACGGGCGGAAAAGACGATGGCATTGTATGCTCTTATGGTGCGGTTGCCGGTTTTCTCGGTAACCCTCCGGAATCTATTAAGAGACTCCTTTCACCATTCTCTGTCAATCACTACTGGAGGAGAAAAGCAATGGAACTTTTTGCCGTCAATCCGGAAACCTGCAACCGGGATGGTCTCTGCGCCGCCGTTTGTCCCCTCGGTATCATCGCTTGGACCCGCGGGGCACTGCCCGCGCCCGCCGTTGACGCCGACCAGAGCTGCATCCGCTGTGGCCATTGTGTAGCCGTCTGCCCCACCGGCAGCCTCAGTCATCGGGACATGGCGGTGGAGGCCTGTCCGCCGGTACGGCCGGAGTTCCGTCTCTCTGCCGAGCAGTGCGAGCATTTTCTCCGCGCCCGCCGCTCCATCCGGGTCTACACGAACAAACCGGTGGAACAAGAGCAGTTGGCCCGCCTGATCGCAATGGCCCGCTACGCCCCTTCGGGCATCAACTCCCAGGGGGCGCGGTGGCTGGTGCTCGGCAATCGGGACGAGCTGCGCCAACTCTCGGGGATTGTCATCGACTGGATGCGGTGGCTGCAGG
>Ga0209639_1002931_pt1 | contig 12220 bp, 12 predicted proteins | sample EPASupsiteHSE605_FD_187268 | JGI IMG/M metagenome (GOLD analysis project Ga0209639, IMG submission 187268) | Bioremediated contaminated groundwater from EPA Superfund site, New Mexico - Sample HSE6-05 (SPAdes) (version 2) | ecosystem: Environmental > Aquatic > Deep subsurface > Groundwater >...
CATCATGCACGGCCGCCTTCATCTTTTCCTAGTCAAAAAAAAGGCAACTCCGGGGGGATCTTCCCGGGCCGGGTAGGGATCTGGAACGTTCATGGCAACTCCACATAAAGCTTGATCTCCCTGACAATTCCCTCTTCAACCTCAAAATTCATATATTTATACTCTTCCTGCCTACTGATCCTGTACGCGCGGTTGTTTATATCAGTTCTCCCGTCCGGTACTATTTCCAAGTCTTTATAAGCCCCTTTTAGCTCTACAAGAGTGGACCCAATTGTTATCCCCCCCCGGGCGTTCGCAGACTTGCGCCTGTCAAAACCATGTTCACAATCCAGAACTCTTTTCCATTATCCCTCGGTGAAAACAACTGAACTGTGAGGCCTTCGTATTTCAGTATTTTTATGTAAGAGCCTGAGTATGTGTCAGCCCCGCTTCCCGACACTTCGCTGGTTTCCGAAACAGGTATGCCGAAGACAGCGCTTAAATCCACATTAGTATCCCAGCTATTCAGAGATATCGCTTGTTTATCCACCATTAATGAATATTCGTCAATCACATTTTGCAAGTCTGTATGTTCAACTGATCCTGCAATTTTTTCCCCGTCATTGGCTTCGTTTAATGTAAAGCTATCTATGATCATATTAAATTCTTTTTCCAGTGCCCTGTAATCTTCTATTGTTTTGTCGGAGGCTCCGGGTGGAAACTGGACATCCGTGGCATGTGCCCAGCCAAAATAATAACCGCTGGATTCATCTAAAAACCTGAAGCCGTATATGCCCTCCAATTCCCTTAAGTTTTCCAGGGAGAATTCTTTTTTGTCATAGACCTCGATTCTTCCAACCACACCAAAAGGATGCTCTGGATGTACCGCTTGCACCTTTTTATCAACGAAATAAATGCAGTTTCCGCTTTCCCGGACATCGACTTTAGCTGCGAAGTCACCCGGCAGGTTTATAGAAAAACCATATCTATCATTACTGTAAATTACATCACTGCTTTCCTTAGCGCTGCATGCGCAAAGTAAAACAGCGCAAGCGATTACTATTATCAACAACACACGCCTCATAAACGCTACCACCTTTCTCCAAATGTCAAGGGGACGGTTCTCTTGACACCTATCTAGTCACACCTTCGCTCTCTGCACTATTCCTCGATTAATCCCTAGCAAAACAGCAATTGTCCTGCAAGATAGCCTGGTGTTTTTCTTTAGGTCCACGATGATTTCTTTACGGGTATTTTTGTTATTTATCAGTTCTTCCATGGTTTTGTTTGACCATCTTTTCGGCAGATATTCTTCCAGATAAGCTTCCAAGCTAACCTGACCACCTGGCCTCATTGAAATGCTATCTTCAGGTGAAAGGATTTTACCACTTACGGAGTCGGCCAAAGCAAAGTTTAATTTTGTATTGATTTCATCTGCCTTCGCGCTACCTAATAACCCCCGCTCAAATTCAATGCTACCTATCTAAAGAGCAATATTTGATAATATCAATAAGCAACCTGGATTGTTTCACCCTATTTCGCCACATCAGCAATACAATAGCTAGAGCCGTTTTATCAACAGACAGGTCAAAATTAAGGAAATCCCGGTTCTCTTTCAAAACTGGATAAGCTTCCCCTTTACCAGGCGGAAGATACATGAGCCTGCGTTGCTCAGATACATATAGCACACCTCCCCGGAAGCCACGGGGATTGCGCCCGTCCGCCAGCTTAAGTGGCTGACCCTTTCCGGTTAGATCCACTGGCCATATCTCATTTTTGTCGGTGTCTTCCCAAGTTGTGGCAAAGATCATGTTTAATGAATTTTCGTCAGGGATCTTACCGGTAATAAGGAGCATATTAGCGAAATCGGCGGATAAAACTTCGGAGTCCATCTTTACTTGCATCTGAATGGGGAAAGTTGGTCAGTTCAGCTAAAAACAATAAAAAAGTTCTATAAGATTATATTTTTTCTAACGTATCTTTCAGCAGGTGTGAGTAGTTCCTTGCCCCGTGCAAAATACGGTACACAAGTATCTCGTCATCTATAAAGCGGTAGAAGGTGATATAAGGGTCAATGATAACCATTCTGAAATTGAGTTTTTTCAGAGAACGCTCAAGTAGTGGCAGTCCAGAATATGGGTAATTCTCAAGCCTGCGTAGAGACTGCATAATGTTATTAAGCATTCTGGCTGCCGACGTTGGATTATCCACCGTTATATAATCAAATATTTCGTCCAAGTCAGAATACGCGGCAGGAAGTAATTCTATCTCATAGCGTTCCATTGATTTTATTCTTCAACCTCTTATGGGCTTCATCTAGTGATATTGTCGGCTCACCAGCAAGGCGTTGTTGCTCAGCAAATAAAAGCTTTTCACGCAGGTCAAGCATAGCCTCTCTGCGTTCAAAAGCCTCAATACTCATAACAACCAGATCACCTTCTCCGTTTCGAGTGATGTATACAGGTTCTGCCTTTTCATGGGCAAGCCGTGCAATGAAGTTGTAGTCGTTTCTTAGTGTTGTAGATGATTTTATAATCATATAGGCAACCTCCAATCAAATATTCTGCTATAATTATACGATAATTCTATGATAATATAAATAGTATAATTGCTCAAATTCCCCACCATCGGGGAAAACGGCCAGCAACTTATACCGTCATGCGGCTCGTTTCTCAATGTCAATTATAAATAGAAGTACAATGGTAAATAAGCACCTCCGAATAGACAGCGTGCAATAAAGTGAGCCAAGGAACCATACCCTGACTCACTCCTGCAACAACGTCCCTATCTGCCCTATCTTAACCCCGACGCTACCACTCGCCAGCAGACCTCAGACGCGGCGCTGCCCTGGTCACCAGCGAGGCCAATTCGGCCCAGGTTGCCTGATCAGCAGGCCGGAACAGGCTGTTTTCATCCCCTTCCAGCAAGCCCAGACCCCAGGCGATGGCCACGTAGTTGAGTGATTGCTCCGATATTTTAGCGGCATCAGCTGCTTTAAGCTCAATTTTTACCGGCATCCCGGCAACGTCACCGTAGCCGAGCGCGCGCACCAGCCAGACCGTCAGTTCCTCTCTGGAAAGCGGCTGCTCCGGGAAAAAGCGATCTTCATCTGCCAGCACGCCCCTGCGGACAGCGGTCTGGATTACATTATAGTCCTGGTCATTTGGCGCGACATCCGCAAAACTGGCCTTTTCGCTGCCCGGCCTGGATGAGCTGTAGCCGTAATCTCCCCCGGCAACGCTCATCAGCACCCGGACAGCGTCCCTGCGGCTGACCGCTCCGTCGGGATTAAAGCCTTCTGCCGGCAGCAGTCCACTGTTTGCCAGAACCGACAGGGAAACAGCAGCCCAGTGCTCCGGTGGGACCACAGCCCCAGGTTTTCCCTCCGACTGCACCGCCATCATATTAACTGCCACCAATTGTCCGGTACGGGCGTCGATGCCCATGTTGCGATAACTGTCAAACATTAAGGCAAGCATTGGTTGCTTACCGGGTCTGAGTGGGTCTCCTTCAAGCGGGAAGAAGTAGAAGGGCTTTAAGCGCATCTTTTCCTGAAAAACCTTTTCCGCTTCCTCCTTGGTAATCAATCCTGCAACGGATGGGAACTTAACAGCATGCCAGTTACAGTTGTAACCGATGATTTCACCCCCGCTGTCAAAATTAATGATGATCCCGTCCCGTGTAAATGGTATCCCGTTAACCAGCCTGATAAAATTAAAAGCGTATCCCTCCTGGCCCTCGGGATAGTCCCCATGCTGCTCCTCCTCAACCACCTGCCCCCACCTTTCAGGCTCAATAAGCCGGATAAAATCTACCGCTCTGCTACATACAACATCCCTGGTGACTTTTTGAGCGTTGTCTGCACTCTGCCCATCTCCGCCATACTGGCTAAAGGCATGATAGTTGCTCACATCACCGCTGAAAACATCAATGCCGACGATCCGCTGACGCATTTGGCACGGCTTCAAATTATTCTCTTCTTTCAAATGATAACTCCAGGTTTCATCATAGAAGACGCCGCCTCCGCTGCTTCCACCTCCGCCGCGGACAACCTCCTGATCAATACCGATCTTTTTGAAAAATTCACGTGCGGCCTGTTGGGCCACGGCCTGACTAATCTTTTGAGCAGGCCGTGTAATCGACCCCGTGCTTTCAGTTAAGGCGTTACTATCCGCCGGAGCTGGAAGAGCAGAAAAACGCTTGTACTGGCTTAGCGGTATTGTTTTTCCGTCCCAGGTAAAAGCCTCCCCGTTATTGGGGCTGATTTTCAACCTATCAGGGCTGTTCAATTGGTAATACAGGCTTGCCTCCGGCACACCCGTCAAGCTTTGCTTGACTCCTTCGGACACCTGATAGCACAAGATAAAGCCTACATCCTGCAAGACCCTATTCTCCAGACCTTCGGGCAGCGATCCTGGTTGTGGAAAAACCGCGTCACTGTGCCAGTTAGCCGTAAAATTGACCATTCTCCCGCTGAACAGATCCACCCCCACATTGATACCGTCTCCTTCCACCGGAATGCCATTTTCCACCCGTTCCCAGAAAAAAGTGTAGGTGTTTTTCATCATACCGCGCGGGTAGTAACCGTAATACTCACTTTCAGCCGGTCTGGTGCGACTAAATTCAGCCTGGCGATATTTCTTCGCATACTCCTCCGCCTTTTGCCGCGCCGCTTCCTCGGTAAGCGGAGTAGCGCCTCCTTCAAGTACGGCAGAGGGGTTACTGTAATACAAGCTAACCAGCGCTCCGGTATCCGCGTCAATACCTACATCAAAATACTCGGTACGTCTTCCTCCAGGGGCCGACTCGCTCCAATTCAGCTGCCAGATCCAGCTTCCATCTCCCATGAAGTAATCTTGCAGTTGAACGTCAATATCTTTTCCTTCAAACAAATCCGGGAACATTTCCCTGGCAATCTGTAGTACCCGGTCCTGGGAAACAGCCGGCTCGGCGAATTCTACTTTTTGCCTGGAGTCCTCAGCCACCAGATATGTAGTACTCTGTCCCCCTGACGCAGCCTCCCCGACCGCCACGTTAACGGCGATGGAAAACAGTAAAAATGACGACAATAGAACAATTACTGATAAGAGTTTTTTCATTTACGTTACCTCTGTTTTTGATCCAATTATTTTCAACTCCAAGGAGCAATTTTCTCAATTTCTAGCCAACCGCATTATGTAATTAATAGACAAATTCGGCATTATTACCATGAAGTCCTTGTAAAATTTTGCAAAAATATTTTCCCGCAACCTGCCGTCCCAAAAATATATCTAAAAATCTACAGGATCTTGACGATTATTAATTTGACAGTTATAGTAATATTCGACTAGCTAATAGGTATATTATTATTTAGGATGAAATACTATTTACGGGGGAGACTTGTGGAGATTATAATTTAGTAAATGTTTAGATGAGCATGGAAGGGGGGGGGAAGAGTCCGTATGAGGATCTAATACTATTCGCTATGCTCGTGTTAGGGTATGAAATTAACATTCATATCCTGGTTAGTGAATTTTCATTTATTGAAAGGACTCTAAAAAAATGCGCAAACCGTTATCTCTCTTACTGATTGTCATATTAATAGCGGGTGTTGCTATTTACATATCAGCATGTAATGGACAAACAACTCCGGCATCGGAAAAAACAACGGCAGTTAAGCCGCTGACCATCGTCACGTCATTTTATCCCATGCACATAGCAACCATAAATATTACCAAAGACGTACCAGGTGTAGAAGTTGTCAATATGTCCCAACCCACGACGGGCTGCTTACATGACTACCAGTTTACGCCAGACGATTTGAAAACTCTCAGCGAAGCTCAAATATTTGTGATCAACGGAGCCGGTATGGAGACGTTTATGGACAAGGTAGTTAGTCAACTACCGGCACTAAAGGTTGTTGAAGCCAGCAGGGGTATCCCGCTCATAAATGGCTATGGTGAAGAAGGCGCCAACCCTCACCTTTGGGTGAGCATTTCCAACGCTATTCAACAGGAAAAGAACATTGGTCTGCAGCTCGCCACGCTGGACCCGGAACATGCCACTCTGTACAACGCCAATACCACAACTTACGTTGGTAAACTGGAAGAACTAAGAGCAAGGATGCGCCAGACTCTGGATGGTGTTGAAAAAAGGGACATCATCACTTTTCATGAAGCTTTCCCTTACTTTGCCAAAGAGTTTAACTTAAACATCGCCGCTGTGATCGAAAGAGAGCCCGGTTCCGAGCCCAGTGCCGCCGAACTGGCCGACACAATCGCAATAGTCAAGCAATCTGGGATAAACGCACTATTCGTAGAACCCCAGTATCCCGCAAGGGCTGCAAAGACCATTGCTAATGAAACCGGAGCAAAAGTATTAATCCTTGACCCTGTAGTATCCGGTCCCATGGAAGCAGACGCGTATTTGAATATCATGGAAGGCAATATGAAAACCTTACAAGAGGCAATGAAATAAATGACTCATGTGAACGCCATCAGAAAAAATTGCGTCAAAATGAGAACTTCAACGGGTTCTCTCGCTTTTTTTATGAATGATGTGATTTTGATTAGGCTACATTATGGTAAACCGTTAAGCTGCTTAAACTGTTTTTTTATTCCGCAAACAGGACAGTTTTGAAGTGCCAGCGGTACCTCAAGCCCACATGAATCCATCAATTCTTCATTCACAAGAATTTCCGACGTAAGTCCCTGTGCTGCAATTTCACCCGCTTTTATCACAATAGTTCTCTCGCAAAGATCAAATACCATATCCAAATCGTGACTTGTTATAATTCTTGTATGCTCAAAGCTTTTGAGCAGCCCCATGACCCTGCGTCTGGATTTGGGGTCTAGTCCGGCGGTCGGTTCATCCATAACCAGAATATCCGGTTGCATAGAAAGCACAGATGCAATAGCCGCAGCTCGCTTTTCGCCTCCTGAAAGCTTGAAGGGCGCCCTGTCTTTCAAATGAAGAATTCCAACCATCTCCAATGCTTGCATGACACGTTTTTCAACTTCTTTTTCTTCAAGCTTATAATTACGTGGGCCAAAAGCTACATCATCATAGACCGTTGTCATAAATAACTGATCGTCCGGGTCCTGAAATACCATACCCAGCCTCTGACGAATATATGGCAGTGTCTTTTTTGTAACATGAACATCACCCACAAGAACTTCTCCCTGACAAGGAAAAAGCACACCCATGAGCAACATCAATAGAGTGGATTTCCCCGCTCCGTTAGCCCCTATAATTCCCACCGACTCTCCATGGTAGATACAAAAGGACATCCCATTGACTGCTTTATGCCCATCCGGATAAATAAAATGCAAATCCTTTACCTCGAGTTTATGATGACTCATCTGACCACTCCTGTTAACAATGAACCTATCAACATGGGTATATTATATATTTTAGCTATTGCAAAGAATGAAACCCATCCTAACAAATAAGCAAAATCCCAGACTTTAATTTTTCCGTAGCCTCCCGTATTGTACTCACCGGTAAAACCTCTTAGACACATCGCTTCATAAACACGCTGTGCTCTGTCAAACGTCCGCAAAATAAGCTGTCCTGCCAGTGAACCCCAAGCGTTGCGGTGAATGCCCTTATGCTCTGGAGCCCGCAGTGAATAAGCCCTTAATATCCTGGCAACCTCCTCCATCAGCACTGATATATAACGATAGGTCAATAGAAGCTGCAACACAAACAAACGAGGTATTTTCAACATTCTAAAAGCCGATGCCAGCCTATCCATCCCTGTGGTGGCAATAAGAAGCAGGGCTGCGGTTACTGTGAGTCCACACTTTATGAAAATAGAAAAAAATGTGACCCACCCTCTCGATATCGCTATACCACCCAGATAAAAGACCTGATGGTCGAACAGAGGGTTTAATATACCTATGCCGATAATCAATGGCTCAACAAGTAATATCCTTAATAATATTGGTTTTACAGGAAGTTCTGCCAGTGCAAGCACCATTACCGGATAAAAAAAAAGCGGCAGCAAACTGCCAATCTCGTATTTTCCAAAGGACACAACCACAGTCAAATAAACAACTGTGGTTAGTAGCTTCATGAGAGGATGGATCTTGTGTATGGCGGTTTCCTTCCTGGCTAAATCATCCAGAAGCCGCATATTATATAATGAATTTATAATGTTCGACATATTAATTATCAAATCCTAATTTAAATTAGAGGCAGGGTTATCCACCCCGCCTCTGAAGTGTTTAGGCTGTTAATCTTTTCTTCCTTCTTTTAACCAAACTGATACTCATCCCTGCAAGAGCAGCCATGGCAAGCGTCATTGCGCCACCAACCAATCCTGCAACACTGGTCCCTCCACTTACTGCAGGCCAAGATTCTTCGCCCTCAACAGCACCTTGTTCCTGTTCATTTTCGGACACCTTAAAACCGTAATCAGGCAAAAATGCAGTTTTACTTTGTATTTCAGACATCGTCTGATGAATACCATCTGGAGCTTCAAGCTCTTCTATACCAGCAGTCTTAAACATGGACCATTCCAGCCCATCAGGATTTGCAGAGGCAAACCAGGAGAATACACCGCCTGTGATTATTGCTATAATAGCAAAACCTGTCACAACCTTCTTTATGGAGATATTGCCAATAGCTTCCCCAAAAGACGCTTTTTCAATAATTTCAGGACGAGCCTTCCAGACAAATGCTACAACAGCTGATGTGACAAGGCCTTCTACAACACCGATAGCAAGATGAATAGGTTGCATCAGTGCTACAAAAGTACCGAAAGGTAATTCAGTCTTACCTGAAAACAGAGTTTCCAGTACGACACCGAAAGCACCCATCTGAAGACCAATAATTGCAGCAAGCATGGCTGCTCCAAAAATACGTCGAGTAGAATAGCCTTTTTGTATTATCCTCCTATAGATCAGCGGGTAAGCTATAAAACAGCTGAAAAAGCCTAGATTAAATACATTACAGCCTAATGCCAATAAGCCTCCGTCGGCAAAAAACAAAGCCTGTATCGTGAGAATAGAAGCCATGGTAAGAAAGCCAGCATAGGGGCCAAGTAATGCTGCAAGAATCAACCCCCCTCCCAGGTGTCCACTGGAACCTGTTGCCGGTATTGAAAAATTAATCATCTGGGCTGCAAATATAAAGGCGCCCATTACTCCCATCAAAGGAATTTTCTTTTCATCCAGGTCATTCTGTATTTTCTTAATCGAATAGGCAGCAACACCTGCTGTTGTTACCCACATAACTCCACCAACGGCAGGTGAAATCAAGGCGTCTGCCATATGCATATTTAGCACCCCCCTTAATAAAACCAAAAAGACCCAAAAATAGAGCTACTTACATAGCATCTTTTCTGGGTCCATCCCAAAAATTAATATACAAAACCATTAGTAATCATAAAGCCTTCGTAGCTTCAATATGCATAATAAATATAACATAGCTTCGTATTGTTAGTCAACCAACAAGAGCAATCTCTTTTATCTTTAACGGCAGAAGAGGATATTAACAGAATGACAGTAGCAGCCTCTAAAAAGACGGGCAAGAAGAGGAAGCACTGGTGACCATTAACGGGACTCGACTAAATATCAGCCTCAATTCGCTATTTTATAAGGCAATTTTTGACCTTGTCCTTGACAAATTTCCCATCCTGTACCAGTTCCTCAGCTATGAACACAAAGGTAATGAAATCCTGAATTCCGGCCAGCTCCATGGTCTTTTCGAGGTCTTCAGCGCTACCCAGCTGCTTTACTACATCATATAGGGTTTCTTTCTTTGACTCAATAAAGCTGCCTGTCTCCTCCAGGTATTTGTTGGACCGGCACATCCTGCCTTCAAGTCTTTTAAAGTACCCCAGTTTGATTAGCTCGTCAATATTATCGTCGCCTTCACCAGCCAGCAGCAAACGCTTGAACATTTTTTCATCCAAGGCTATCACCCTTTCCTTGATGGCAAAATAAGGACTCTATTCTCCCGTTATATTCGCCCGTTCCGCCTTAATCCCTTCCGTTCTGTCAAGTTTTTGGAATGGTGCTAATATGATCTCAATCCTGCCGAAACGGCCCCGGCGTAGCGTCCTATTTTGCCGGTTTTGACCTCCATAATCCGGTTGTGTACTCTATGCACCTGCAGGCAGAATATTTCCAGCCTGGCCTCGATTACCTGGGGAAAAGCGTTGCCGTCTGTCTCCACGGCCAGGAAAGGCAGTGTGGGATACTGCTCCATCACTTTGGCCACCAGGTTTTTGTCCCTTGCGATTTCAAACTTGCTAGCATCCATCCTGGCGCTGATTATTGCTTCGGCGATCCTGCTGGGCATGCAGCCAAACGGCCCGATGGAGATAACCCCGGCTACCTCCTCCACTATTTCTGTGATAGCCGTACCAACAGTCAGTATTGTTTCTACTGTCAGGCGTGGGTTGATCAGGCTGGAGGCGTTTTTAATGATCTTGTCAACATCGACCAGATGGGCCTCATAGAGGCCGGATTGGGTTAAGATGCTTTTGATGGAGCGTTCAAAGTTATTTTTGAAAAAGCCCTCTATGTAGCTGCTGACGAGCTCTTTCTTACTGACATTCCCTCTCTTGTTGGTCTTGACCATGTAATCACAGTAATAAATCCACTCGGCAATCGGCGCTGCTTTCAGAATTATACCCTGTTTGGCCAGCCTCTCGACCAGATACTGTCTAGAGAAAGCGTCCCTTCTCACATAAATCTCACCAACCAGGGCCGCTTTGGGAGTCTTCTCAACGGACTGAACCCTTTCAATTGTACTAAGTGTGTTGGCTGCCCGGCGAAGCGTTTCCTTGACACCTTTCCAGCTATCTTTCTCCAAGCTTTCAATTACCTGATCACATACTTTATTGAAAACAGTTAATGCCTTATTCTTATCCCTGGCAATAGTCAATACCGCGCTGTAGATATCGTCCAAAACGTCTGATATGATCACCGACTGGAAAGCCCTGGCTGAAAAACCGGTCCCCAGGCCAGCGTAGCTGTTGTCACAGGTGAGCGTTATCTGGGCCACATCTTCGAGCCGCAACTTCTCGATGAGGCTTTTAATAAGGATGTTATACTGCCCGAACCGGCAGGGACCTGAAGAAGTCGGCATGAAGTAAACCAGGATTTCCTCAGAGTTGTCCCTGCTTTCCAGATAGTTCATCAGACAGCCCACGGTCAAGATCAGCGGCAGGCACTCCTTACAGGAGGCGTAGCCTTTTCCTGTTTTCGACTCCCTGGAGGTCGGCGCTGCGGCTGCTGTAGCCCTTACACCTAATCGCCTTAAGGTGGCGGCTAGTAGCTTGGAACCCAAATCCCCCATGGAAGGGATGACCACATGTACCTTGGGATGGGTTAAGTTGTACCTGTTTCCCCTTGAATCGATCACCAGGGTCTGCTCGCCTTCCGTAACAACCACTGCCGGGCGAAATCCTCTGGCTTCCTCCATTATGTTGTGCCGGTTAATTTCAATATAGCTTCTGACCACATCCAGGAAAGCCTCAATCCGCGTGTCCAGCCCGGCGTCCGCTGAGTGGCTATCCAGTTCCAGGGTAAGTGAAGGCTTTTGGCCCATTATATTTCTAAAGAAAGTCACGATAAAGGAATCCGGACCGCAGCTGAAGTTAGTTATATAGGTTGCAAATAGCTGCGGGTGGCGTTTGACAAACCTGGCTCCTTTTAAAATGGTCTGCCCCAGTGCCCAAAACATGTCCTCAAAAGGCTCCTCGTCTTCGAAAGGCAGGAAGTCGTGGGGAATGACCCGGTAACCCCTGGTGGCAAACTTCTGCGGAATACCCATATTGGCCTTTCTGGTAAAGGCGTTGTAAGGCCTGCCGAACAGTACTACCGCAGTTTCTTCGGGATGCTGCTCCAGTTCGGCCAGGAAACTCCTGCCGGTTGCACGGCATTCATAATGGAAGTCCTCTTGAGCCTGGACCGCCTGATTATAAGCTGCCTTGGCAAACTTGTCCGGAATACCCAACTGCCTGCCCACGGCCAAAAATCCATCAAGTTCTTGTTGGTAACCTTTATTAAAATTAAGCACGGGGCTTAATACTATTTTATTTTCCAGCTCTGCAAAAGCTGCTTTGAGGTAGTATGGCTCCGCCTGGACAAACGGGCAGGTAACTCTGTTATCAATCCCGTTCTCCACCGGCATGGAGCCTACATGGGGTAGGAATACGATGTCCGGGTTGGCGTTGATTGAGGCAGCCAGCGCCCCGTGCGCGATCTCAACTGGGTAGCAGAATTCCGCCCCCCTTCTTTCCATGCCC
>Ga0209639_1002938_pt1 | contig 12185 bp, 16 predicted proteins | sample EPASupsiteHSE605_FD_187268 | JGI IMG/M metagenome (GOLD analysis project Ga0209639, IMG submission 187268) | Bioremediated contaminated groundwater from EPA Superfund site, New Mexico - Sample HSE6-05 (SPAdes) (version 2) | ecosystem: Environmental > Aquatic > Deep subsurface > Groundwater >...
CCTTTTATTTTAGTAAGTTCCAATGGTTACACATCCTTTATTCTAAGTTTAAGATATAAAATATATCACATAAAAATATATCATATATAACATTGCTAAACAAATTGAATTTTTTTATTGACATATAATAATAAAAGATGTATTATAACAGTGTAAATATTTACATAGTCACACTTTAATATTTACACTTATAATGGCAGTTGACTTAAAAAGCAATTGACATCAGTAAGTTCGTGAGGAGCAGCAGGCAGTTGACCTAAAGGCAATTGACCTGCTTTTGGTTAAAATGATATATTAGGGGGGATGTTAATATGTTAGTTGTTAAAAAAAGTGGCAATCTCCAAGATTTTCAATTAGAAAAAATTAAGACATCCATGATGAGAGCATCCGATGATATTAATCAACCACTTAATGAAGCAGATTCTCACATTTTAGCTGAAAAAATTAATAATAAAATTAATGCAAATTATAAAGAAAAGATAAAATGGTCAGAAATACGTACCATAGTTGGTGAAGCCTTAATAAGCTGTGGTTTTAGTAATGTAGCAAAATCCTATGAAGAAGGTGCAAAATAATCCTCTGAATATTATTCAGAGGTTTTTCTATTTTAAATGTTTTGTGAATATATCTTGAAATACTTTACATCTGCAAAATACTAGTGCATAATAGTTTTTAGCAATATTAAATGGTGGAGGGAAAAATATGTTAGAGACAAATAAAGAACAAGAACAAGTAGAAATGGATAGTGAACCTAAGGACGAAATTATAGAAAATGAAAATTTAAGTGAAATTGAAGAAGTAGAAGATAGTAAAGTAGAAGATGCTTCAAAAGTAAATGCTGAAGCAGAGAATACTGAAATAGAAGCTGATGATAAGGATAATTCTAAAATAAGCTTTAAGGATACTTTTGTATCATCAATAGTAGATTTAGCAGTTACTGCAGCAGCTACTGTAGTTGGATTATTTTTAATTGACGCTATACTTAGAGTTACTGCAGGATATTACATAAAGGAAAAAGTATCATTTTCATTGATTATTTTCGTGATAGTTTCATTATTATATACAAGTATTATGGAAAGCTCTAAAAATGAAGACACTATTGGTAAAAGATTATTAAAATTAAAGGTAACTAGATCAGAATAACTTAGGAGACTACATATGAAAAAAAGAAAATTTTATGAGTTTAATATTGAAGATACAGAGTTTCCAGGCTTTGGAGTAGCCTATCATGAAGGCACTAAGGTGTTAATAAAAAACGCTCTTCCAGGACAAAAGGTTGAAGCCTTTGTAAACAAAAAGACCTCAGAATATGCAAAGGCAAAGTTAAGTAAAATAATAGAAGATGTGGATTATAAAATAGAACCGAAATGTTCTATTTTTAATTTCTGCGGTGGCTGCAGTCATCAATATGTTCCATATGAAATGCAGCTAGAGAATAAAGAAAAGCAAGTATTAAAGTTATTTAAAGAAGCAAATATAGAGGGCTTTGAATTTTTAGGTATTGAAGGAAGCCCTGAAGTCTTTGAATACAGAAATAAAATGGAGTTTACCTTTGGAGATATAGAAAAGGGCGGAGAAATAACCTTAGGAATGCACGCCAAAGGAAAAAGCTTTGGAATAGTTACTTCAAATATGTGCCATATAGTAGATGAAGATTTTAGGCTAATTCTAGATAAAGTCTTAAACTATTTTAGAGGCAAAGCTCTACCTCATTATAGAATAATGAGTCATGAAGGATACCTTAGAAATCTAGTGGTGAGAAAAGGTAAGAATACTGGAGAGATATTGATTAATATAGTCACTACATCTCAAATAAACTTTGATTTTAAAGAAATTACTGAAATTCTCACTTCACTTAAGTACATGGGAGAGCTTAAGGGAATAATTCATACAATAAATGATTCTCTATCCGATGTAGTTCAAGCAGATAGTATAGAAGTGTTATTTGGCAGAGATTATATTTTTGAAGAGATTCTAGGCTTAAAATTTAAGATTTCACCTTTTTCCTTCTTTCAAACAAACTCTAAAGGAGCAGAAAAACTCTACAGCATAGTTAGGGATTTTATGGGAGATGCTAAGTCAAAGACAGTTTTTGACCTTTACTGTGGTACAGGAACTATAGGTCAAATAGCTGCCCACAATGCAAAAAAGGTCATAGGAATTGAACTTATAGAAGAAGCAGTTATAGCTGCAAGAGAAAATGCAAAGTTAAATGGAATAGAAAACTGCGAATTTATAGCTGGAGATGTAGCAAAGGCTATAAAGGATGTAACAGAAAAACCAGATATAATAATCTTAGATCCACCAAGACCAGGCGTACACCCTGATGCACTTAAGTATGTTGCAAAATTTGATCCTGAGGATATTGTCTATGTATCCTGCAATCCAAAGAGCTTAGTTGAGGATTTAAAGGTTTTAATTAGTGAAGGCTATAAGGTGGAGAAGGTTAAGGCAATGGATATGTTCCCACATACAGGGCATGTGGAGTGCGTAGTATTGATGTCAAGGGTAGATAAATGAGTGCGCGGAAAAGCCTGTAAAAAAGGGATTTTTGAGATTCGAGGGTAGAAACCTTGAACTCAAAAATCCCTTTTTTATCACTCCGTGGGAACATGTCCATAGTGGCGGATTTTGAAGCGTACAGAGCAGATTGGATATCATAGTCTAGCGAGTGTACAGATTAGATATCAGGTGCTCGCGAGTGAGCAGATTAGATGTTTTTTGTATTATCCGAGATCGAGAGAGCAAGTTGGATATAGTGTTGAAAAATTACAATGATTTTATTTGTGAAGAATTGAGGAAAGGGCTCAAACAAATATGAAATAGCTAATGTAACACAGTTATTCAGATGACAATGCGAGAGCTAATGGGTGGACATTCTTTGTGGACGATTTATCATACGAACCAAAATTTCAAAATATCTTTTGACAAGTTAATGTCTATCGCAGTGTAATCAAATTTGCTCATTTGAAAAGGCATTTGAATCAAAGGTAGTTAGTTGAACACCTATCTATCACGCCGTATTACATGGTGCCCATCGCGTATAAACAGCAAATACCGAGTACTGTTCTCGCAATCAAAATGAAATGATTACACAAATTACATAGATAGATATTTGTGTTCATAAAAAATATACCTATAGACAATTGCACTATTCTGTGATAATATATACTAGTAATAAGTAATACTGCATACAAGCCATACAGAATAGCAAGGAGGGGTTACATTGGAGAACCTTACAGAAATGCTCAAAGGCGTGCTGGAAGGCTGTGTCCTTGAAATCATCAGCCACGAGGAAATCTATGGTTACGAGATCACGCGGCGGCTGAACGCTCTCGGATTTTCGGACGTTGTGGATGGGACAGTATATACCATCTTGGTGCGGCTTGAGAAAAACAAGTTGGTGGAAATTACGAAAAAACCATCCGATATGGGGCCGCCGCGAAAGTTTTTCGTACTCAACGACGCGGGGCGCAAGGAGTTGAGGAGGTTCTGGGAAAAATGGGAATTTGTCGCGTCGAAAATCAACCAATTAAAGGAGGAGCGGTAATAATGCTGGAACTATTCAAAAAAATCATAGGGGATAAAAAAGAGTATAAGCAACAGATGGCAAGGGTAGAAGCGCTGCCTAGTGACTATCAGTTCGTATATAAAAAAATCCAAGGATATATGTGGAATTTTGCGGCAGGCAGCGGTTATGACATGTTAAAGGTTCAATATGAATTGATAGATTTGTTCGAGGCCGGCGCGGCGGAAGGCAAACATGTATTGGAAATTACGGGCGATGACGTGGCGGCGTTCTGCGACGAACTTCTGCGTAACGCCAAAACATATACGGAAAACTGGCACGAGAAACTAAACCGAGACATATTGAATAAATTCGGAAAGGGAAATGATTCCAAATGACTGATTTAGCCATAACCATAAAGGGATTGAAAAAATCCTACAAAAAACAGGAGTTCTGAAACGCGCCGACTTCGAAGCGGGGCGCGAGGAGCTGCGGAAATTCTGGGAAAAATGGGAGTTCGTATCATCAAAAATTAACGAGTTAAAGGAGAAAAAATAATGAATTTTTGGGAAAAAATCACAGGCAGCGACATGACTAAAGAATTGAAAACTTTTGAATCGCGAGCCAAAAAGCTGCCGGCTGATTATCAAGCGGCATGGGAAAAAATTAATGCCAATCTTTGGCCGCACTCAGATTTCACCGGTCGCAACCTCATGCCAATTCTTGACGGTGTGCTTGGCCTGCTCGAAGAAACGGCGGCGGACGGTCAGAGTGTCCAAGAGGTTTTGGGTGACGATATCAAAGGTTTTTGTTCAGCGCTGGCCGGCGAAGAAGGGGCAAAGTCTTATCGCGACAAGTGGCGCGAGCAACTCAACAATAATATCGCAAAAAAATTAGGTGAATAGGAGGATAAAATGAGCATACAAGATATCATCGAAGGCAAAAAAGAATGGCGAGCGCACGTGGCGCGTGTCAAAGCGCTCCCGAAAGATTATCAGATTGTTTATAAAGAGATTCAAAAATATCTCTTTAAGGTCGGCCCTGTTGAGCTAACCGACGGGATAGGTTTGCTCTCGGGGATTATCGATCTTTTTGAAGAGGGTGCGGCCTTGGGGAAAGGCGTGCTCGAAGTGACGGGCAGTGACGTAGCGGCTTTCTGCGACGATCTAATCAAAGATTCAAAAACTTACGCTGACATCTATCAAGAATCTGTTGACCAAGAAGTTAACAAGGCCATGAAAAAGGTTACGGATAAAACAAAGTAAAAGGGAGATATCGGGATCGAAAAAGCAATTAAAGTGAAAGGTCTGCGCCTCCCGCAAAGGTGGAGTACATTGAAAAGCAGCTTAATGTTTGCAGGCATTAAAATGATAGTGGTCAACAAAAACATCAACTAAAGGGATGGTAGAGTGTGTAAATACGAGTGGATATTATGCCCGGTCTGTGGCAACAAAACAAGGGTCAAGATACGTGATGATACGGTGCTTGAAAACTTCCCGCTATTTTGTCCCAAGTGTAAACAGGAAACGATAATCAATGTAAAACAACTAAATATATCAGTTATTAAAGAGCCAGACGCTAAGACGCAGAGCCGATAACATGTGAGTGAAATCACAGTTGTCGGCTCTTTTTTTATGATAACTACTCAAACTGCATTGAAAGGATTAGATGCAGATTTGAGTAATGTTGCTATATTATGGGGGAGGAAAAGAAAATGAAAAATAATATCCTACAAATTAAAGGGATAAAGAAATCTTATAAAGATGTAGAAGTACTCAAAGGAGTAGATTTTGAAGTAGAGCAGGGAGGTATCTTTGCATTACTAGGTTCCAATGGAGCTGGAAAAACAACGATGATTAGAATTATGGCTACTTTACTTAAAGCAGATGCTGGAAGTGTTGTGATAAATGGTTTTGATATTGAAAAAAATCCAGGGGACATTAGAGGTTCTATCAGTCTTACTGGTCAGTTTGCTGCTATTGATGAAATTTTGACTGGTCGTGAAAATCTTCAAATGATAGCAAAACTTAGACATCTTAAAAATCCAAATCAAGTGGCAGATGAGTTAATTAATCGTTTTGGTATGTCAGAGGCTGCAGACCGCAGAGTGGGTACTTACTCTGGAGGTATGAAAAGAAGAATTGATATCGCAATGAGTCTTGTGGGAAATCCAAAGATTATTTTCCTAGATGAGCCGACAACAGGTCTTGATCCAGAAGCACGTTTAGAAGTTTGGAAGATTGTAAAAGAGTTATCAGCTGCAGGAACTACAATATTCTTAACGACTCAATATTTAGAGGAAGCAGAACAACTTGCAGATAAAATCGCTATTCTTCATGGAGGAAAAATTATTGCTCTAGATACACTAGAGGGATTGAAAAAATTATTTCCACCTGTAAAAGTTGAATATGTCAAAAAACAACCTACATTAGAAGAAATATTCCTAATAATCATTGGTAAAAAGGAGGAGAAATAAATGGAATCTACAAATAAATATTTTTTCAAAGATATGAGTGTTATGTTTGGACGTTCTATGCGTCATATTTTTAGAAGTATGGATACAATTATTACAGTTAGTATCACGCCAATTGCCATTATGTTATTATTCGTTTATGTATTTGGTGGTGCAATCGAAACAGGTACAGAAAATTATATTGATTATCTATTACCAGGTGTAATGTTAATGTCTATTGGTAGTGGGATTGCATATGTAGCTTACCGTTTGTATATAGATAAAGAACGGGGTATCTTTGAACGTTTTCACTCTATGCCTATCGCTCGTTCTACAGTATTATGGGGACATGTATTAACTTCATTAATTTCTAATGGAATTTCTGTAGTAGTGATTATACTTGTTGCATTATTAATGGGCTTCCGTTCTTCAGCAGGAATCTTAGAATGGTTAGCGGTATTTGGAATTCTTGGGATCTTTACACTTGCTTTGACTTGGATTGCTGTAATTGCGGGACTTGCTGCTAAAACATCAGATGGCGCAGGGGCATTCTCTTACCCAATCATCTTCTTACCATTTATCAGTTCTGCGTTTGTACCAACAGATACTATGCCTTCAGCAGTACGTGCTTTTGCAGAAAATCAACCTGTAACTCCCATCGTAGAAGCTATTCGTAACTTATTAGCAAACCAGTCAGTAGGAAATGAGATATGGACTGCTTTGGCTTGGTGTATAGCAATAATAGTTGTTGCGTATATATTTGCAATGAGGATATATAAAAAAATATAACCTATCTTTATATATAAGTACATCTAGTTTAGAAATATAAAGAGCTCGTAATATAATTCCTGTGCATAAATGTAATGGAAATGCTAGGGTTAATGGAGCAGAAATAGGCTGATATCAAAGGCTTTGAATGTTTATAAGTTGAAATTGAAGTGTGTCTTATGTTCCCTCAGACTATTTAATTAGTTTGGGGGAATTTTGCTTTAGGAGGTTTAACTTTTAAGAAGAAATAGGGATATTTTGCGGTAAAGTATAGGTTTGCGTACTTACTTTATATTGATAGAGGGAAACGGGTCCCTTATAAAAAATATTGAAACCCTCCACTGTCTTACTAGAGTTTTATTTGTATGCTATAATGAGAAATGCAATTTGGTTAACCAAAGAGGGAGGTATTCAATGAGAACCTATAGTACTTCTGAAATTGCTAAAATAATAGGGATACATCCAAACACTGTTATGTTATACGAGAAGTGGGGCTACATAGCTCCCGCTCCAAGAAAGGAAAATGGCTACAGGGTTTTCACCGAAACACATCTGGAGCAGATGAAACTGGTAAGAATGGCATTAAAAAGCGAATTAATTAAGTGCTATATGAAGTTTCAAGTTCAAAATATTATAAGAAGTGCAGCTCGGGGGGATTTGAGAAAGGCTTTAGAGTTAAGCAGGGAGTATTTAACTCATATACAAAACGAAAAGAATAATGAACTTAGGGTTATGAAGGTAATCAAGGAAATGCTTAATAGTGATTCGCTGGAAGAAAATAATATTTCATTAAATAGGAATGGAGCTGCCAAACTGCTTGGAGTGTCAATAAATGTCATTGTATACTGGGAAAGAAATGGACTTCTTGAAGTACCAAGAAGTAAAAATGGCTATCGCATTTATGGGGAGAATGAAATAAAGCTGCTTAGAGTGGTTAAAGCATTGAGGCAGGAAAACTACAGCACCCAGTGTATATGCAGGATGCTTAAAAAGCTGAAAACTAAAAGTAAGGGAAATAATATGTTTTTATCCGAAGAAACGGAGTATTCGGATAAGAAGTTGTTGTCTTCCCTGTCTGAGTCTAAGAGTAATATAAAGGAATTGATTGACTATATAGGTGAGTTAATTAGTAAAAAACAGAAATTTAAAGAGGTGTAATTATGTGAAATAAGAAAGAAACTAGTGATATGAGTAATGTAGGAATAATAAAAAAAATTGATGATATTCCGGAATTAAAAGATGAACTAATTGCAGTGTTTGAGAGTAAAAGCAAAAAAGACATCTCACATTATGGTCTGTTGTTAGTACAACATGTATTAAGTCTTACAAACGTGCAACCGTGGGATGTAATTAATGAATGTATTGACGTTAGCAGAAGATGGCAAGAAGGAAAAGCTACATACCAAGAGACCAGACAAGCAGCCGCCATGATACCTGACTTGGCACGTGCAGAGAAAGACCCAGTGAAAGCTAAAGTCTTGAGAGTTATGGGGCAAGTTGCTCTCATTCCCCATGTGAAGAGACATGCTTTAATTGCTTCTGATTATGCAATAACTTTAATTAATTTAATGTATCCTAAAAATTTAGAGGAAGTAAGAAAAGAAAGAAAAATCCAAATTGAATTAATGAAGAGTGTTTAATAAAAAGATTTAGTGTTATAAATTCAGATTTGAGGTGAAATGCTATGGACAAATATACAAGAGAAGAATTGGTAGAAGCACTACGAGTTGTATCTTCAACTATCAGTAAATGTGAAAAAATACAGCCAAAATTTGCAGAGGGTACATCTCAGCACACACTCCTTAAGAACAGGATAAAAGCAATGTATATTTCAAATTCATTAATAACAGAAGAAAATGTTATGTACAAATATACAAAAGAAGAATTGATAGAAGCATTACGCCCCGTATCTTCAGTTATCAGCAAATGTGAAAAAGCACAGCTAAAATTTGGGGAGGGTACAGCTCATCACACTCGCTTTAAGAATATAATAAGAGCGATGTATATTTCAAAATCATTAATAACAGATGAAATTAGTAAAAGAGGTTAATATTAAAGTTTAAGTGATATCTTGAAATTATAAAAGCCATCGACTAAAACTAGCTTTCTTCTTGACACTACCATAATGTGAGACTTTATAATTTATATATGAATTAGTGAAAGGGATGGTAAATATGCTGAAAATAGGCGATTTCTCGAGGCTTTCAAATACATCTATCCGTATGCTTAGATATTACGATGAAATTAACTTGCTAAAGCCTATTATGATAGATTCAAACACTGGATACAGGTACTATAATGCTTATCAATTCGTATGGACGAACTGAATGAAGAAAGCCAAAAAATCAAAAAGCAAATACTATTATTAGAAAGTGTAAGTGATATTTTAGAAAAAGGCAATGAGCACATGAAATATTCAGTTATATTAAAAACAATACCGGAAAGAGAGGTAATCTCTTTAAGAAAAATAATACGTTCTTGTGAGGAAGAAGGCATTTTGTGGGTAGATATAGATAAAGAGATAAGCAAGCAAAAAATCTCATTATCAAAAGATTGCCATTCACTAGCAATTTATTATGACGATGAGTACAAGGATACAGATATCGATGTTGAAATTCAGACAGCGATTAACGGTAGTGGAAAGGATTGTAGTAATGTAAAATTCTTCACTGCTCCTGAGCAAAAGGTTGTTTCTGTTACTTTCAGAGGAAGTTATGAGCAGCGTCCACAAGTATCTAGAGCAATTGCAGATTGGCTTGAAACTTCGGACTATGTAATGGATGGTCCAATGATTAGTATTTTTCATGTAACACCATATGAAACTTCTGAACTTGATAACTGGATTACAGAGGTTTGTTATGCTGTGAGAAGGAAATAAATAAAAAGAGAGGGTTGATCTAATGCTAACCAATGAAACATTAAAAGTCATTAAGGAACGTAGAAGCATTCGCAGTTATAAAAAAGAGCAAATCAAGGATGAAGAATTACAGGCAGTTTTAGAGGCGGGATCATATGCACCTAATACTGGTGATCAGGCATGGCATTTTACAGTAATTCAAAAGAAAGAAATTCTAGAAAAAATAAATTATCTTGCAAAAGGATATAGTGACTTCAATGTGAAATTGAATAATGTCAAATGATTAGCCGGTTGGGGCGATTTATTGCTTCAGCCATTTTTTTATAAAAGTACTTGTATTTAAAAATGCTATCATGCTAAGCATATAATAATTCAGTGCATTGACACTAATAATAACGTATGTTATTATTTACATATGTTATTAGTAACACATGTTATTGTTAAGGAGGTTACGACATGTCAATCAACTATGCAATTTTAGGAATATTAAGCTACAAGTCAATGACAGGATATGATTTAAAAAAGATTATTCAAGATTCTGCTTTTATGCATTGGTCAGGAAATAATAATCAGATATACAAATCACTAACAGAGTTACTTGATAAAGGCTTGGTAATTAATGAAGTCAAGCATCAAGAAAGTTCTCCAACAAAAAAAATCTATACAATAACTAGTGACGGACTTGCTGCTTTAAAAGAATGGTTTTTTTCTCCAATTGAATCCATTGAAATAAAAAAGCCTTTCCTTATTCAGCTTGCATGGTCGAGGCAACTCAATACGAGTGAAATGAATATGCTGCTTGATGGGTATGAAAACCAAGTTAAGATGCAGTTGTTAATGGAGCAAAGCAATAAACAGGATACAAATTTTTTATCGGACAGAACAACTCTAGAAACAACAATATGGAGCTTTATCAATGATAATATACGAAGAACATATGAAAATGAACTGGAGTGGATTCATGATCTGCGAAGAGCTATAGCCAATATTCCTAATGAAAATGATGCAACAGAAAATGCTAATATGAAAGTGACAGGTCAGGAAGAAAAAAGCGATGGAATAATGAAGTATACCGTAAACAGCAATAATGAAATAAGTTATGTTCATTTCAATGATTCACAAAATAAACTTGAAACAGAACGAAATATTTTGGACATAATCACTGCACTAGCTGAAAATAATACTCAGTTTGTGCTATTAGATAGTGAAACACTTTCTAAGAATTTCCTTGAGCCTAAAAAAGGACTGCTAGGGACTTTGCTCCAAAAATTTACGATGTATCATATTAAGTCTGCAATTGTTATCAGAGATATGAATAGCTTGAAAAGTGAATTTAGACATTCGATTGCTGAAAGCAGCAAACATGATGTTCTTAAAGTATTTACAAATATTGCAGATGCAGAAAAATGGTTCCTAAGCCTAAAGCAAAAGACATAATGATGCATTCTATAGAGACTGCTGACCTAATGAAAAAACTTGTTCCAAAGGCTAGAATCAATATTTTGCCTGGTGGTGGGCAAAGTTTAATAAATCTTACTGATACAATATTTGAACAAATAAAATGAGAAGGAGATACTTAAATAATGAAATACACTATTTTAGGAAAAAATGATTCCATTGTATATATTGAGAGCGAAGATATTTTAATATCTGACATGCAATCTGCTCTCGACTTCATAGCCACTGTAAGTTTTGAAAAAGGTTGCAACAGAATCATTATTGATAAAAATGCCGTATGTGAGGACTTTTTTATACTCAGCGGCGGCATTGCCGGTGATATTCTGCAAAAATTTATTAATTATCGTACTAAGCTGGCTATTATAGGTGACTATTCCAAGTACACAAGCAAGCCTTTGCATGATTTTATTTATGAGTGTAACAAAGGCAATGATATTTTCTTTGTAGGTAATTTGGATCAGGCAGTAGAAAAGTTGGCTTTGGCTAACTAATTATGGATTGCACTTAATCCTATGAGGCAGGATTGCTTATAAATTTGTTTTGGAAAAAGGTTTAAACTCACGACCTTGCCTTCCCTAAAGCAACCCCCTCACCAAATCTCAATTATTTTGCGTTACGGTATTATCTTACTGCCAAAACGCACGTGGAGACCGTTGTGAAGATAGTGAAGAAATAGGCTGATATCAAAGGCTTTGAAGGATTTTAAGTAAATATTGAAGTGTGTTTTGTGTTCCCTCAGACTTAGGTTTGGGAGAGTTTGATAAAGTGTCTGAATTGAAGGAAAATTTGGAATTTTGAATTACGACTGAAAATTCTAAAAACATAAAAAATGGAGTTTATTATAATACAAAATATGGTAATTTACACAAAATATGATGCGACTGGGTATATTGCAATAATAAAGATGAATAATAACCACAAGTGACATGGAGGAAGTATGATTGCAAAAAGATAGCATTATTTCAAATATAGTAAATATGTTTCCATTCATAAATGAAATGGAGCAAATTAAATTAGACGAACTATTGAATCACATGAACATTGCTCAATACCCGAAAGGAACAGTTCTTTTACAAGAAGGGCATAAATGCCAGAACATAGCCTTCGTCTTGGACGGTTCAATCCGGGTGTATAAACTTTCC
>Ga0209639_1002940_pt1 | contig 12178 bp, 22 predicted proteins | sample EPASupsiteHSE605_FD_187268 | JGI IMG/M metagenome (GOLD analysis project Ga0209639, IMG submission 187268) | Bioremediated contaminated groundwater from EPA Superfund site, New Mexico - Sample HSE6-05 (SPAdes) (version 2) | ecosystem: Environmental > Aquatic > Deep subsurface > Groundwater >...
AAATTATCAGTTTTTGTTCCCATTTTTAGTATTTTTTTTGGCATAGAAAAATAAGAATTTTATTACAAAAAAAGGTTTACCTTGATGGTTGTCAATAAATTTACTCAGCTCTACTTTTGTGTTTGTTATATTCATTTGCGTAAGTATTTGAAATCAAAAAGTGTACTTTTCGTTTTGCAAATCATGCACTTTTCGTTTTTGTGATTATAGTAATTCACTTATTCCTGACATCTTTAAAATATCCAAAACAGCATTACACTTCGGGCAACTACAAATAACTTCTATATAAGTTTGTGCTATAACAGTTTCCATAACTTAATGTATTTCAAAATTTATTCCATTGTATATCAACATACTTACAAGCGCATAAATACTCCTGCTTTTGATGTAACGCTTTAGGAAATTAGCTATATCAGTTTGATTTGTCTGCTCAAAACTTAAATTCATGATTAAGCCGTTTTTATGTACAATTTTCACAGTGATTGAGTCAACTTTGAGCGTGAATATTTGCATAAAATCAAGGTAGTCGTATTTATAGATGTTGTAAGAAGGTTTCATAATTACTCTATAAATTCGTGGTGGTTACAAATTCGACAAATCTTTATGTCGCAATAGGGAGTCATTTGAGCATCATACATGTGATCGCAACTTCTTTGAGCAGCAGCAATCAAATTTCTCAACGAACTTGCCTGCACGTTATAAAGTTGCAGTTGTAAATTATAGTCGATAATAAGATGGCGTTGATTTTCATGCTCGGCAATATTAATTAGAGTCTTCAATGCACTTATTTTAACTTCGCAAAGCTCCAACTGCATATTATAATCAATCAGCAGTTGCCGTTTTTTTTCCTGTTCAGGTGTAAGCATTATATTTCTGTTTGAATGTTATAACCTAATGAGATTAACTCATTCATATATTTTTCAATAAATGAAGGAAAATTACCTGCATCTGTGTGCGGAATTCTGACTTCTTTTCGATTAGCAATAACCGTGTAATACAATTTGATTTTGCGGTGCAGATAATACCTGCGATTCTGTTTTTTTTTATTTTTAGTCATAATATCAATGATTTGGTTAATATTTTGCACCCGCCCGGGGCTCGATCCCGGGTTGCTGCCATGTCGGGTTATTCTGCTTTTTCAACATATTCATATTCTCCAACCAAAAGCTTCACAGCCTCACCATTTCCATATACCCATACTCCTTTTAGTTTTGAATTAACATGAGCCGTTGGTGTTGGTAATATTTCATGAATAGAGCCGGGAGTTAGATTTAAAAATGCTTTTCCTACTGCGCCGCATTTTATTACACGTATAAATTTTGGTTGCAAATACGAGCATTGAGATAATTTCTCATCAGAAACATTGTCTTTTAATTCGATTATTCCTAGTCTTCTTGATTTTCCAGAAATACCACACCTTGTGCATTTATAAATGTCATAACATCCATGCCTATCCATTTGTGTAGTCAGATTCTGCTTTTCGAAATCATGAACTCCTTGAATTGGTATAACTTTCATAAGATTAATAATTTTAGTTAATAGTTCTTTTGCACCCGCCCCGGCTTCGATCCGGGGTTGCTGCCAAGTCGGGTTATTCTGCTTTTGTGAAATCAATAAAATATTCCTGACCACTCATAAAAAAATTTGACGCTGGCGTGTCATTGCTAATTGTCAAACTAATACTTCCGGCAGGAGTGTATTTTGAAAATGACTTATTTTCCTCACTACCACTTATAACCGGCGAGAAATGAACACTTTTTTGATTATAAGAAGGTTGATCTTCTATTAATCCGCATACAAATTTTGCTCTTACTTGACTCATAATGATGAATGGATTTTATAAAGCCCGTCCAAGGCATTTGCACCCGCCCGGGGCTCGATCCCGGGATGCTGCCATGTCGGGTTACACTGTACTAATTGATAAAGGAATAGATATTTGTTTACCTATTTCATCCTTTTTATAAGCCTCTACAAAATCACATGATTTCACTGCTTTGTAGCTTTCGCGAATAATGCGAAGTCCTTCTTATATTTATTAAATTCATTTGTGTAGGTATTTTAAATCAAAAAGTGTACTTTTCGTTTTGCAAACATGCACTTTTCGTTTTCGTGATTATAATTGGGGTTTTTGTGCGTTATTTATCATTTGTAATATTTATTAAGTTTCTACTGTGCGGATAGGTTGTCGGTATCTAATCCCCAACTAACCATACCGCCATCGTTACCAACAACCTTAAAAAGACAGCGTACCCTGTTTGATAGTGTGCTGTATTCTTTCGATTGCCTTTGCTAAATAGTAAGCATCCATTTCAATGCCTGTGAGAGTTAAATTCATTTTATCCAGTTTGTTTGCCTTATCAACTGCTAAAGCAATACTCCCTGAACCAAAATGAGTATCCAGTATTTTATCGCCTTGTTTGGCATAGTTTCTAATGCACCATTCATAAAGCTGTATTGGCTTTTCGTTCGGGTGTATTCGTTCCTGTTTGTTTTTCATATTTTGCTGAAGCATTCCCTGCCATTTCCATTTGAATTTTCGCACGGCAGTATTAAATGAAGTCCAAGCAAGTTCACAATCTGCAAAATCGGTTTCGCCATTCTCTTTATCCCAAACAATCCAGCAACTACTATCAAAAGGCAATTTGCTTATAAAGTGGTTTGCTCCCCAAACAATTTGGTTTTTACTTATTCTTTTAAGTTCATTCCAATATTCAGCTTCAGGGGCGTTTAAATCATTACCCAAATATCCTTTATAGTTTTTACTTGTTGCGAGTTTGCCCCGTGTATGGTTTTTACTACCATCTTCGCCAATTCCATAAGGCACATCAACTATTGCCAAATCAAATTCTTTGTCCTTAAATTGTCGCATTATCGGCAAGCAATCTGAACTAAAAAGAGAAAGAAAAGGCAGTTGGTAACACGGTATATAACCAATAGCGGTTTCCGTGGTACTTTCGGCTTTTGTGGTTTCTATATTCATTCTACTAATTTGATAATTTATTACTATTTAATCCGCTACTGGTCATATACCCAACGTTATACGCCATTTTAAAGACGGCTACCGTAGTAATCATTCCATAATTCTTGATAATACTCGTAACTATCTTGTTGACAGTATTTACAACCAATTATATTTATTAAATTAATTTATGCACATCTCGTTTTGTAAAAGGTGTACATTTCGTTTTTGCGATTATATTTGTCAACAAATACTTCGTAATCGTCAAAAAGTGTTTTATTGCTTTTTTTCTTCTTGTCGATAATGTGAATTGCTTCGTTTCCAAATAGATCAACCGATTTATAAATAATGTTCTTTGTCATAAATAAAAATTAATTATTCCACAACTCGTCATTCAAATAGGTTGTTGCGTATTTTTTCGCAATCCCGTTTGATATTGATGCCTCATAATTTCCTATAAAATTATAAGCCTTCAGTTGCTCGTGTACGTTCATTTTCTTCCAAATTTTTTCAGTCTTCTTTTTTGAAGAGCGGGCGGCATCGTTATAACGCTTCCAAAACACCTCAAATGTAACTTCTATCGTTACTTCTGTAATTTTTCCGCCTTCCATTTTTGAAAGCAAAAAGGATAGTTCTGCCAACTCCCTGGGCAATCTTTTCAATAACCATATTTTTTGCTCCTCTGTTAATTGCGCGGATGTTATATCGTAACTACAAAGCAGCTCATGATCATCATATATAAGCTTCACAAAGCCCTCAAATTTCGCCGATGTAAAGTGATATGTTTTCATGTTAGTATTTTAAATCAGTCCAGTGTATAATTTTACCTACAAATCCATTTTCAAACCACATCAGAAAATCAACAAGACTATTAAATCCATCATTTAATGCAAGTTGTTGAATTTCTTTTTCATTTAATAAAATTCCGTCAATTAAAACCATTGCTTCTTCAAGATAATATCCAGTTTTGATAATCTCAATTTTTTGAATTGACTTACAAATCTTTGCATCAAATTGATGATAATTTTTTGTTCTTACACCTGTTGCCATGTGCATTTTCATTCCAACCTTCCACCTATTATGAGCGTCTTCGCGAATTGTATGTATTTTTTTTCCGCTTAAAATTGGCTCTACAAACCGATTATTAAATCCTATTACCATTTGCCTACAAAATTTGAAATTCAACACCTTGATGTATAAGCATAGCTATTAGCGCATATACTGACCGACTGTGTATATATCGTTTCAAAAAATTAGGGAGATCGGTAGTATTTGTTTGCTGAAAACTCAGGTTTATAATCAACCCGTTTTTATGCATGATTGTGACCTTGATCGAATCTACGCAAAGGGTGAAACTTTGCATAAAATCAAGATAATCGTGCTTATATACGTTATAACCCGGCTTTCTCATTTTACAAACTCATGATGATTACAAATGCAACAAATTTTCACGTCGTGATAAGGCGTACTTTGAGTGTCGTAAACGTGATTACAACTTCGTTGAGCAGCAGTAATCAAATCCCTCAACGCATGTGCCTGCACGTTATGAAGCTCTAACTGCAGATTATAATCAATAAGCAGTTGCCGTTTTTTTTCCTGTTCAATTGTCAATACCATTTTTTTTGAATTTAAAAATTTTGCACCCGCCCCGGCTTCGATCCAGGGTTGCTGCCAGTCGGGTTATTTTATTTCTCAGAATCTATCAGCTTGACAAACTGAAAGCATAATTCATTCGCAATGTGATTAAATTCAAGTTGACTAACTTCCGTGTTTGATAAACTATTATATATATAAGAAGGAGCACCTGTTGCAAGAGCGTGTAAAAAATGCTTGTAATTATTGCCTTCATCTTCAGCTAACTCTTCTAATATATTATTATCTAGCATTACCTGCTTAATTCCTTCAGCAATTAAATGCGAATAATAAGCCCATTTTTCTTTTGTTTCGTCTGCCATTGTTATATACTTGAAAAATTCAAATCAATATATTCGTATTCATTTGTAACATAGTTTTTCACGTATATTTTATAATACGTTTTCGAGTCAGGTTTCCGAATACCGTCGCGTATGCAGGCCAGTGCCCGCTGGAATTCCGGATGTTCAATCTTATCCTGATACTTTGTAAGCGAAAGCACTTTCTTGGAATCCAGTTTTCCACGTGACGTAGAAAATGCGTCCGTCACTAGTTCTTTTAAAAAAAGAGTCTTCTCATCAAGTGATTCATTAATAAAATTATCAAGGGCTTCCTTTGCCGCCTTAATAGCGATATCATCAAAATCAATTCTGTCATTTACAGATACTTCAATCCGAATGCTTCTGTCAAAATTGTACCAGGTAAAATTTCCTTTATGCTCACGATTTCCAGCGCCGTAAGCAATCATTTGTTTTTGCAAAACGTCTTCACTTAATTTACGAATTACGTCTTTAAACTCTTCTAAAAGTTTTTGAATAGATAATGCTTTCGATACAATTTTTGAAGCAGAAACTTCACGTAATTTTTGTGCCTTTGTGATGTATTTAGTCGGAATTTTCCGGCCGCTTTCATCAACCCATTCGGGGCTACTTAATTTTTGATTCATGTTTGAAAGTTTTAGGTTTATTACTTATGTTGTTGTGATGTTTACATGCCTGACAAATATTGTCAGTCAAATAATAATAAGGAACCTTTGTACCACATTGAGTACATGTTTTTGTGTTATCTTCCCTTTCTGAGAAATATATCGCAAATAAAGCGATACAACACACTACAATAGCTGCAATTATTAATCCTGCAAGTGTTTCCATTATTGTAAAATTTTGTATTGATACACAATGTCTGCTCCCTTGTGAGGATGCTTAAGCCTGTCAAGCATTTCACGCTTTGCCTGTAACTTCATAGACTTTATATTGATCTTACGAGTTAGCGTTTCAAATTCTGCATCTTGCGTATTGAAAGATAACAGACTATCACTTAATTCTTCAATTTGCCTGTCGAGATCCTTGATCTCGTGTTCAAGCGTTGAAATATCTGTACACATTAGTTCATTCGTTTTAATCGATCAGCCTCTGCAACAGCTTTTAAATGCTTCGCAACTATTGATCTAAGCTTAATTTCAAGAGCTTTGAGCTCTGACAGTGTCATTTCGTATAATTTCTTACCTGCAACTCGTTTGTCAAGTAGAAAATTATTCACATGATCCCAGTTGCGATCGTTATTATACACTCCAAGCTCCTGCAACTGTACAAGTACCCTGCTGCGCATATCCCGAACGGGTTTAGAAGTTTCATTTCTGTTATTGTTGTCAGAAAATCCCCTGAGTAGTTCGTTAAGCTGATCTAATGTAAGATCAGCAGTTGATTTCACGCCATACGGCTCAAGAATAGACTCACGCATGTCATCTATTCCCAGTTTGATCCAAATAGCGCGTAATACCCTTATTTTGCGTTTGCGTTCATTATTGTCGCTCATGTCTGTTATAATTACATCAATTCCACTTTCGAGCGATTCAATGAATTTTTCTTCAGCAATTTTGCCTACAAATCCAAAAGTCCGCCCGTTATTTTCTACAATCATACGGCTCCTTTGAGGATCGTATGTAATTCTATTCTGTTTAGTTGTTTCCATTGATTGATTTATGTTGTTAAATTTCACCCCAGTATTTCAGTGCTTTTTCAAGCCAAATAATGTATTCGCCCGTGGGACCGTAGAATCTGCCCTTCGTAAAAGCCTTATAGCCTTCAATCCAGATTTTCAGGGTAGAATCATACATCACACTTTTTGCAGATCGCCCTGACGGTGACTTACCATCCGCGTGCGAGATAAATATGATCAGCTTGTTTTTGAATTGTTCTTTAAATTTTATATAACTTCTGTAATTGAGTTGCGAATATTGAAAACTGTCAATCACAATTACATCAGGACTCTTTTTTTTCATTAACCGAGCAGTAAGATCTTCAATACTTTCACCATCAATGAGTAAAAAGTTACGTGAACATTCAGCCATGTTATTTCGAATAACATTCTCCTTCATTGAAAGTGAAACGCCCTCTTCCAATGAATTGTAAGCAACTTTTCTAAAGCGTGCAAGTTCCTTACACAATTGCATTACAAAGCTGCTCTTACCATTGCCTGAATTTCCCCACACAAACCAAACGCCGGTGGTTTCAGGATTACCAAGCATGTTGAAAAAGTCACCTTCAAAATCGAAGGTTTTCTTATTCATTTTAGAAATTTCAGTAACAGATAATGCCCGCTTCATTATTTCTGAGTTTGAAAGTTTAAAATAGTTCTTACAAAGCTTTCTGTAAGCTCCTGACCTGTTCTTTCAGCTTCACGCATAGCCGGTACGAGTACATCATGTAATTCGCCGTAATTCTCACAATTTTCACGAAGAAAACGGACCAGTCCGGCATCGTTCACATCGTTTAAAAACTGTTTAAAATTTCTGTCAATAGAAGGAAGTATCCTGATTCCAAATTTTATGCGACGATAAAATTGTGGTACCCCTTCTTTATTACGCTTTCGGAGTTTGTCCAAATTGCGTGTAAGCTGATCAGTTCCTACAAGTATTATAGCTGCTATTCCCTGAAGGTTATCATAAAATTCCTTCATTGAACAGAGGGCAGGTTGTTTCATATATTCCGCTTCATCAAATATAATCATCGGTTTATATCCGTCAAGCTTCAATCTTTTGAAATATTTTAGAATGTCATTAATCTTTTTCGAGCGTGTTTTCCCGACTGCCGGGATATTTGTCTTCTCAATGATTTTATCAAGCAAATCACCTATATTATCCGTTGAACCAACGGTAATCATAAAAACATCAATAGGATTTGCCTGAGCAAACAAATTTGTACAGTACGTTTTGCCTGATCCTGTTTCGCCTATTATCAAATTAGTATATGCAAATTCTTTTGCATCTTCCAAAGTAGCAATGATGCGCTTCATTTCAAGAGTAGGTACCGTTTGCCAGTAGGTATTCTCAACAGAAAACCCGATAAATTCAGCAATCAGTTGATAATGCTTGTCAGCAATTTCAACAGAGGTTCCATTTCCTGCATTAACTTTCGTTTGTAAATTGCGAATAGCAGAAATGTACGCAACGTTAACACCAGATTTTTGAGCAAAAACATTCTGACTCATCGAATGCTTCTCCAGATACTCTTCTAGTGCTGTTAAAATTTTTTGTTTCGTTTCGTTTTTCATCGTATTTTTGTGTTGGTTATTGTTACGGGGTTGCAGAAATGCGCCCCTTTTTTGTTTATATGTATTTTTGAACATCTACTTTTGAATCCAGGTAACTTTCCTGTTCCTGCTTCCAGCTTTTCACTTCTTCCCGCTCTGCTTGCCGTACTTGCTTTGCAATTAATTTTTGAGCACCTGCCAAACGAGCACTATTGCGGTTATTTTTGTGATTTCCTGTACTATCAGTGAGTATTAACTTTGTTAAAGTTCCCTCAAGTTGTTCATTACGTTCAAATACACCTGATACAAGCTGATGATCTTCCGCAACAGTTGATATTATGCTTTCTTTCAATTGTTTATTGAAATTATCAACTTCTGCAAGCTTCGCTGCATCACCTTCTTTTCTATCGTACAAAGCCATCGGCTGTACGTATTTTTCAAACAACTCAAACCGAAGTTGTCCATCGTTTGATACAGCAAGTACTTGCGTCAAATCAGCAGGATCGTATCTTAATTCCCAATCTGTATGTATATGTTTGCGAAAACGTTGATCTAACGTGTCAAATTCACGTTTTACACCTTCTATTTTTGCAACTATACCATTGCCTGTAAGCTTATTCGTATAACCCGTAGAAACTCCTAAATAGTACAAGTAATCCGAATTACTCATAATCAACCTGTCAGCTTCATGTAACTCATTATATGCATTTACATAATCAACCACCTTCAATCTTCGTTCCTGATCAATCACGTAAGCTATCTGCGCCGCACATTCCTGCTCAGTCGGAAAATTTGACTTTATTTTATTCAACATTTCAGAATTAGGCTGTCTTTTCGAACCGGAAGCAACGCCAAATCCTGACCAGTTTTCCATTAAACTGAAATATTTTTTATTCAAATACGAAAAATAAGGTTCAATAACCTTCGATTTAGCATTCTTAATGCGAGCCGGTGTATATTTTTCAGAAGCAACTTCATAAAATGGAGTCAACGTTCCTTTCCCGTAATTATCAGTTTGAAGTTGTAATACTTTATGCCGCTCTCCAAATAATTCCTTTGTATGAGTAATCGCATTACGAAGAGCCTGTTTAATCAAGGCGGGAGTTTCATGAGTACCAATAGCGTAGCCGATCGGGTATTTTTTACAAGGATCAAGTACTATCACAACCGTAAGCCGGTTATGATATGTTGTAACTGAATGTCCTTTTTTGTCAATTTCTGTTTTCTGATATAAAAGTTCAGCATCCCAGCCATCCATTGTCCAATAAACTAAAGGACAAACAGGAGCTGATCGCTTCACCTGCATTCCAATTATATTGTCAAAAGCAGTTACACCCTTTTGTCCAGCAAAAGTTTCAAGTTTCCATTTCTTACGATAGTTCGCAATTGATGACGATGTAACCGTCTTCCAGTTCAACTGATCTGCAACTATATTATATAATGAGCATATCTGCTCATTATCCAAATTCTGATGTTTGCGAAGTAATGATCGAATCATCGCCTCCTGCTCACTATCAACCAACTTCGATGCATTCTTATTGAGCCATTTGCCAGAAATAAGCGATACATAACCATTCGTCATATACTTCGCGTAAACATCAGATTTCAATCGCCGGTGATTTGTAGGCAAATTATGCCCAAATTCAGCAGCTAACCCGGATATAACAGTTGTAATCTTTTCCCACACGTTACGCGTTGAGCCTCCAAGAGCCTTGCGCATAGCCATCCGGTCATTAACAACCTTATGTATAACATTCAAAGCCGATGCATTCGCAACATATTCATTCTGTACAGCATCAGGTAATGCCCTCCCGTCAGCCAGCCGGTATGTTGCAAAATATTCAACAGCCTTTAGGTCCGTTTCTATCATTCCTTTAATAGTAAATCGCTCTGTATTCTCGCGAGGATCACCATATTTAGAAATTACTTTTTGTCTGATGTCGGACCTTAACATCTCAAAATTTAGCAAAGCGTAATTATTTGCGCCTTTGCCTTCGCGCACACGCAACATTGTATTGCCAGATTCTATACTTCTATATACATATAATTTATAAGCCGATGCCGACATAATAGGATTATCACCACCTACTAAATCATCATAACTTACACATAATATGTTATTAAAGTATTCCATCTTACTTTGATAACTCTGTTATTTCAGCTTTGAATTTTTCATTTTCAGCAATAACTTCCTTAATTGCCTTAAGAACGTCCGGCTTCAATCTGCGATAACCAGAAAGAACATCACAAATAGTTCTATATGCTTTTCCTGATTTTTGTGCAATTTTATAACGATCACCAGAAATTAGTTTTTTTAAAATTTCCCTATTTTCCGGATATTTTATTTGCTTTTTATAAGTTGTCATTTTTTGCCTTAATTTTGCATCATTAAAAGCGCAAATATACGTCAAGCATATTGACATTTCCAAATAATTTGGCATTTATTTTTTATATATGCAATATTTTTCTGCTAACTTAAAGTATATGAGGAAATTAAAAAACCTCAAACAAGCTTTTTTTTCTGAAAAAATAGGCGTTGGCAGAACAACTATCTCTAATTATGAAGCAAATGTTTCACAACCAGATATTGAAACGCTGATTAAAATTGCCAAATTACTTGACATTTCAATAGATGATTTGCTTTTAAATGACCTTACAAAAACTGAATTCAAATCTTATAACTATAAAAATGAAGTTAATGAAGATTCTCCTCCATATAACTGCATAAAATGCAGTGAAAAAGAAAAACTTATTACATATCAAAAACAAACTATTGAAGCTTTACAAATAGCAACAGAAGCATTAAAATCACAGGTTGAAATTTTAAAAAATAAAGACGATCGCATTGAAAGCGGTCAAAAAAGAAAGGCGAGCTAACCTGGATTGTGTATAATATTATTATCGATCACTAGCCCTTACGCGATCATTATCATCTATTTTATTATAACTCAAACAATGTTTTGAGTACATCACGCACACTTATTAACCATCCCCTTAGTTAATTTAAGTGTAAATATATGTATTCAAGGTAGTTACATGTATTATTTTGTAATAATACAACGTTTTAAGTAGGTATTATGTATCTGTTTAAACGCTAAAATACTTATTTTTAGCATATAAAAATACCATTATGTATTATTTTAAACGTTTATTTTAAAGTTAAAATGTAACCCTAAATGTAACCCTAAACGTAACCCTAAGTCAATTTTTCAGCAAAATAAGAAACTGAATAGACTATTGCAAAAGCATTTAAATAACTTAAATAGTATAGCTAATTTTAAACATAAAAAATAGGCTTAAATGCCCGTAAAATCAGCAAATAAGCCTATATATCATATCTGTTTAAACCTGTTTAAAGTAATAGGTCCAATAATCGGCAAATTATTAAAGCAAAATTAAAGCAAATTAAAACAATTGCACATCTCGTTTTTTCCGGCAATTTTATAATCAATTGAAAAACAGGCAAATTTTACTTTCTATGTTGTACATTTCGTTTTGCTGCCCCTAAATATCATATTTATTTTCATTTCCACATTTTTCACATAATAAGCTAATCTCATTACCATGTGCTTTACGTAATTCATATCGAGAAGAATAATTGCCTTTTACTCTTATTGTATTCTCACATTTAGTGCATTTTAATTGTAAGTTCATTTTTATCTAGTTAATTTCCATTTATAATGATCATTAGAAGCTGCTTTTATCCAATCTTTTCCTTTGTATTTCCCTTTATTAGAAGACAAGAAATCATTCCAACTACTACTTGTTTTACTTGTTACATTACTATGGCTTGAAGAGAATCGAGGAGAGTATTTAAAAGACTTTGGGGAAGCCCTACCGACTTGTTGATATTCTAGAAAATCAGAAGCAATGCTTGATGCGTCAGCAGGAGCCCAGTATCCAGCTTCAATGGCAAACCAGAAAGATTTATTAGTATTCCATTTTGCAGTATATTGCCTTGAAAATTCAATACTATGAATAGGCTGAGCATTACCACTGGATTCAAAATCTTTTATAGCTTGACTTCCACTTAACCCTTGATTTAATATTTGATAT
>Ga0209639_1002943_pt1 | contig 12173 bp, 5 predicted proteins | sample EPASupsiteHSE605_FD_187268 | JGI IMG/M metagenome (GOLD analysis project Ga0209639, IMG submission 187268) | Bioremediated contaminated groundwater from EPA Superfund site, New Mexico - Sample HSE6-05 (SPAdes) (version 2) | ecosystem: Environmental > Aquatic > Deep subsurface > Groundwater >...
CCGTTCATCTTGACAATCAAGTTCAACCCATTGGATCAATTTCTTCCAATCCCAACAATCTTGACAATACTTCATCCACGATCACTGGATCAAGTCTTTCATCTGGAAAAGGTATTTCATCACAATCCACTCTTATTGAACGTGAAGATATTTCCCCTGAAGAATCAAATACATTCACCACCGACCCCGAATCTCTATCACAATCATTGATTAACAATGACAATCATCAAGATTCCGTTCATCTTGACAATCAAGTTCAACCCATTGGATCAATTTCTTCCAATTCCAACAATCTTGACAATACTTCATCCACGATCACTGGTTCTAATCTTTCATCTGGAAAAGGTATTTCATCACAATCTACTCTTATTGAACATGAAAATGTTTCCCCTGAAGAATCAAACACATTTACCACCGATTCCCAAGTGCTTGCATCTAATTTAATTGATGACAATCAAGTTCAACCTATTAGATCAATTTCTTCCAATCCCAACAATCTTGACAATACTTCGTCCACGATCACTGGTTCTAATCTTTCATCTGGAAAAGGTATTTCATCACAATCCACTCTTATTGAACGTGAAAATGTTTCCCCTGAAGAATCAAATACATTCACCACCGATTCCCAAGTGCTTGCATCTAATTTAATTGATGACAATCATCAAGATTCAATTGATCTTGACAATCAAGTTCAACCTATTGGATCTATTTCTTCCAATCCCAACAATCTTGACAATACTTCATCCACGATCACTGGTTCTAATCTTTCATCTGGAAAAGGTATTTCATCACAATCTACTCTTATTGAACATGAAAATGTTTCCCCTGAAGAATCAAATACATTCACCACCGATTCCCAAGTACTTGCATCTAATTTGATTAAAGACCATTTTGAATCCGAAACAGAAGATAATCAAGATGCACAACCCATAGTGAATTTTAAGGAAAACAAAGAATCTATTTCAAATCATCATATTGGTTTAAACCCAGAGAAAAATAACAGCCCTCCAAAACCATCCAATATTTTATCCATATCAAATATTCAGACTCATAATATTGATAATAATGACGACATTATTCCAAAAGATCTTGAGTCTCCTCATTCAAAGTCATCAGCATCATTATGTAATGATAACAGCCTAATCAAAAAATCTATCATTACAATCAAAAAAATTAAAAATAAAGGGAATGAATCCAATAGTCCAATTGAGAATCGAACACAAAAAGCAAGAAACAATAATCCTCCAACTCCCCCAGCTAATAACTCGGTTTCTCCTGTAGTAAGAAAGGTAGCGAATTCATTTGAAGTTATTGGAGAACCATTTCATTCTATTAATAACCAATCATCTCTTCCGAAACTCCCTTCATCTAGATCAGGAGACTCTGAAAGCCAAAAAAATACCCAACGAAATATATTTCATACACCCATTCCATCTCATCCTGCAACATTTGGTTCAGATAAGCAGTATTCTCCACGACAAGGAAAGCTAACAACACTCGTAATGGATCCCGAAGAGCTTCGTGCTAGGTTTTATTCTGGCCAAAAAGTTGAAGGTCACGAGTCAATTGCATATTCACAGTCAATTGAAAAGGATGCTGTATATGAAATGCAAACAGAATGTTTAAGAGAAGAGAAATCCCCTTCAGTTGCATTTTCATCATTAATGGATCTGATGCACATTAACACTGTTCTCAAAAATGTGGTATCTCCGCCAATATCCAGACCAACCTCGAGGATTCAGACCCCAAAATCAAAGCAAAAGACTGAGAGCAATGTCAGGTTTTTTGAATAAAATGTTTATTTCATAGACATTAATACCTCAAGGGCTTTTTTTTCATCTTTATCACATGCTTGAAACACTTGCATTACAAGAATAGAATCAAAACCAAGCTTTTCAAGCTTCCTAATAGCCTCAAGCTCAGATGAACGAAACATTGAGAGCATTTTTTGATACTCAGATTTATCTGAATCATCGAAAACATTTGCAGTTGGATAGCCATCAATGAGGGATCCAGAAAGAATAAACTGCGCTGCAAGGTTAGCATTGTAATTTGCAGATCTTAGGGCATTTTCTGCATCTCCAGCTGAACAGCTTATTGCGGATTGTAAGGATTCTACTTTGTCTTTGAAATCATCTGGATCATTAAATGTAACATCTTTACCAATCATTGGTAACGGAGATTCTCGGATCCTCTTATTTTCTGTTTTAGAAATTGGGGTAACTAGTTTCTCAGAGGGAGGTGACTCTACTTTTTCAAGCTCAACTGGCTGGGCCACTGTTATATTTATATTCTGCAAAAAATAAATGACTTTGTTTTTATCATCAAACTCATACTCGCTGATTTGTTTAGAATCGTCAAGCAATGCACCACAATAAAAAAGCCGGAGTGTTTTAAAATCAATCTTAAGCAGTTTCGATATAGTTTGTCGAATCTCATAAATAGGGCTATTAGGCTCAACTTCAACAGAGATTTGCTTATTAGAAATACTGAAGACTTTAAAAATCATTAATGTAAACTTTACTTAGCATAAAGTTGTGTAAACTCTCTCGCCTTCCTAGTGTACTCTTGCTTATTGGAAACCATTAGGGATGCGCACTCGGTATCTACAGCACTCTCTGGGTTTGGGGTCTTGATAATGTTATAGATGGCCTCAAAAATTTTCCAAGTTTTCATCGCTGGGTTCCATTCAATTCCTGCACATGATCGTCCATCTTTTGGATCAACGTTGGGGTGATATATCTTTGTGACCATACGAAGGTTTGGTTCTTCGTGGGGATACTTGGGTGGGTACTCTACCGAAATATTAAAAATACCGCCTTCATAAGGGGTGGCTGGTGGACCTTGGAAAACTATTTTCCATTTGTATAGATTGTCACTTTCTGTTTCCGCAACAGCACCAAATGGTTTATGTTCATTAAACTCAGCAAATTCGCGCATTAAACGACGTGTTGCAGCCATTATAAAGTGAAGTGTTTACTGGAACAATTTTATTCAGAAAATTTGAAACCTAGTCAAAATAATCGGTAAAATTTCCCAAGTTTGTCTAATAGTAAAAGTCCATTGGGTGGTACTCATTAGGGGTGATGATTTCATTGAGAATATCGAGCAGTTCTGACATCTGAGTGGAACGAATACTCTCCCAGACTGAAGGTAATGATATTTTTTTCACAAATTTAGTTAAAAAGCTTAATTCGGCACACTGGAAAGCATGAAGTGATTGGAAGATTTTGAATGCACTGATCAATGGTGAGACCTCATCTTGTTTGATAGAATTAGGAAGAGGGTCATTGCATATGTCGTATATTAGGGAGAGTTGATCGAATGTGGATTCTAGCAACGGGGCAACAAAGTTGGAAATTTGGTCAGTGTTGCCTAGTAGTTTTGCATAGTCTATAATAACTTGGAAATGTGAACCAATTGGGAGCCTTATAATCGACTGAGAAAACCACTGGGATGTAAAAAAGCTGTCGGGATTGCTTGATAATAATGGAAATGTAAGAGATAATGCTTCAAGTGAATATGATGATGCTTGAATAATCTGATAAATACATTTTTGTGTGTTTTGTTTGAGTAAATATCTTACACAATGCACAGGGAGTATTTGAACATTGAGGTATGGGGGAAATGACTCAAATGGTATTTGAATCTCTTCAATTTTTTCCCATATTAGAATTTTAGTTTTTTCAGATATTAAAGAAATATTCAGGGAATTCACAAAAAGTGTCTTGTTCAATAAAACATTTGTTGAAACCTTAATACCTCGACTAAATATTTCATCCAAGCCCAAAGATTGCATTCCCGAGCTATTCATCAAAATGGAATCTAAAATAGGTCTTTTTTCGCCTGAAATCTCTAGAATAATGATTACAAGAGAAATGTGGTTCTTACAAGCAACATCAAAATGTTTATCAAGGATATGCAAAACAAATTTTCTATAATTCTTGGAGAGAGTTTCTGTGAGTGTCAACAATTCTTTAAGTTTATAAGAAAAACATAAAGAAGGGGCAAATACAAAATATGACAATAGTAGTTCAATCGTCTGATTTGGAATTATTATACTATCAAGAAGAGGTACTAAAAATTCTAAACAACTTTGAGCTCTATTGTAAACAGCATTATCACACATATCAAGTGAAACACATGTCTTTATAATAAAATCATCCATTTCGTAATCTTTCAGGATGTGAAAAATCCTCAAACATGCCTTTATATGAAGATCGTATGGTTGACAGTGATTGTGAATATGATGAGAAAATTCAATAAATGGGGAGAAATCAATTGACGATTTGTCTGGAAGTAACTTAATCAAAATACCTAACACATCAAGTAAATTGTTAGCCCTAAATTTATCAATTGGTACAAAATCATGAGAGTTTTTTGGAAAATCTTTTTGAATAACCAGTAGAACTTTTCCTAGATTATTAATAATTGTGTTAGTAATAATTACAATATTCTTAGTCATTTGTTCATCAACTTTATCAATTTTGGTTTCACAATATTGTGTTGGGATATAGCAAACATCTATTCTTGGCTTCATAAAATAATTCAGATCCCTATGCCCAATAATCTGTGCGATACAACATAGAGCATTAAACCTTGCATCAGAATTATCACAAATTGCCAAATCGATAAACCATTTATCAAAAAGATTTATCAGCAACTCTTTGTAGTCCCCACTATGACATAATTCCGAAAATACGAAAGCGATATCAGAAATTGTTCCAATTCGATCATAAAACTTACATTTGAGGCTCATTATTCTCAAAAATGAATCCTCATTCATTAAAGAAAGGAATAATGATATTGAATACCTTAATTCAATAAGGCCTAAATTCTTCTCAATTGTCTCGAGTAAAAATGTTTCAAATCTTTCTAAACAATTCTTATACAAACAAATCATAGTTTTCGGATTTACACTTGCTAAATATAAGTTTCTAAAAGTGAAATTATCCAAAAAAATCTTTCTCTTTTCTGAAGGAATTCCATATATGGAAATTAATGATACTATTGCATCTAAATCAATTGAACGGTAGAAGTACTCGGATTTAATTTTTGGATTATTATTCAAATACTCAGGAATAATGAATTCGATGATTTCAATTAGTTTGAAAGATAAATCAAACTCAGGTTTCATTAAATCCGGATTCTTTTTTATTATTGTTTCCAAAACAGAAAAATATAGATGTGAGTTTGATAAGTACTTATTTCTAACACTTTCGAAAAATGTAAGGACAAATTCAAAAAATTCTTGGGAGAAACTTTTTGAACAAATTTCAGAATATATTAATGACACTTTGGAGTTCAGCTTATTGTTCTTCGAAATCAGCATTGATGAAGTGATATCAAATTTTGTTAACTCGTGTAAAAGCATTTGCTCAGGAATTTTTCCTGCTTTAACATTGTCCATTATGCTATCAGCCAAATCAATTGCATCTGTCTCATGTACTATCCTTGGACAAATCTCCATTAGATATCGAAACGCAACCATAAACAATTGGAGATCATCTTTCTTACTTAATGCAATCATGAGTTTTACATATGAAGAATTACAAAAAAGAGACTGTTGTACATTGATCTGATTTGTTTCCATGATTTTCTGATTCAATTCGGGGAGAAGAGGCTGCTCTTCATATTGAACCCCTTCTTTATCATAAAATAGTAGGTAAGCGTTTGTCGATGAAGATGAACCAGATAAATTAAAAACCGCATCAATATTGGTGATGCTAACTAGGGAGTCATTAAAAATATACCAGTTTTGATTATTTCTATTTCTAATGTAGGAAACATAATGTCCAGAATTTGCAGTCCCTGAATGAGCAATAACACCTGCTAATTTATACTGGTAATTCACATTCTTATCCTCTATATGTGATCCCATATCCAGGTACTCTGGAAAGGAAAGAATGCTATTTATTTTGTTCCTAACCCATGTTTGATAACTAAAAGAGAACCTTTTTAACTGAATGATAAGATATTTGGGAAGCTCGAGAATAAAAGAGATCTTTTTGGCGTTGATCTTTTGTTTTAATGAGTCAGCATAGTACTGATTTTTATCGGTAAAAAAATCGGGATCATGAATTCGATTCAAAGAATCGTTAAGTGAAGACAGCCCATCAACCTCAACTGCAAGAGTAGAAAATGGTTCAACAACTGCTGACTTGTACTCAACATCAATTCCATTGATTGAGTTGATTAGTTTTCCACAAAACAAAGAATGTATTTGATTACTTAGGGGCTCAAGTTTGTCTATAAGCATTTGAACAAACTCTGCAGCATCTTGTTGGTTGCGTGGGTTAAGTTTGCTTCCATCCCACGAAACCCAATTCTCGATTAAAGTTGCAGGATTGATAGAACTATATGTTCCATGCCGCATTTTAAGAAACAAATCCTTCAAACATAAAAGAAATTTATCTTCTCCATTGTAGGTAAACAATAAATCTCTTAATTCTGGTATAGCGAAGAATTGTTGTAAAGTAGAATTTAAAAAGCAAGTCATACCTAAATTGGTAAGGCCGCACTGTCCATTTTGAGACCCAAAATCATCACCATTATATCCAAATCCAGTTAAAGGCAGCTTTTGCTTATCTAAGTTCATTATTATTGGGATTAAATACTCTGTTGACGAACAAGCTAGCACTCCATAACTATCTTGAAGACAATTCTTATCGATAAAAGGTCTATTCAAACATAAAAGCTCACATGAAATATAATCTAGAAATGGAATTATCTCGGAAAATCCAATTATTTTTTTCATAACAAGTGTGTGTAATAATCTGACTTTTACACTGAACAAAGGATCATCTTTGTTAAATCCAGTTCTAATAAAGTCATCCAATCTTTTGTCAAGTCTTAAAATATGAGACATGTAAGTCTCAAGAAATATTTCATAATTATTACCAGATATTGTTGGCAAAATTTGAGAAAAATAATGTGAAGGAATTGGAAACTCAGTTAATAATGAAGAAGCGGTCTTTGCATCATCATTGTTGCTCAATAAAAGTAAATGTTTAATTGAGGCAACAATAATTTCGGATGTTTGATAATCTTTCAAAAAATAATTTGCACAATGATTATTAGAGCTTTGACCTCCTGTTTCAAATACCATATTTGTCACATCAGGATAAGAATTTTCTGATTCAATATTTGCTCTATTAGAAATATTGCTAACATTTATTTCGGGACAAATAAATCCAGATGTCAAATTTTGTGATGTGAGAATATCATTAATCCTTTGAGTTTCATGAAAAGGAAAACAAATATCAATTTTCTCTTTTCCGAGTTGTCTGAGAATGTTATAACAGGATCCCAAAAGCTGTTTGAAGCCTTTTAACGAACTAAATAGAATTATTCGAAATATTGAATCAATAATAATTCCAGAATGTTTCGAATAAAGGGGAGTGTTAAACATATAGTAAATAAAATCAATTGTCAGCAATATTGATTCAGGAGAATTCAGTTCTGGAATCAAACTGATAATATAATGAAAAGCACCAACTCTTTCCAATGATTCCCTATATAACTCTCTAGGTTGTAACAAAATAGTATCTAGCATATAACTATATAAATCCTCCTTTTCGTGAGGAAAAACGCTACTCAGGCATAATGATTTTACCTTCAGCATTTGGGATAAATTTTTTATGACTTTCAAACTAGTTGGCAAATAATCTAAAACCTTTTTCGCATCATGATCATTCTCATATAATAACTGAAGCAAAACATTCATGATTTCAGAATTTGTAACAAAAACGGAAGGAAAACAATTACGTTCGGGTCGCATCCATTGGCGGTCTTTTTCGCCTATAATAGTTAAAACTACAATAATTGATTGTGTGTTCATTGAAACGTGGCCAATTTTAGAAAAAGGATGAATTTTTATTGTCTCATAAGAAAGACATATAGAATTCGGTGGTAATGAATACAATTTGGAAAGCCTATAAAATAATGTAACAAATGAACAATGTTTTGGAAAAGAAAATGTTTGGCTTGATGATAAATAATTACCAACAACAGTAATCTCGCAATGTTCTCTAAAAAAATTCGCTTTATGTGGAAAAATTTGATAATAAGAAAGGTCAATATCGGCTTCAATTATACACAAAAAATGATATAATAAATCCAATAGGGCTTTCTTGGCATTGGGATTTTTCTTGAAATGCTCTAACCATTGTCTGGAAAAAGAATCTATCATTTTATAGTCTGAGACAACAAACATATTATTCCGATAGTACAATGAACACAAGAGTGTTGAAAATTGCTCTGTTACTGAAGTTGATTTTGTGATGAAATGCCATAATAAATACTCTTTTTCAAATGGATATGAGCTGACCCAATTATCAGGTGAGTTGACTTTATTAATAAATTGAGCCACTAAATTAACCAAATTAGAATCAATGTTTTCACAATTCATAAAAAAGTTCTCTAAAAATAAATAATCGATTCCTTCTATTCTTATCATCTCTGATACAAAACTATAATTACTTTGTTGTTGAATAAGCATGCTAAGCTGACTATTAGTGAGTATTAAACTTTGTTCTTTGATTAATACAACAAGCAAATCAAAAACAATGTCTCTTCCTTCTTTACGGCTTACAGCTTCGACTATACATATATCAAGAATACTGTTTAAAAGTTCACAGTCGTTAATTTTCATATTACTAAGAAGAATTTTCAGTAAGTTTATATAAAAAACCGATGATCCATTCATACAATATGATTCATAAACCTTCTTAATCATAAAAACAGATTCTGTTTCGTTTTGTATACACTCAAATAATGCAGGTATTGTTTTTCGAGAAATCTCTTTAAACTCATTATTTGTGGTTGACATATCCCATATCTTCATCAGTAGTTGATAGAAATATGTTTCATATCCTTTTTTTTTGGATAATTGGTTGGCAATATTACATATAAACTCCCACCAATATATTGATTTAACAATTGGATCAATGAGTACATTCATTAGTTGTCCATATTTATCTGCACATGTTGACTCAGATATTTTATAAAATATGGAAAAAAAACTTGACAATTCAGAAATATGCAAAACCTTCTGCAATTGCCAAAACTTTTCAATAAATTCAATTGAAATCAGCTGATGTAGAGCCATAAAACTATATACTTTCCCGATTGAATCGGCAAATTGGGCATTCATATCAGCATTTAAAATTGGAGCTTGATTTCCAGGCACTGAAAACCAATCGATTATTAATTCAGAAAACTTGTCCATTTGAATGATTTCCGCAAGAATTCGAAAACCGATGATTTGTTTATCAAATATAGCAGAATTAATAAGAAACAAAGAAATTTCAAGCCATTTTGGACAAATAATCTTAAATAAATTATATTTTGTTGGCAAGAATGAGTTTTCATTTGCTGTATCATTAATTTGAGAGAGTCGATATCTTAGTTCCATTACTGATGTGGAAAACAATCCTAAAACCTCTTCTTTGGAATAAAATTTAATATCTGCCTTAATATAATTAATAATTTGCTCAGAAATTATACCATATGATGACACAAAATCCGTTCCTTCATCAAATCTGGATGAAACAAGCCAAATCATAGCACATTTATAAAAAAAAATTCCATTTATAACACCAGAAGACAAAATGTCCAGACACTCATTGTGTCCATTAAGAGATACAAAATACTCTATCATGGTTTCCCTAATAATTGATTGCTGATTATTAATATATAAAGGATGATGCTCATTTGTAAGCACATTGAATGCAATATTAAGTAAATCTGAATTCTTGTTTCGAATACCATACAAAGAAAAAGACAAAATATTTTGTAATATCTCAAAAACAATAATCACATGAATTTCATCAAGATAATTCATTCTCATAACTTTAGTAACGATATCAGAATCTACCCTGCGCATAAACTCATTTGTATACTGAGAAATTGGATCGTATAACTGACCTGTGAGTTGAATTGATTCCATGCATTGTAAAAAGGTAGGAAAAACCATAGAAAATGACTCTATGTCATCAAGAAGGTTCTGAAGAACCAGAAACCAGGTTGAAAAATCTTCTTCGGGTGAAATCATCAAAATTTTATTTTAATGTCATCAAAAAACCGGTTTAGTTAAAAAGACCTGATTCAATTTCAGTTTGTGTTACAGATCTCTGATACTTCTTCGAATTTGGAGGATATAAAGAAGGTTCAATGTTATATGTCATTACAAATGATGACCTAGTTGGATCTGCGGTTTTTCTAGATTCTTGGGATTCAACAAAGTAGTCTTCTTGCTGTGACCATAACTGTGGACTTTGATCATCTGGTAATATTTCTCTGATTAGAGGCATACCTTCTAAATTTTCTTGGATATTTTTTATAGTTTGGCCAATTTGGTCCAATGCGCTAAAATTCAGAACATAATTTCCAGTTGGTAGAATTATTGCATCCTCCGATGCATATGTAACAGGAATTTCTTCCTCGTAATCTATGCGAGGTACTTCAACACCTTGGATCAATGTTTTATTTCCATTGCAATCTTTAATCAATTTTATCATTCCTTCCATGGAGTTAATATCTTGCGACATTTCTAAGTAAGATTGATGAAATTCGTGTAATTCTGTTAAACAATGTTTAGACAATGTAATGATTGAATCAGTAAACTGCGATAAATCGCTTTTAATGGCCTCTATCTCTTCAACTGGATTTGGGGGTTGTGATTCATTTTTAATTCCCCTTTGTTTCATCATTGAAACCCGATCTCTCATTGGATCAAGGTGTTGGTGCATTTCTTTGTAAAACGGTTTTGTAAATAATTAATTCTATATAGTTTACAATCTACAAACACAACCACCTTCTGCTTCAATTTGATTATTAGTTGTGGAGTCTGATTCAGTGTCATAATCATTGCTATATGTTTGATTCAATTCACCTGGTGGGGTAAGAGGAATAGCAGATATTGATTTTACCTTTTCATTATTCAAAAGGTACCAATCCAAAATGTGATCATTTGGATTCATTGAATCTATTTCAGATTTCAGCAACTGCTGAATCCACTCATAGTTGGGCCTTTCTTCAAATTTCAAACTAAAAACATGGTCATATATCGGACTAAAAACAGCAGGAAGCCGGGACAGAAGGTCAAACTTAGAGGAGTCTTTCTTCTTCTGATAAGTTTTGGCTTTATCCCTTGATGCTGGCCATGGAAGTCTCCCCTCAAAACACTCAATAATGGAATATATCCAAGAAATCAAATCATCTCTTCTTGATAAAGTCAATGATTGATGTGCATTGATTGATGCATATTTACAAGTCCCAACAAATCCAGAATCTTCAGAAATGGAAAAGTGATTGCGATTTGTAGAATCAATATAGGTTGTTGATAATCCAAAGTCAATCAAACAAATAGGATATTCTTTGTTCGGCCTGATTAAAAAATTACCTGGCTTAATATCCCTATGAATATAACCTTTATGGTGCATTTTTTGGATACATATCAATGTTTCACAAGATATCCTTAATGCTGTATAAGTTGAATAACGCCTTCCGGATAATTCTCTTCTGGTTTTTGACAAGGAAGATCCTAAAATCTCAATAACCAGATAATTAAAATCCCCAAATGTTCCTTGACCAATAAATTTCGGAAAATGGTAGCTATCAGTAACATTTTGCAAAAATGTAACTTCTGTAAATATACTTGCCTTCTCTGATTTAATATTTTCTACTTTCATAGCGTATTTTTCTCCTGTTAATGTATCTTTTACTGAGTAAACTTCACCATAACCACCATGACCAATGTGAGCCTGAACAACATATTTATCAACAGCAAATCCCTCATCAAAAATGGTGATATCACTAAAATTATGCTCGTTTGATTCTTCGGTCCTCATAATAAAAGCCAATAATTCAAGATAAAAAGACATCGGCTTTTAATTCAAATTATTATTTCACAAATTATTGTTATCGTTCTTTTATATTTAGATTTAAATCAGAAGTAGTGAGGGACTGGGCGTTAGAGAGGGAGGGTGTAATGTGGTTCCTTGGGTGAAAAAACAACCTCTTGGGTTTATAAAAAAGTTGTCTTGGGTTTTTTACTATTTATGACTCATAAGGAAAATCCTAGATTCAATTAATTCTTTAGAAATTCTTGGGCATTTTGAGTTAGAAATGTTCCTTAACTTCCAAAAACCTCTTTCGCACTGAGCTTCTGA
>Ga0209639_1002945_pt1 | contig 12167 bp, 10 predicted proteins | sample EPASupsiteHSE605_FD_187268 | JGI IMG/M metagenome (GOLD analysis project Ga0209639, IMG submission 187268) | Bioremediated contaminated groundwater from EPA Superfund site, New Mexico - Sample HSE6-05 (SPAdes) (version 2) | ecosystem: Environmental > Aquatic > Deep subsurface > Groundwater >...
TTCATATCTCAGAATGATATGTGCAAATAGTTGCTCTTGTGGAGTTTCTTTTGTTGGTCATTTTGCTTATCTTAGTGCTTCTCAGGTGAATCAAGTGGAGTATCTATCAGTATCAAATTGCTCTCATACTACATTTGGATATTATCCTATTCGCTTAGACTCAGGTGATCAGAGAGTTGACAACACAAACAGTTCAATGAACAATGCTTACATGGGTTCTGGAATTGGTATCTATTCTCCATCCTCATTCACAAGCTCACACTGCACTTTCTCAAACAACAAGGTATCTTCTTATATTTGCATATTCTTCATTTCTTCCTCAGGAACAATATCAATGTCATATGCTAACATTGTTCATAACAACAGTCCATCTCAATATGGAGTTGTATATGTCGATGGAGCAGGATCAAGAAAGATGATGTATTGCATATTCAAGAATAATCAAAACACTCTATTCTGTGTATATCAAGGTTCTCTTGAAGTGTTTCATTCGTTCATAGATCACTCTGCATCATCATTCTCAACTTCAATAGCAGTATCAACATCAAATAATAATTCATTAACTAATACAATCACTTATCAATTACAATTCTTCAATGCTCTTCATTGTAATGCTGATATTCCATTTTCAACACCTCTGAGTACAATTGAACAAATACCACCAAATTCTGCAACAATAGGAATGACAAAAATCTATACGCCTCATCTCACTCCATATCGATCATTTGGGGAACCAGATCCTCCTCAATCTCTCTTCCCAGAACAAACTCATCATCAATCTCTCTTTCCTGAACAAACTCCTCATCAATCTCTCTTTCCAGAACATACTCCATATTATACTCAGAATCCAGAAAGAACAAATCAAATATCATTTCCTGTAGATTTCTTTGAAAGAACACCTTCAATATCAAATGATCAATCAAACAATAATATTAATGAAAACAAATCAAATTCAGTATTCATGTATTCAACTGGTGTTTTGTTAATAATGATTGTAGCCATTATATCTTACAACCTTGGTGGTAAAAAGATTCAAAATATGAATGATAGTTCATCATCATCATCGTCATCATCATTAGAAATTGAGAAGAAACACAAGAGAGAAGAGAAGTATGATGGTAATGATACAAACAAAGATAATGATAGTAAGAGAGATCATCAAAAGAATCACCATCATGATTAAGTCTCTAGTCCATATGTCTTCTGATCATAGTAAAAGAATATATTGTATTTTGTATTGTGGTTGAATGATAATGAGATTATTTGCAATGTTGGTTTGGGATGTGAAAATGAAAGTATAGATCATGGAAGGTCTTACGTTGATAAGAATATCAATATTTCAAATTGTTTCTTCTCAAGATCTTCATCATACTCGGGACATGGTGGTGTAATATATGTTTATGTTAGTTCTTGTTCAATGAATTTCAATTACTCAATGTTCTATAACTGTGTTTGTTCTAACAATGGTGGAGCAATATGCTTCGTCTCTTCTAATTCATGTCTCAGAATGATATGTGCTAATAGATGCTCTGGCTATTACTATCATTATGCTTATCTTGTTGCTTCTCAGGTGAATCAAGTGGAGTATCTATCAGTATCAAATTGCTCTCATACTACATCTGGATATTATCCTATTGTCTTATACACAGGTAATCAGAGAGTTGACAACACAAACAGTTCAATGAACAATGCTAATATGGGTTCTGGTATTGGTATCTATTCTCCATCCTCATTCACAAGCTCACACTGCACTTTCTCAAACAATAAGGTATCTCATAGCATTTGCATAGAATTCTATTCTACCTCAGGAACAATATCAATGTCATATGCTAACATTGTTCATAACAACAGTCCATCTTTGGGAGTTGTAACTGGCTCTGGAGCAGGATCAAGAAAGATGATGTATTGCATATTCAAGAGTAATCAAAACACTCTATTCTGTGTAAATCAAGGTTCTCTTGAAGTGTCTCATTCGTTCATAGATCATTCATCTCAATCGTTATCTTATGGAGCAGTATCAACATTGTGCTCAATTTTAATACGGTTATTTTACAAATATAGTTTTGTGAAATAAATTACAGAAAATAGATTTGCCCTTTGGTCTAATTTTTACATGTTTATTTGATGTAAATGACCTCAAAAGTCTCTGTTGAAGAGGCTGTTCAGACTATTGAAGGTATTATTTCTCATAAATCTGTTACATTTGAAACTCTTGTTTTGACAAAGAATTTTGAAATTGCATGGCGCGCCAAGTCTTTTGTAGTAGTGTCTTATTTATTTGATAATATTGATTTGATAACATTGTATGCATTTCAAACATGTGTAGAGTGCAAAAGGAGTTTGACTCTTTTTTGTTATTCTATTCTCCAAAATGGTGATAAAGAATTCAATAAGAGATTGATGAAATCTAAAGTATTTTGTAATATAATGGTATCATACCCTAATCTTATGCCTAAATATTCTTACAGATCACAGGTATCATATTTTAACTTCTTGACTTTTTTTGTTATCAGAACAAAATTCGCCTTTTTTAAACATATACCAAAAAGTGTATTTTTTGAGTCAATGTCACATGCTATTTATTATGATCCTGCATTTAAGTTTTTATTTGGACTGATTTCTTCTCTGAGTGAACCCACTCAAAATATTATTGAAGAATCAAACATTGTATCTGATTTGATAAATAGGTATGTTGATGGTTCATTATCAGGCACACAATCATTAAATCTAATAAGAATTGCAATGCCATATAAAATTTTTACTGATATATTAGCTCTATCCTTTAACAACAGTAATTTTTTGAACCAATTGTATCAATGTGCGATTAATCGGAAGGATTGTCTAGGGGTTAGGTTTATTATTTCTTTATTGGAATTCTCAATCAATCAAAACGGGAATCAGTCATGGGGATTTGTTTGCTCCACAATTTGTGAATTTGAATATAGTCTGTCACAAATCCTATTATGTTGTTGCTTTTTTGGGATATTTGAGAATTCTTTAATGGGATTATATATCTCCATAGTAGCAAAAATCACCTTTAATGAAGACTATTTATTTAAGGTTGTTTCAAATTGTCTCATTCAGTTTTTTGATCACCCTTTGAATTCTTTTATTCATAATTCTTTGCTTTTGTTGATCAAAACATCTGCAAAAAGAAGTGAGGTAATTGAACAAATTGTCGAGTTGACATCCTTAGGTCAGATAATCATCAATACATATAAAAGAAAGAAGCAGATACAAGCAATGTATTGGGGACATCTTAAAGAAATATCATCAATAATCAATCCTTATGTAAAAAGGTCTCATGAGTGGGACTATTATGTGATGAATCAAGTCAAAGCAATAGACTACCAAATTATTCAACCAACCAGAATGTATTATAATCATAGAGCAGACACAAAGAAATCCTTATTCCCATATCTCATGAGGAATGCTCCTAGACGAATTGTATTCATATGGGTTTTTGTATTTGTACTCCTTTTCTTTTTATATATGTTTTTATTTATTTAAAAATTTGTTGTTTTATTAGCATTATTATTAGCAGCATTTTGATTGCTCTGTATCATTTCTGACGATCGGTTGTGTCAATGGATTAAGTTTCTTAATTCGTGGTTCTATTTCCAATACATAATCAGTAATAAGTGTTTTCAATGTATCAGCATTGGTCCCTTCCTTGGCACTACACTCGATATACTGAATAGTCCTGTCACATATGAGAATATTGCTATCAAATTCTTCAACTTTTCTTTCAGAGAGATCACTTTTGTTACCAACAATAATTACCTTTTCTTTATCGCTCACATATGAAAAGAACTGCTCCTTCCAAAATCCAATTCTATTGTAGGATTCAATATTATCAAAAGAAAAGACAATAATTGCTAAATAACTTCCACGATAAAATACTGGAGCCAATGATTGGTACTGTTCACTTCCTGCTGTGTCCCAAATAATAATTTCATGCATATTTTGTAAAACATCTTCAAATTTCATCGTATTCATAGCAGCAACACTAGTAGGCAATTCGTTGTCAAATGAATCGTATAGCATTCTCTTAATCAAGCATGTTTTCCCTGTTCCAGAATCACCCAAAAATACAATTTTTGTCATTAGAATAATGAAATATTAAAAACACTGATTTGTTTAGATATCTAGTTTTTCAAGAGCAAAATGAAAAAGAATTGCAGATTTTTTGAACCTTGTCTTAGTGATAGTAATTTCTCATGGGTTAGCATTGGTGAAATCAGAGGATCTCGGTTTTATGATGTGTTTCTAGCAATGAAAAGATTAAATTATCGAACAAAAGACCGAATTGATGAGATTAAATTATTATTACTGACTAAAGAGTCATTTAGATTAATCACACTCCAGTTAATTGATTATGAAAAGGAATATATTGATGTTTTTAAGCGGCTTATCATGGAATGTATGTACCATTCTTTTGATTTATTTGATTCAGAGTTTTTAGAAGAGATTATTAGCTCAAAAATAGCAGATAAAGCGATCTTAGATTCCATTTCTATGTGTTTTTTGCGGTCTAGGCTTCAATGTGAGAACAAAAATTTCTTAAATGGAATTATTATTGCAAAGCAATCAAAAGAGCATATTCTTGAATGTTTTTATCCCATCAAATGCTCATTTATATGGACTTTGTTATCATATGCGTGCTCTCTTTTTTCTACAAAAAGTACCAGGGTTTTAGTAATTGAGAATAGTGCTTTGGATCTTGACTTGTATGCTCACGAGCTTGTATCTGAACTTAACTATGTTTTATCTATCATTGCCTTAAAACATCCGTCTGTGTTTTCTCAAAATAGCTTATGTCAGCAAATTCAAGAAATGCTTGTATCAATTGAGGTTTTTTGTCCAACCATTGAGTTTTGTATTAATAACCATTCAAGATGCGAGCTGTCTTCAACCTTAACAAATGCTTTAATCATTGGACAAGTCCATTCATTATTAAATGGGAGAAATCATGAACTAGATAGTATAAATTATTTGTTTTCTGTATCTCCATTTGCCACAAGAGAATGCATATTTTCTTATATTAGTTTTTTTAATTTAGATTACTCTATTTTGCCACAAGAAATATTTAATATACTTAGTTTTTATTGTTTTACACCCTCTTTTATATCAAGTGCTTATTACTCTCGCAATTCTAGGTTAGAAAATGTGGTTATGAAAATACAGCATGAAGAATTGGACCAAATTATATCGCGAATTGATAATAGCCTGGAGATAGTATTAACAATGAAGTTTTTGAAAATCAATATTGATTCCCAAATGATTCTTTTGTGTATTGATAAGCATATAGACATGTCCAAAAAGTATTTACTCAGTTGTTGTTTTTTCCAATATACATTACATTTTTTTTATTCAGTTGAATTATTAAGAGTTTTTTGTGAGGAATATGGGGTTTTAGAATCTCTTTTAGATCCCTTTTTAGAAATTTTGGATATAACTGTTATCTCACCAATGATTTTAACTCATTCTCCAATGAATTTCTTTGGGGAAATCATTGAAAAATCGATTATCACCATTAGATCAATGGTTTTATCACTGTATCCTTTTTGCTTTGAAAAGATAATTGATACCCCAATTTCTTTCTCCATTCTCTACATTTTAGAAAGTCTTTTCGAAGAACAAAAGCACATACAGGATTTATTAGGAAAATTGAATGAAATTATTGAATATACACTTCAAATAATTAGTATCCAAACATTCCAATCAATAGAGCTTTATATAAGGTTTTTAAAAAAAATGGTACAAGTTCTGATTAACCATAATTATCCTGATTTAGTGTGTGTTCCTGTTACCATTTTTGATTATTTGGTAGAGCTTTTTGAGAATTCGAAAGAATCACTTTTATCAAGATGTTTTATACTTCGTTTTTTCCAATATGCCCTAGAACTTCCTCTGTTCTTAATAACATTTATTCACACTAACAGTTATATGGAATTCATCGCCAAGATTCTATCTTCAAACGAAAACGGGATCGTTTACATTGGAATGAAAATTGTCAAGACAATTTATCGACCGAAACCCCTTAATAATGACATCTGCTCTCTCTATTTTTCACCCCCAACCAAGCATACAAATAGTTTTATTGTGTGTATTAATGAGCTGATTAATGATTCTTCAATGTATTCCATTGTGAATGAAACAAAAAAGCGAATAGATGCATATCCTGAGTTTATGGGAGCTAGTAGCATTGAAAATCTGAATGATTATGTTGGCAAAGCAATGCATTTGTTGTTCGACGATCATAATAAATGAATGTTTTTTCTGTTTTTCCAACTCCAGAAGAAAAACAATCCAAAAAAAGAAGAATGCAACTTAATAGATCGATTACTATTCCTAGATTCGAGGTTGAAGCTATTGCTAATCATTATTTCTCAGAGCCCATTCGATCATCTTTAATTGATCCGAGCACTTGCGCTATTCAGGTTAACGAATTAATTTCACAAAACCATCAGTCAATGAAAAATATATCCGATTTTATTGTTATGTGTTTTTCTCTGATATATCAAAGCAATCAGAATCGACCACAGGCAATATCTTTAATAAGATCATGTATTAAAAATGACTTCCAATTTGAGGATATAGAAATGGAAGTAATAATAGCAATAATTTTAAGAGATCCACCAATTGACAAATCTCTAATGAAGTCTTCAGCAATAATCATACATTCTCTATGCTATAAATCACCATATTGCTCATCGTTTATCGAAAGCAAAACCCTTCCTGGCAAATTTAGAGAATCAGAAAGAGAAATCCTTCAAATGGTTGCAACTCTTCTTCTAGAAAAAACGCCCAGACATTTAGAAAAGTCTAGAGTTCAGTTGAATATATTTAAAACAACAAATGTTAATGCTGATGATAAAAAAGGATTCGATCCTACACCAACAGCTTCAAAGATTCATAATTCAGAGATAGAACATCGAATACATAAGTTTTTCGACACTCTTCAATGTGCTAAACCAGTAACATTCATAACAATGACAATTGTTATATTACTAATTCTATTCATTTTCCCATTAATGTTCTAAAATCTTTAAATTCGTGGATATGATCTTTTTCTGAGAGCACTAAGTGGTTCTGTTGGTGATGTTCGCATATTACTCATGTCGCCTTCAGATAGAGGAATGAAGTCGGTATTTTGTACAACATCATTCAATAATTCATCATTGGCAAGAGGAAAAATCCACATAAAAGCATTTGAGCCTAACCTTTGCCTGAGGTTCTTCATTATTGAGCCAGTGTCATATCTGGATGATACAATAGTTGATGAATTTTCAAAAGATTTATTTCTTTCCTTCAAAAACTCTATTGATGTCTCATTCCTTATTAAATGTCGAAGCTGTGGTATCAATTGGTTGAAAACAAAGAAATCAAGTACAATCAAATTAAAAACCATAATAAATGATATCCCAATATTAGCTGGCGTTTTTGGAAATCGATATAAGCTAAAAAACGTAAAAAACACAGAGATAAACGAGTGAATTATATATGATATCAAAAAAACTAAGAAAGCTCGCTGATTTCGATACCCCACACAGTTTCCTATAAAATAGCAATGATGATCCCTTATCATGACGCACCTTTGGCACTTCTTGCAATGATAAGATCGAGCAGGTCGATTCAAAGAGCAAACTTGGCAAAATAATTTTTCGTCAAAATCACCAAACTCCTGCCCGCCTATCTTGTCGCCTTTCGTTATAAAACCAGGGTCCATCACCAATGATGCCCAAAACCCCCAATTCTTCCAAATAAACAGCAAAATCCAAACCACAACCAATAGCCGCTTACTATCTCGGAATATAAGCACCTGGAACACAAAAAAAAGGATCTCAAGAACAATCTCGAAAACTCCAAAAAGTACGGGAACTTGCATCTATCTGGTACTATCAAGAGCAAAAAAGTCTCAATACTAGGAAAAAAACGATTAAAAGCTGCGCGAACTCTTCAATTCTTTTTCAGAAAGAAGGATTGAAATTGAGACCCCAGAATCCACTTTTTCTTTCGAGTTCGGACGGTTTGTTTAAAAAACACATTTTCGAATGGTCGATATCGGTTCTCTTGAGGAGCAGGGCCCAATTAAAAAAATTCTAAAAGTCCTTGTTGTTGGTGAAATGGGAACTGGAAAAACCTCATTAATTCGCCAGTATGTTCAGGGATACTTTTCCGAGTTTTATAAGACCACAATCGGTGTCGATTTTGCCACCAAAGAACTAGAGTGGGATGCGAATACTACAGTGAGTTTACAGCTATGGGATATTGCTGGACAAGAAAGATATGGTAACATGACGCGAGTTTACTATCAAGAAGCTGTTGCGGCTTTTGTCGTTTTTGATGTAACCCGTCTCCAGAGCCTTGATATGGTTAAAGAATGGAAGCGGGATATTGACAGCAAAGTTTTTACAGCAGAAGATAAGCCAATTCCATGTCTATTATTAGGAAACAAAATTGACCTTTGCACTGATGGCAAATGGTCAAAAACTCCAGAGGAAATGGAACAGTTTTGTGCAGAGAACAATTTCTTGAAATTCTTCGAAACGAGTGCAAGACAAAGAACTAACGTTGATGAAGCGTCAATGTTTTTGGTCAAACATGTGATGGAGAACAAAATCGAACCAAGCAGCGCTAAGGATAGGAAGGGTGTTGAACTTACAGCTACTAACAATCAGAAGAAGAATGGCGGTGGATGCTGCAACTGATTCGGTAACTAAATTTACTACTATGATATTTTGCTTTATTATAGATTTTTCGAATAGGAGAAAAAATTGAAAGAGAATAGCTAATATCAGAAGAAGCTAAAACCATTTGAAGTTACTTGGTTGGAGAACAGCTCTGATCCGATTCCTGTGATACCTCCAATCTGTCATTATGAATCTTTTTGGGATGGTTGAGCATGTGATTCATTGGGTATATGGTCTCAAGTATTGGAGCATTAATGTGGGTTTCAAAAATAGGCTGCATCCATGGGGATAAAATCATGATTATATTACCAGGTATGGGGATCACCAACAAGTTTGGAGTCGATTATGCTCAATAATGGGCTGGGATTAAGAGTAGAAAATTCAGCTTGGTCATGGCCTTTTCTACTTTGCATAGGTATTAGATCTCATCAATACAATAGGTCACAAATGGTCTGTTTTTCAATATTATTTCCCAAGTGGGAGTCTTATTCAAAAAAATTTCGCTACATTTCCTGTAAAGAATGTAGCAGATAAAACTGCCCTCAATTGAATTGAATAGATTCTTATAAAAATCATGTTTTCATTGAGAGTGACTTTTTGAACAAATGTTACAAATGGAGAAGTTGATTACATTCGAGAAAGAACTTTTTTCTAAAGAGAACAATCCTTCAAGTATTGACGATTTTGATTTTTGTTGCGATCGGATTATTATGTTACCAAAGATTCGGCCTCATCTACTGAAAAAAGCAATCGAAATATCTGATGGGTTATGCAAATATGGTAATTTTCGGAGGAATCTATTAGCTAAATCTAATGAATGCCCAGTTTTATTATACAAATTATATGAGAAACAAATTTTTATTTTCGAAGAAATCCAGCCATTTTTGAGATTTGCCAACACTTTCATTTTAAGTTATTATTTTAGGAAAAAGATCGATGATTTTGCAAGTTTTATCCAAAGAAAGGACAAACCTGAAGATATTGATGAATCATTCTTAGAGAATGAAGAATATATTGGTCAATTGATCGAATATGGTTATCTGAAATCTAGTATTGAGTATTGTCTTAAGTATGATGTTATTAATGATTTATTAAATATTGATAATTTAAATCAAGAAGCTAAATGGAGCCCATTTGAGTGGAGTTTTAAGCCACAATATCTTGATTTGTTATCCTTTGCTGGATTTTTTGGCTCAATCAAGTGTTTTAAGCATTTGTTAATGAAAGGATTTGAGATAAATGATGATGTGTTATCTATGGTTGTTTGTGGTGGTTGTTCTGATCTCTTCCATGTATGTCGAGGCCAACAATCATTAACACCAAAACTTGTTTGTCAAGCATCTGAGTTTTTCCACCTACCTTTGTTAGTATTCATGATTGAAAATGGAGCTAATCTAAATTCCAAGAATAAAGATAATCTGACTCCTCTTCATTCTGCTGCTGCTAATGGTTGTCTTAGTGTTGTTGAATATCTTGTTAATCAAAAAGCTGATATAAATGTAAAAAATGAAGATGGTTGCACTCCTCTTCATCATGCTACTAATAATGGTCATCTTAGTGTTGTTGAATATCTAGTTAATCACAAAGCTGATATAAATGCAATAGATAAAAATGATTGGACTCCTCTTCATAATGCTGCTAATAATGGTCATCTTAGTATTGTTGAATTTCTTATTAATCACAAAGCTGATATAAAAGCAAAAAATGAAGATGGTTGCACTCCTCTTCATCATGCTGCTAATAATGGTCATCTTAGTGTTGTTGAATATCTAGTTAATCACAAAGCTGATATAAATGCAAAAGATAATAGTGTTGAGTTTTTAGATTTAATTATACTCCTCTTAATAGAGCTGCTGCTAATGGTCATCTTAGTGTTGTTAAATATCTGGTTAATCAAGAAGCTGATATAAATGCTCAAGCAAGAGCAATGCTTTCATGTGGGACTCCTCTTCATTTAGCTGCTAATAATGGTCATCTTAGTGTTGTTGAATATCTAGTGAATCAAAAAGCTGATATAAATGCAAAAAATAGTGATGTTGAGTTTTAATATTTCATGAGACTCCTCTTCATTTAGCTTTACAAAAAGGTCATCTTAGTGTTGTTGAATATCTAATTAATCAAAAAGCTGATATAAATGCAAAAGATACCAATGTTGAGTTTTAATATTTAATCAAACTCCTCTTCATTTAGCTGCTAGAGATGGTCATCTTAGTGTTGTTGAATATCTAGTTAATCAAAAAGCTGATATAAATGCAAAAGATAGATATAAAATGACCCCTCTTCATTTAGCTGTTAGAAACGATTATCCAAGAATTGTTGAATATTTTGTTAGTCAAAAAGCTAATATAAATGAAAAAGATTATTGTAATATGACCCCCCTTCATGTAGCCTATGATTTTGGCCGTCTTAAAATTGCTGAATATTTAGTTAATCAAAAAGCTGATATGAATGCACAAGATGAATATCGGAGAACCCCATTGGATATTGCTAAAAAACGAGGTTTTATTGGACAATAAGTCAAAATATGATTAAATACCTCATTCATTTATTTTTTTAATTGGTGATTGAACTCAGGTTTTTGAAATTGAAGTTAAGTTGAACAGAATTATTTCCTAATTGTTCTGTATTATCTTGTTATGTTGAGATCAAACATAATGTGATAAGACTAAACATTGATGGTAATGCCTCAAATGATTATGTATTTTTTTTGAAATTGAAACGAACCCAAACACGAGAAAGAGGCAAAAACCTTTTTTAATTTATTCAAGCTATGGAATGCTATCTGATTGAAATATAAATATTCCCCTTTTTGGTTCGAAAATATAAATGATGATGATGGATATATTGATGATGAAAGCTCTGAATAATTCCCCATATTCATTGAGATAAATCCAAAAATGGGCCAACAAAATTGAAAATATATAGTAATAATTATTACAAAGTAAAAAAGCTGACTTTATTACTAAATGAAATGTCCATATATTTGGGGAATAAAGTTGGAAGTGTGGAAATTCTTTGAAATCCAACACCAGCAAGCTTTCAAAGTGTATTTTGGCTGGACAATCTGTTTCTTTTCTGGATCATCTGTTCGTGTCGATTATAGGCTTGGGCAAAAATGCTCGAGCATGCTCGGAGCTCGGAACTTTACAAACGCTCGAGCATTGCTCGAGCAAAAAAGTGTCATCAGAGCTCCTAGCTCCGAGCATTTGTACCTTATTTGAAACTTATGCAAATAAATTTTTGTTTGATTTATAAATTTTTTTTTAACAAATAGCATTTATCATTCAATAAACTAACAATTTCATGTAAAATTAGTTGACTTTTTGAATGAAATGAAAAAACAAGGTAGATCTTTTTTACGGAATTTCTTTCCAAAATGCTCTCAAAAATTAAATTGTTTATTTGGCGGGTAGTTTGTTGTTAATGGATGAGTTAACCATTATTACCGAAACATATCACTAATTAAAGGTT
>Ga0209639_1002946_pt1 | contig 12166 bp, 6 predicted proteins | sample EPASupsiteHSE605_FD_187268 | JGI IMG/M metagenome (GOLD analysis project Ga0209639, IMG submission 187268) | Bioremediated contaminated groundwater from EPA Superfund site, New Mexico - Sample HSE6-05 (SPAdes) (version 2) | ecosystem: Environmental > Aquatic > Deep subsurface > Groundwater >...
CGGAAAACCGAATATTGAAAAGGCAGTTGAGTGTGCCAGGAATCGTATCACTTTGATCGGCTATGGCGAATTAAAGGATGGGCAGGCTCACCTTTTCGATTTACCGCTGCCATTCGAAGAATTCAGCCGCGAGAAAATATTGCGCCGCATGCACTTGATTGACAAACGCATTAATGCTGATTGGACAGCGGTAAGAAGAGGAAGTTTGCAGCATGAGATTTTTGAAAATGATCAGATTGTTGTTTGGGGGGATGACGATGGAATTCAGCTTAAAGTGAATTGCGCCAATGTTGCTGATGATAAATTTGCTGGATCTGTTCCGTATGGATTGATGGCTTCTTTTGAAATTAATAGTGCTGTTGATATTGATGTTTATACTCGGGTTGCGACAAAGATTAGTCCGAAGGTTACTGCATAATTAAGCGTCAAGAAAGGAATAGAATGGTAAAAGCAAAAAAGAAGGTTGAAGAAGTGAACAAATAGTTATCAGTGATACTGCCGAATTAACATTAGCAGTAATAAAGTCCTCACAAAGCAAACCAATGAGTCAGGCTATTGATAGTCGTGCTGTTCGAAAAGAAACCCGTCTGGCATGGGATGCGCTTATTGAATTGTACGGCGATGAAGATATCTTAAAAAATCGTATAGATCAGGCAAAAGATTCAGCATCTGTTGATGATAAAGAGATAATTGAACTTGCTGATAAATATAAAAAGGGGTGGCGTCCCGAGAGATTTTAATCTATATTAAGTAAATAATTGGCAAGAGGTAGCACATTATGTTGATAAATGGCAATTTTGATAAATATGATAGAGAAACTTCAGAATGCATTGTAGCTTATCTGGACTTATTAGGTGTCGCAACAAGAATGAAAGCTGATAGGGAATACCAAAAAATATCAATGAATAAATTGCATAATTTATATACTTCGTCTATCCGATTATCAAAAGAAATTGCCATTGAAGGATATGACGAGATACAGTTTAAGATTTTTTCAGATAACATTATTATTACAAAAAGTCTTTCAAAAGATCCTACAAAAAGGATGCTGGATATAAAATGTGTTTTAAATTGTGTTTCTCATTTTGCATGCTCATCTGTTGGTGATGGTGTTGGGTGGTTAGTTAGAGGCGGGATAACAATAGGAGAGCTATTTATTGATGATACTATGGTTTGGGGAAATGCATTACTTAAGGCATATGATCTTGAAAATAATATAGCGATTTATCCACGGATCGTAATCGACTCCGAAATATTGCATGAAATTGATAAAGATAAAGCTTTGTATGAATATATAAAGAAGGATTTTGACGGTATTATTTTCCTAAACTATCTATCAATTTGGCATTTTGGTGGGCAGATGTTGATGAATGGCTTTAACATGATGCAGGATGAACTTAGTGGAAAATACGCAGAACGTGTTTACCCAAAATATTGTTGGCATATGAATTATGTGAATCATGAATTGGATAAAAGAATGAACGTAAGGATAGGAAATTTAGATTAGCACTAAGACAAAAGTAAGTGATTGTATTTTCCGCAAGGGGGTACCTGAGGGGTGCGGCATCTTTTTTGCAAACTCGAGCCACGTTGGTGTTACTTCATTGTAAGGTATATTTAGTTATATGTTTCCATGGACGCAGCACGAGGAGACGGTCAGTTGTCTTAAGAAAATAGACAGCTAGAAGCCGCGCCACATGCGGTTTCTAGAACTGGGGTCTAAATTGTATAATAATTTGATAGGACTACCCTTGAGACTGTGATTAATTCAGAAAACAGTAGGGGCTAGGAATTGCCAGATTGCTCCATATTTTTATGGACGGTCTGCTTTTTTGTGTTTTCAAGAATAAATTTATACAAGATTAGAAGGAATATTTAGAAATATGTTGAATGCTTGGGGGGAACTATCTATTTGTTGTTTTTTAACCTCTCCGCTATCCATTGCTGAGATTTAAGCTGTCATTGTATATTGCATATGCAAGAGGAGATAGAAAATGAACACTTCAATGACTACAGAAAACATACTCGACACAATCCAAGAAATAGTAACATTCAAATCTGGCATTTTTCTGGATTATAATCAAATTCGTGAATACATGAAGGATGCTAATACATTACTTTGCGACCTAGTACTAAAAAGCAAAGCACATACGCTACATAGATTTCGTCCTGAAGAACTTCAAGAAATAGTTAATAAGATAAGAGTAAATCTAGGAGAGTTAGAAGATGATTCGCCTTTATTAATTTCAAAAGCAATAACTCAATATCCAGAATATGCTGATGAAATAGGCGCTGTAGTCAATGTATTATTACCTTGTTTGATGATACACGAAAAGAAATATGGAGCGGAAATGCCTTTAGGTCGTGAATTCGTAAGACTTTTAGAAAAAGAAGCAAATGTAAATAGACAAGTATGTGATATTGTCTTCAATTCACTTGTTAAAGTTCTAAACAGAAGTATTTCTTACGATCAAACAATAAAAGTCTGGGATGGTGTAGTAAAATTATCTGACCTATTTAACTCTGAACTTGAGTCAGTCCCGGTTAATAACTACTTTGACCAACGATTTATAGATTTTCTTTCTAAAAATACAGATTCACTCTACCGTATTCATTGGCGAAAATTCGAAGAATTGACTGCAGAATTTTTTGAACGCATAGGTTTTGATGTGAAAATCGGACCAGGCAGAGGCGATGGCGGGGTTGATGTTTATGCTACTCATATACCGACCAGTCAAGTACTGATAATTCAATGCAAGCGACATTCTAAGAATAATGAAGTTGAAGTTAATGACGTAAAAGCGTTGTACTTTGACATAATCGATAAAAACGCAGATCATGCGTTAATTGCAACAACCTCGAAACTCACTCCAGAAGGAAGAAGAATTACAGCAAGCAATTATCCTATTTCAGCTGCCGAACATGATACCATTGTACAATGGGTGAAAAATATGGAGACACTTGAAAAATTGTAGTTTTTGGTTGGGTCGTATAAAGGAGGTTCTATGAGGAAAATTTACATCAAGCTAGAGAACTGCTATGGTATTCCAAAGTTTGAATATGAATTTGAATTTGATATCAATAACAATAAGGCGCATTTAATATATGCACCTAATGGAGTCATGAAAACGTCCTTCGCTAATACAATGAAAGATATATGCAGCGGTAGTGATTCTAAAGACAGCTTTTATCCCGAGAGAATAACACTAAGAACAGTTAAGTTTGATAATGCAACTGGAAATGACTTAACTGCAAATGACGTTCTTGTTATTGAACCATATGCGGAGAACTACAAAGCTGAAAATATGAGTATTCTTCTTGCGAACGAAGCATTAAAAGAAGAATACGAAAGAATTCATCGTGAAATAAATGAAAAAATGGGCAGGGTAACTTCCAATTTGAATAGCTTGTCTGGTAAACGAAGCTCAGAAGAAATTCTTGCTTTTGATTTTGATTTCTTGCCAAAAAATGTTTTTGAATGTTTCGAAAAGATTTTTATTGAACATAGTGATATCGGAGTGAGTGATTTTTCTCATATCAAGTATGGAAAGCTATTTACTTCGGACTCAGAGAAAATTTTAGCTGATAGTACTGTTATTAGCCAACTTCAGGCATATATACAACAATATGAGCGTCTGCTCTCGGAATCAACGGTATTTAAGGCTGCTTTTAATCACAATAGCGCTGAAGATGTTTTGAAATCACTAGGAAAAGAGGGGTTTTTTAAGGCTGACCATAAGATTTTACTTGCAAATTCAGACACGTCAATTGGTGAAAAAGAATTTAAGAAAATTATTGCAGATGAAAAGAGTAGAATTTTAGACGTTGCATTGGCTGATGAATTCAAGAAGATAGATGATCTATTGTCTTCAAAAGCAGGAAACAAAGCTCTGAGAGATTTTGTTTTTGAAAATAGAGAAATCATTCCTGAGTTGATTGATGTGAAATCATTTAAGAGAAAAATCTGGATATCATACTTACTCAAGGATTTATCTGTTTTTAAAGAAGCCGTTATGAACTATCAAAATAATAAGAAAAGGCTTGAGCAAATCGTTCAAATAGCAAAATCCCAAACATCAAAGTGGAATGAAATAGTATCACAATTCAACGATAGATTTAGTAATATGCCATTTCGATTGGATATAGAAAACAGAGATGATGTTGTATTGAAAAGCAAACTGCCATCCATTGCATTTGTTTACAAAGACAGGGGTCAGGAAACAAGCGTTGAGGAAAAAGACTTAATTCTTCACCTAAGCAATGGCGAAAAGAAAGCTCTATACTTGCTCAATATTATGTTTGAAATTAAAGCTCGCAAAGAACTGGGATTACCTACGTTTCTCATAATGGATGACATTGCTGATTCTTTCGATTATAGAAATAAATATGCGATTATTGAATACATCAAGGATATCGTTGATACGGATTTGTTCATGCCAGTAATTTTAACGCACAATTTTGATTTTTATAGAACTGTTGCTGGCAGAGTCGAGATAAAACCCACTTCAAATTTTGTGCTCAAAAGCGATACTGAGGTACAACTTGTCCATGGGCAGTATTTCGAAAACGTATTTGATTCGTGGCGAACAAATGTTTATTCAAATGACGCAATTTTTCTTTCATCGATAGCATTTATCAGAAATTTAGTTGAGTATACAAAAGGCAGGAAACATGCTGCTTATCTAAATCTTACAAGTTTGTTGCATTTTAAAAAAGTCTCTATTAATGGTGCTATGACTACAGATAGCATTAAAAACTCTGATGTGATAGCTTGGTATTGTAATGAATGGGGACGAGAATCTACTAAATTCAAACAAGACCCATCACAGAAAACAACCGATTTGATCTTTAAAATTGCTGAAGATATTGCGGGAAATCCGACAGAAGCTATCGAAATTGAAAAGAAAATTACTTTATCCATAGCCATTAGATTAAAAGCTGAAAAATATATGATTGACAGAATTAACAATGACACAACGGTTAATGCAATTACAGGGAACCAAACACGTAAACTAAAAGATATGATTACGTTTGACAACACTGATCTGAATGATTTGAAGAAACAGGAAATAATTGAAAGAGTTCTAATTATCACATCCGAAAACATACATATCAACTCATTCATGTATGAACCGATTGTAGATATGTCACTTGGTGAATTAATTAAACTGTATAAAGATGTTAAGGTAAATCTATAGTTTAACATTACATAATCGTGTGGGGCTTGGGGAGTGTATTCATTACACAGCTAGATAACCAAAATCGGTGGTATTCCGGGGCACCTCATCGATACCCAATCCCGCCCTGTTGCGCCTTGCTAAGTTCAAGAAGCTGCCTTGATAAAGCCTAGCCAGCAGTCAAGTGCCGAGTCTTGCAATAGAAGGCTTACTTTAAGGGATACTGGACGTTCGCTACCTTTCCGGTTTAACCAGATTTCAGAGGGGGGTTATCACTGGTAACTGAAGCAATAATTCGTGATAAGCTTGCAAGCCGGCTCGAACTTATCGAACCAGGATTGCGTCTTGTCGAGGTGGAACACAGCCTTGAAGCATCGGGAATAACTAAAGGACGGATCGACATACTTGCAAAAGATCGTTTTGGACAATATGTAGTAATTGAGATAAAAAAGAGCAATTCTACTGCAAGAGAAACTCTTCACGAGTTACATAAGTATACAGGTTTGCTTCGAATCAATTATAGGCTAGCCCCAGATCGTATTCGCTGTGTGGTAGTCTCAACTCAATGGAAAGAGCTTCTAGTTCCATATTCCGAATTTTGCAGGTCCTTTCAATATAACGTACAAGGGTTACTCCTTACGTTAGACGATCATGGCAATCCGGTGACCGTGAGTAAAATTATTCCACTTCCTGAGGTACCGATTGGGAGAGTCTGTCCTGAACATTTGAGCTACTTATTTACATCGTCTCATCGTCGTGATTTTGTTATGGAACAGCTTAAGTCATCTCTCGATCATTTAGGTATTAAGGACTATAGTATTCTCAAAATGGACTATATGGGTGGGAATTCAAATGTTATATATTCTCATGCTGTATACGTTGTTGTGGATCAGTTTAATGACGACATGAGAAAGCGTCTTATTAAAGAGCTTAATCTCGATAGTGAAGAAATTATGGAAATGCTAGAAATCAATCCTTATGTCGTAGAATCGATGATCTTAGCTTCTTTGTACGATACTAAGAATTTAGAGGAAACGGTTGAAATTGGTTATCCAGAGAAATTTATTATATTACTATCCACTTGGAAAGTGATTTCAGTGACCTGTAGTGGACGTTGGTTATTAATGAAGCAGTCCGAAGATGATGATTCAGAACTTATTCAAAGTATTAGTGGTATCGAGGGGCAAAATGCTAATTACTACCAAGTGTTTACTTCGCCGCGATTTCGAAATCGTTGGGAACAAGCACAAGCAGACGCAGCATATTGTCTTCAAGGTAACTCTGTTTGGACTGCCGCATTTAACTATTTTTGGGAAACAATCGCGCATTCTGACCCTGAAGTTGAGGTATCAGTTTCTGTGTATAACCCTCTGAGTGGAGTTCTGCCTTTAATTGGTTACCTGCGAACTAGGGAAATAAGATCATTGCCAATGTTGGAGATCATTGCCTCAGGAGGGAATGAACCAATACTTCGTTCCGTTATTGGTTTTGTTATTTGGGATGGTCAAACATTTCCTAAGGATGTACAAACTACTCTTGGAACGAGATTTAGGGACTCTTTTAAAATGATTGAGTTATACATGTTAGGGGGTTTGTGGGAGTATGACGAAAAAATACTGAGATTACATGGAATGGAGTATTGTATTTTATTTATAGAAACTGACGAAAAGTCACAAAAAGTCCAGCGATTGATATATCATGGTAAAAAATTAGAATTTCAACCTAATGACCCCGCATCAATTTACTCTGTAGATGATTTCGTAACACAAAATATGGGATATAATAGGAACCTATTGGAATGGTATGGGAATCATGTATATGAGTTATAATCGAGGTTGAATTTGAATAGTCGGATTTAATAAACTTACTGATTAAGTGAGGCCTCCAATGTTAGAGGAAGACTCAGAAGTAGGATGAAAATGCCCACCTGCGAGAGCAAGGTTAAAACCAAATAATCTAAACGGCTTTGCGAAAATAAAGATATGTAATCCAGGGTTTTAAAAAGCTCTGGATTTTACTATTATCGGCAAAAAACGGGAGGTGTTGATGCCATTTTTACGACAAATTGTCCAAATTCGGCGGTACAACTTTGGAGTTGTGATTTATTGCCGTTCCGCGTCGGATCCATGAACCTTTGCGGAACGACAAGTTCAGCCTTAGTAGTGTTAGGATTACATATTTTTTTTGCAAGTGAAAAACAAGAGCTTTTGAGACCAAATATAGGTTGAGGGTTGAAATAAACGTATGCGCGGCCTTATTATTATGTTGTGACATTAATTTACAGAAAGTTTTTTATAAATCGTATATCAAAAAAATGCTCAGAGCCAAACGGTATAGAGAAGAGCTTTGCTTACTTTGAATTAAACAAATGTATGAATTTCTTGGATCAAATCGATTACGAAAATAGTGAATTAATTTATTAATATCGTGTTATAGAGATATTGTATAAGAGAAGGGCGAGGTAAATTATATATGCTCTTTATTAAATCAGATATCGGTGCACAATCAGCTTGGAAGGGTTATTCGTCTCAGACCCTATATATTGCTTCAAGGATAATGGAGGAAACTGCCAATGATGAGTACTATCCGGAACACCTGGAAGATCTGTTGATTAAACGTGATGGACAAGTTGTTGAAGCTGTGCAGGTGAAAAACCTATCCGACCCTCTTGCTATCTCTGATTTAGCTTCAACCAAGGAGTCCAGGAGTGGAGAAGGTTTTTTTAAGAGGACATCAAGTTTACGCAATTCCGAACGTATGCTTCAAACACTACGAATTGTATATTTCGGGGAATTGGGACAGGAGTTGCAGGAACTTTCTAATGGGGATATTTTAACTCATAATAAAATCAAAGACAAACTCATAAACAAACATGGACTATCAAGTGAGGATGCTTTATGGATTTTAGCCAAAATCCGTTTTCAAAAAGCTGATATTCAATTGCTGGAAGAACAAATACTGAGCCAGCTTCAATCTTATGTTCCCACGATAGCAGCTCCGGAACTGGCTCGCACTCTTTTAATTCAATATATCTCCGATCTGTCTAAAACCAAAGGTTATACCTCGTTGGCCCTGTGGCAGGAAAAAATATATAAAATCGGTACGGATATAGCTGCCATGGACGGCTATTACAAAGAATATCAAAAATCCCTAATCCGGTTGAGCGACATGATCTCGGAAAAGCCACTGGAGATACTTAAGCAAGAATTTTCACAGGGTATTTCTACACATCCTGCGCATATTCGGAATAATTTGGACTTTGTCCGTATAGAATGGCTAGACAAACTCGACGCGGCACTGAGCAATTATAAAGCCGTAATTATCAAAGGGGTGTCTGGGCAGGGAAAAACCGCCTTATGTCATAGATTTCTTTTGAATAATTATCCTGAACAGCTTGTGTTTTGCATCAGACATGTACAGTCGCCTCGCCAGGCTGAAAATCTGGTAAGTGCCTTGCAAGGCATTCTTAAACATGCCCGGGATATTATTTTACATATTGATGTCAATCCGGGAGAGGTCAATTGGACCCTATTGCTTCAGGAACTGCAGGCGAGAGGGGTTTCAGTTCCGGTCTTGGTATCCATCCGGGAAGAAGATTTTAAATTAGCTAAAACGGATGAAAGCGTTATCTCAATCGATGTGATCGAATTGCATTTTTCCAAGATAGAGGCGGAAAATATTTTTACGGCCTTGACATTGGAGAACCCGCATCCGATCTTCCGAAGCTTTGAGGAAACATGGCGACAGTTTGGGGAAGAAGGTCCGTTCCTAGAATTTATTTATCTCCTCAACAATAATCAGACCTTACGGCAGCGGCTGCTTATACAGATAGAACGCTTAATCAGCGAGAAGAATCCTGACTCCTGGCTTATGCTTCTGAATTTGGTTTGTTATGCCGGGAAGATAGGTTGTCCTGTGCTATATGAGGATGTTAAACGTGAATCTAACTGCGACACGGCCATTGCAGCCTTGGATAGAATGAGTAAGGAATATTTACTAAAAAGTTCCGATGACGGCCGATTTATTGAAGTGCTTCATCCTTTACGGGCGACTATTCTTTACAATATCCTTCAGGAGAAAATTGCTTATAATCCTGCCGAGCTGCTTATTACAGCGATAAAATGTGTCGAAGGCCGCTATCCGCAAATCATGTTAATGGATTATTTTACACATAATCCATTTAATCCGTCAGTAATAGGTGCGCTTACTGCTGTTTCTTGCCGTGACTGGACCATGTACGCTTGTATACTGAAGACAATGCTTTGGCTTGACGTAAAATTGTATGCCGAACGCAATCAAAATGTATATGACCGGCTTATCGCTGAAAAGGGCAATGGCTGGCTCGATTTTTCACCCCTTGATATTTCCGGTCAATTTAGGCCAAATATATTTATCGCAGAAGGCATGGCGGATAATTTCCCTGAAAAGGCGGAAGCGATACGAAACATTATCGAATGGATGAAAAATTCACTGACCAGTACGGTTATTACTTATGAGACAATAGATCTTTGGGTGAAAAATGCGAATGTCCCGCTCAACGCGCCTAAAGCGGATGCTGAATGCTCTGATTTTGGTTACGCTTTATTTTGGTTAGCCAAAAGAGGACAAATAATTCAATTGCCATTTCCACATGAGATACTCCAAGAAACGGCTAAAGACGGTGACATACAGGCTAAGGCGGATATGGCGGCTGGCCTTTATTTTCAGGAGAAACAGGATGATTATAAGCTTTGCGAAGCGATTTTAAGAGCCCGTATTATACAACACTTTCGTGTGATTAAAATGGCAGTGACGAAATCGGAAGTATGCTATGAGTTTGTCCCGTCATACTTTGCTGATGATGAGAATAGTCATTTGCCCAAGAATTTCAATCATTACTGGGTCATGAATATGGTGGATATCTTAAGCAAGCTATATCCGGATAAAGAATTTATCGGTGCCAAACTGATTGGGGTTGATTTGTTTCGTGATTTAGGGATACAAACAATGGATCATCAGAAACGAATTAATCGATCCAATTTACCGAATAAGTGGATAACAGAAATAAATTCTTGGTTTATAACTCGTATAAATTACGGGAAAAGGCCTGCAGACTGGAAAGAATATGTTAAGCGAGTAGACGCCATACGCCGGAATACTATGGATTTGGTTCATATTGTTATTGAAACTCTAGATTACCTCTATAAAAAATGTTCTATTGATCAAGCACGAATTGATAAATTGCTAAAAGCAATCGACCTCTTCAAAAGCCTTATACACGATGAATTCCTTCTTCCCAAAAATGCAGTTGATTCCTATTGTTTGTATCGAGAGGGTATGGCTTCAAGCGATAATGAAAATGAAAAGAATAAGTTAATGAAAACAAAGCGAGCCCCTGTTATTTCTGGATTTTCTTTGCATTTTTATCAGGATCTTAGAAAGAATTTTCATGATGTATATCAAAGTTTAGATAATTTTATAAATAATGGCTTTCCAAATATACTGGCTTCACGAATTAAAAGAGAAGAAATTGATCAATCGAAAAATCCAAGGCTCACACTTATTAACTTGTGCGATGCTTCTAAAGCGCTTTTGCGAATGCAGCAAGAATTTAATAGACTATTTTTTACCTATGTGGCAAAAGACTATCCTGCATTCGAACAAAATGAACAAGAAGAAATGCTTACGCTGCTGAATCTATGGCATCATGTATTAAGCAATCCACCTCGTGGATATACACTTCGATATGAAGCCAGACAAAATTACCGGAAAACAGGTAAGTTTGTTAAAGACGGCTTTGAAAAAGCTGTCTCCGCAGCGGGAAGAGTTGTTATTGTAGATAAATCAGCGGTTGAAGACAATAAAACGGTATATTTGTTACAGGATTACGATCCTTTTCAGCAAATACCAATTGAAAACATGCTTAAGGATATATACTTAAACTTACGCAAGCAATGGAAAGACGCCGCAGAATTTCAGAGTATGCGATGGTACTTGGAGACCCAGTGGCCCAAGATGGTTTTCGTACCCTTGTACCAAGGATTGCCTATATTTGGCGGGTTCCAAATGCCCTTGTATAAAATTTTGGATACTGATGATGATCAGCTTGTCACCTTTTTATTTGCGGCAGAAATTCCGGTAGAAATTTTTCATCAATTGGATATTGAGTATTTTAGGATAGAAACCTGGCTAAAGGCTGTCGGCAATATGGGGAAATTAAGACTGTTACTCATTCAGTATAACGATGTGGTAAAGCATACATCCGGTGAATCTGATGTTTGTGAACAAGGCCTTGTGATTTATTTGCAGGCATTGTTCAACGATATTGCCGAAACGATGATGAATATCATAAGACTTATTGAATCGGGAACCAATATTCTGGACAGTACAGGAGATGCTGACGTAGAGGAACTCTTTGGTCTCATGACTGCCCCTTTGAAAAAGGCTGAAGATATTGAAGACATCGTGAAGTCGCTGCGTCCCTTTGATGAATTGCCGGAGCAACTAAATAATGCGGTGCTTGCCATGGTGCTCTTAACGCCTTGGCTCATAAAGACCTGAAAAGCTTGACGGTTGTATTTTGACAAAAGGTTGAGTGATAGACAGATTGGTGATTTATTTAGTATCTCCCGTGGTAAGGTGGCCAATCTAAAGAAAAAATTCAGGATTTCCATTAGGAATCAAATATGCGAGGAACTTATTGAACAACGGGGCAATAATTTAGAAAGGAATTGTAAAATTTCAAGAGAATTATTAAAATACTGCTGATTAGAATTGGATAAAAGTGCATCAAAAACGAATTGATTATTGAAGTTAAGGACCACAAAGGATTGCATAGGACTTGCTGGATATTGTAAGTAATTATGTGTTTTCAGGAGAAGTGCATTGACTATGAATGAGGATTTCATTCTGGAAATTATCCGCCCAAAATTAAACGAATATCAGGAACTGACTTATGAGGAATTTGATCAGTTATTTTCAGCATTCCGAAATGCTGAAAGTATGAGATC
>Ga0209639_1002948_pt1 | contig 12164 bp, 12 predicted proteins | sample EPASupsiteHSE605_FD_187268 | JGI IMG/M metagenome (GOLD analysis project Ga0209639, IMG submission 187268) | Bioremediated contaminated groundwater from EPA Superfund site, New Mexico - Sample HSE6-05 (SPAdes) (version 2) | ecosystem: Environmental > Aquatic > Deep subsurface > Groundwater >...
TTCGACAAGAGGAAATAAAAATGAAGAACAGAAATATTGCCCCAATGCTAAAAGTCATAATTGCTGCTGCTTTGTTTGGAGCAAGTGCACCTCTTTCAAAACTGCTTTTAAGTGAAATTGCTCCAACTCTAATGGCGTCTTTTCTATACCTCGGAAGTGGTATTGGTCTTTATGTTCAGAGATTCGTACAGAGATACTTCCGAAGTTTTTTAGATAATCGTTTCAGTGATGAGGCAAGACTCACCAGAAACGATTTGCCTTGGATAACGGGCGCTGTACTTGTAGGTGGGATAGCAGCTCCCATTGTCCTGATGTTTGGCCTGAAAAATACACCGGCCTCTACGGCTTCCCTTTTGCTGAATTTTGAGGGTGTGGCTACTACCGTAATTGCTGTCGTTGCATTCAAAGAGGCTGTCGGGAAAAGGATATGGTTAGCTGTACTACTAATTACCACGGCAAGTATTTTGCTTTCATGGGATTCATCTAGGCAGTGGGGTTTTTCATTGGGGGCCATCGGAATACTTAGTGCTTGTGTACTTTGGGGAATAGACAATAATTTCACCCGAAATGTGTCGTCTAAAGACCCTCTCTCGATTGTTACAATCAAGGGATTAAGTGCTGGTACCTTCTCTTGATTCTATCCGTTGGTTTAGGTTTTCAGTTACCTTCGTTCAGATTTATTCTTGTGGCGATGGTCTTAGGTTATTCAGTTACGGGCTAAGTATCGTACTATTTATTCGAGCTATGAGAGAACTAGGGACTGCTAGGACAAGTACCTTGTTCGGAACGGCACCTTTTGTTGGAGCAGTACTATCTTTGTTCTTGTTCAAAGAAAGCCAGGGAACCTTGTTTTACTTTTCTCTGCCTATCATGCTCATCGGAGCGATCTTTTTGCTCAAGGAGGACCATGCACATTTACATAAACACGACAAAATAGCACACGAGCATAGGCATAACCATAGGGATTCGCACCATACACACTGCCATGTGGGTGATGAGATACCGAAAAGTGGCTATCACTCTCATGACCATGAACACGAATTCATGATTCATGAACACCAACATGCTCCCGATATTTGTCATAGACATGCACATTTGTCCTAAACAAAGTTGTCATAGATCCCATACACGTCAGGATTGGATAGTTTAGTTACGCTTCTTTTTATCCAATCGTGAGACTCCCACTTCTACAAGTGGGAGTGGTACCTCGTACTCTGCTTCGGTGGTGGTAGACTCCCCCACCGAAGTCTCGATGTTCAACTTTAGTTGAACGAATTCACTACGGCTATGGAGGTTAAGAAACATGATTATGCTTTTGGGAGAGACGGCTGCGGCGCGTGAGATTAGTAAATGTCTCGATATTAGAGGGCTTGAATTCATACGATTGCAAGCCTGGACAGCAAAGACCTGCATGAAGGCGCCAACATTAATCATGGATGCCAGCCCTCCTTCCAGCAATATAAAGTTGGCGCCTCTACGCCAATGGTGTGAGCAACTGGGTATTCCTTACCTTAGGCTTGAAAGGCCAGAAACTGTCATCCCAGTTAGCTTATTAATATATCCAGTTTATACTTGGGATGAAGCGTTGCTCCGGTTGGAACAGCGAGTTGCTGCGATGCATCAAGCGAAAGGACGAATAGTAACAATTTTCGTGACAACGGGAAGCCACCAATTGGAGAGCATCGTGCAAAGCTCCTTTGCTCGCTATGCTCGTCTAGTTGTTAGGGTTCTTCCAGAAGGACGCCTAGTTCAAAAATGTCAAGAACTAGGCATTTCAACAAGGGATATCGTAGCTATGCAAGGGCAATTTTCTAAAGATATCAACAAAGCGCTCTTTAAATTCTATGGAGCAGATATTCTATTAACCAGAGATAGCGGTTCTGCAGGTGGGACAGATACAAAAATCTCGGCAGCCTTGGAATTGGGGATCGATACAGTCCTTGTGAAAAGAGCCAAGATGAGTGCTGGTTTGATCGTATATAGTGTTCAGGAATTACTGGATTGGGTGGATGCAAATAGCTCAAAATGGATTGCTAATGCCGAAGGTAAGATCACTACGCTCATAAGGTAAAGTCAGACGCTCGACCAGTAAACATCTTGTAGGGCTACTCCCATCGAAGTAAATTAAGGAACACCCACTTGAAGAAGTGGGTGTCTCGGAATTGATTAATCCAATCGTGAGACTCCCCCGCCGAAAACTCGATGTTCAACTTTAGTTGAACGAGTTCACTATTGAGGCTCATGGGACGAAAATTGACTCCGAGGATAATACTAACTACCGGCAAGGAGTTTAACAAGCCAACGCTGGAAATAATCACTAAGAGGGCACTTCAGATCAATCATGCCAAGGGCTTTGAAGCAAAATTTTTCTTTTTAATGTTAGAGTAGTCTAACATTAAAATCTCTTTAGAAAGTAAATGTCCTTCCTTCCACATTGGGAAAGAAAATTTTTTTAACCAATGATGAGAATGATTATCAATCATTAACAACTTTCTGGACTGAAGAATAAAATGATGATTATGCTTGCCTAAACTGCAATAAATGTAAATGATAACGGTTATCATTTACATTTATAAATAACTATGCTAAAATGATACTTGATACCGGAGGGCGATATATGCTTCTGAAGATTTGTTTAACCTTATGAAAACTTAGAATCTGATCAAGCATAGAAATTTATTTTCGAGAGGTTCTTATGATTATTAGAGATTTATTACAGATTAATATTGAAGCATGTGATAAGGAACACTTTAGAATGAGTGTTCTAGCTGATAATTTCCTCAGGGGAAGACTATTTGCAGTCGTGATGATTGTGTTAGAACTTATTTTAGTCGTGATGGATATACATGCGGCAATATTTAGAGGGCATGGTCGATTTCATTTTAGTTCGTTTTTGATAATGTATTTAATGATGCTTCTTTTAAATATAATATATCTGTTATTTCTTAACAAATTCAAGGAACTTCAGGAAAGATCAATTAGCCAACTAAGAAATTTAGAGATTGGATTGGTTGTTTACATAACCCTATTAATGTCATGGGGCAGTATCGTTTCACTGATGGATCAAAAACTATATGGACAGTTAATAGTGTTCATGGTAAACATGATTTCTTGCTCAGTGCTCTATTTATTGGATAACAGAAAGATAATGATTCCTTATGTCTGCTCAATTCTAATAATCTCTATAGGCTTGCCGTTTTTTCAAAGCTCAAGTGAGCTTCTTATGGGGCATTATGTGAATTTAGGTGTCTTTATTTGTATTTCTTGGCTAGCTTCAAGAATTGTTTTTCGAGATTATTGCAGCGATTACAAGAATAGGAGACTGTTGCAAAAAACGAATATTCTCCTTGAAAGACAGATTGAACAGAACTCCGTGCTTAAGCTGAAACTTGCTGCAGCCGACTTTCAGTCTAATGAACTGGCACTGCTTGATGAATTAACGGGAATACCAAATCGAAGAAGCTTTAGGAATTTCATTGACATTGCATTTAAACGCTCTGTCAATGAAAATTCGGTTTTATCGATCATTATGGTAGATGTTGACTATTTCAAGCAATTTAATGATAATTATGGTCATAACGAAGGGGATAGAGTACTAGTAGCAGTTGCGAATCAAATCAATTCTGTAGTGAGACATAAAATGGATTTCGTTGCCCGATGGGGCGGGGAAGAATTTATTTATGCCGCATTTAATACAAATGCAACAGAGATCGAAAAAATCGCCGAAACAATTAGAAGTAACGTTTTCGACCTTAAAATTCCTCATCGATTTTCTAATAATTGGAACTATATTTCGGTGAGTCTTGGAACTTGTACAATTGGTGTAAGAGGAAAGGACGATGTTGGTAAAGGCATCGAACGAGCCGACAAAGCTTTATATTTGGCGAAATCTGGTGGGCGTAACTGTGTTAGGGTTAATACCTTGGAGGTAATGGGTGTGACTGGCTAGACATCCGGCCGATTAAGTATGATTGTCCGGCTTGTAGGTCGAATTCGAAAATAATAAATTTTATTACAAGGAACTATCTGGCAGGGATTCGCGAAGGATTGTGAAGGCTGGAGAGGTAGTCGAAAGTGATGGGAACCAAGGTCAAGAACGATATAAGAAAAAACGCAGAAGGGATTGACACTTTTGTGTAGAATACTATATGACGACATAGCAACCGTTCATTATGAAAAAAAGAGACCATGGAGGTCTTGCCTGGACATCAAGTCTAGTCATTTATTCCATGGTCTTCTTCATTTTACAAAGGAGGTGATTATCGGTATATGAACCCCTGCCGGATGTCTTTCCATAGGTTGTAATGGAATGAAGTCTACGTTCCAAAATGCCTTCAAAATCTTCTTGCATCTTATGTGCGAAAATGTCAACTCGGACAGGAACAGGCTTTTTGAGTTTGAAAGCTGCCGAACTAGGATATAAGTGTACGGGAGTGGACATCTCGGAAGGGATGATGACCATTGCCAAGCAGCATGCTGTTGAAAAAGGACTGGAGATAAACTTTATCAAAGGCGCTGTCGAACGATTGCCTTTCCCAGATAACTGTAAGGATGTCATAATGAATCGTAGTGTGATGTGGACGCTACTTCAACCGGAGGTGGCTTTAAAGGAATGGCTGCGGGTACTAAAACAAGGCGGGGTGCTCCTGTGCTTTTGTTCGATAGGGGAAGGAACTGTTGGCAATAACCACTATAGCCAGGAAATTGAAGACATGCTGCCCCTCAAAGGTGGTACCAAAGAAATGTTTCTAACTGCTCTTGAAAAGGCTGGTTTTAGGGAAGTGCAAGCAATAATACTTGAGGGAATCAAAGACAAGCATGGCGATAAAGACTGGTATGTGATTAAAGGGAGAAAATTGTAAGGGAATTGAAGTTGTTCAGGTGAAATCATGAATTCCTAAAAAATTATTTTACAGAGCAAGACCCTGAAGGTGTTTGCATGGGCCATGGAGGTTCGACTCATTAGAGTCAACTTTCATGGTCTTTTTTAGGGGATATACCCAGCGCTTTTGGATGTAAATGCTTGAGAATATCACATCGGCGTGCTATGATGGATATGCGATATTGGATAAATTTGGTGGCATTATGATTTCATTTCATACTGCCACCTGCCAGAAACGAGAACATTTAATGCCTATCTGTCAATTGAATGCTAGGACCTGGCTTATTAAACGCCAAGGAATGGCTCGTATTTTTGGCAAGAAAGAAAAATGGAAGTAAAACTAAGTTGGAGGGGTGTTTTAATGGTGAAAGAGTACTGGTTAAAAATGAACGATCAGCTAGTTGCAGAAATTCATCATGATGAAGACACAAATTTACTTAGTATGGAAATAATAAATCCAGATATATTCTTTGGGCGGCTGGATAAATTATACTTCAATGATGCTATGGTTCGTCGGTGGATGGAATCTAGACTTACTCCTGAATATCAAGGGGAGTATGATAAGTTTCTATATAAATTAGGGTTAACTGGAAAAGAACCCGATGTTCGATGGCAAGTCTTCTTAAGAACTAGAGCTGCTAATGTAAAAGATAAAATGTGGTTAGCCTTCAGAAAAGACGAAACTTATGAAGAAGGGAGTCCTTGGTATAAGCTTTTAAATCCTGATCTATTTCCTGGTGCAGTGAAGGAGATAACAAGTCATGTTACTTAACACATTTTCACAATTAAACTTGGAAGGTGCCAATATAAAAGAATTATTAAGATATAACGGTGAATTGGTGGTCGTTAAGAAGCCACTTCAAGATAATTGTTATGATAATATTAGCGAAGTTTTAGCTTATGAAATTGCAGTTCTCTTAGTGTGACTTAACAGAATAAATGACAAAACCGATATATAAAAAGATCACACGAGATATCATGGGAAACCCAGAGATACCAAGGGTTTGAGCGGGATAGCCTGTCATTACTGGGACAACTATTATGAGAATGAAAAAACGAACCACAAAAAAAGAAAAAAGAGCAACAAAAAGCACTGGAAGCCCTGTAGCGCAAGGGTTGGGGTGCTTTTTTGTTGCTCTTTTGATAGTTTATCAGAATCACCTAAGTAATGAAAGTGGTATAGCGTGCGAACGGTGCGTGCGAAAGCGTTAGATTGTTTGCAGTGATTAAAATTACAGTCAAAAAAACCAGTCATACCAACGGTTTCATAAGATAACGCAAAAGTAACGGGGCGTGCGAATAGCGTTACTTTTCTCTTCTTGTACACCAAAAGCAAAGTGACAAAATGGACAATTTGAAAAAAGCATGTCACTTTGGCTATTCATGCAGGTTTCAGGGTTTTTTTGATGCTAAATTATGCCCAAAGCAAAGTGACATGATTTACCTAGTTCTTACCTATTTAATAGTAAAAATGATAAAGGTCAAAAAAACCGGCTACGTGCTGGTTATAACGTGGAAATATTTCCACAAATAGAACTAAAAATAAAGCCTTACTCATTAGGTTCGTTGAATTCATGAAGCATATTTTGATTTGCTTCTTCTGCCGGTATTACACCGATCACTTTGCCCAGGACTTTTATCTTAGTCAGGTCGTTAACGACAATATCTTTCATGGAACAATTAGCTGGTTTCAGCCTTACCTCAAAATCAACCAGGTGAAACTTCTTGATCGTTACTTCCCCAGCAACTTTAACCAGGGCGATCTCCCCGGTTTCTACTGTTGGCTGAGGATTTATGATCACCAGGTCTCCGCTATTAATATTGGCCTCAATCATGCTTTCCCCCTTAACTCTTATGAGGAAAGAATTCTTATTAATCTTGGCCGTCGGTACAGAAAGGAAACCTTCCAAGAGTTCTTCAGTAAGAATTGGTGTGCCGGCTGCGGCGGTACCCAATATAGGCAAATAGACTCTCTTCTCTTCTTTGACTGGTTCGGGTTCTGGATCGGGAGCCGGTGCGCGAGTCTTACTTAATGCTTCTTCTAAAACATCGGGAAGTTTTTGAGATAAGAGGAATGCAGTATATGTTTTGAGCGCGTTCCGGCTATCGTTATCCAAAAGATTAAAGGCTTCAATCATCTTTTGGATAACGATATCTAGGGTGGGTTGGATATCAAAGTCCTTGCCAGTTAGTAGCCAATCAGATGGAACCTTAAAGAAGGAAGAAACCTCTTTAAGAAATATTGCCGAAGCCATTATTTCTCCTTTTTCTATTCGGCTAAGGTTAGCCCTAGATACACTTGCTAAATTATCAGCCAGATCATCTTGGGTCAATTTCTTATTATTAAATGTTGACCTTAATAGTTTCACCCTTGCTCCAAGATCTTGCTTAAAAGAATCAATTTCTCCCATATAATATCATTCCTCTTTCTACTTGGTGCATATATGAAAGTGCTGAGTGTAAATTTCCTAATATGCACAATTTACTATTGATAATTTCCACATATGCACATATAATAGTCTTGCAAGGGAATACTTTCCACAAAGTAAGTTTAATACAGCCCAAGTAAAGGCACAACGGCATACATTTGTCGGAATTATTGGAAGAAAGGAGTAAAAGGCCAAGACGGTAACCTGAAAACATGAATCATGACGGGCGGTCGGACTATCGGGAGATTAGCACCGATGCCGGTGTTTCTTGGAGTAGGGAAATGTCCTTTAGGTTGTAGTTAGAAGTTATCTAGTATGTATCGAGGGGGAGATATTTTGAAACGGGCTAAACGACCAACTAGGGCACAAAAAATCAGGATCAAGTCATTGAAACTCAATCCATTAAACTGGTTAATTGTCAAGGATTGTAAGGACTGTTTTGAAGTGATTCACAAAGTATCCGGAAAAACGAGAAGATTGGGAGCGTGAAATTGATGAAAGAAGTTTCTCAAGAAGTACCAGTTCTTGAACAACTACTATCTAAATTTAGGCCATTGGCTTTAGAAGAGCTTGCTTTACAGTTTGATGCTTACGTAAAAAAACACTATCGAGAAATGTACGAAGAGGCTGCACGTTACGTTAAAGAAGTTTTAGTAAATGAAAAAGGATTACGTATTCACGATATTTCAAAGCTTATTGGTTGTAGTAGGTCAGCACTTTCCCGTTTTGTAAGAGGAGATTATGAGAATACATCTTGGCTTACAGAAAAGATCTTGAAGTTTAAGGAACGGCTGGAGAGAACGGCACCGGTGCGTAATTCTCAAATGCACATGGAAATGCAGAGAACTCAAGCTCAAAGAGATAAGAAAATGTTCACGGAGAACACGAAGCCATTATCAGAAAGGATGTACACTGCTGAATTAATGACTGGCAGACCGCTCTCTGATGAAAGTGCAGCATCACTCAAGTCTAGACTGCAGGATGCGATTGAGGGTATGTATGGTGAAGATCGGACTATGTTAATCATCGAATCTGATGAGATGGATAACAATTTCAACCAAGAAGTACCAGTTCTTGGACAGCTTACGCTAAAGGGTATACGACTATCCGAACTCCTCGAAAAATGGAAAGAAGTTAACTGCGTATCAATTGTTCAAGCAGAACGCGTATTCAACACTTTCATCTTAAAAGAGAAAAAGGAACTTAAAAAGTACAGACAGAGTTAATCTTCATCGTCACCAATCAATGTAGAGTGAAGAGCTTTTTCAAAGGTCTTCAAGGCTCTAAAGTAAGCCTCATTCGACGAATACAGCACGAGTCGCAGGGTATCAGCATCAATGCTTGAGCAATATTCAATTGCACATTTTCGTACTTGTTCTTCGAGGTCAATGGATTGAACGTCAGAATGCTTACCGATGTTTATTGTAAGATCGGTAAGAAAATCGTGAACTAAACTGGGATCATACACAAGAACACCTCCCTTCTCCTATGTATTTTACCACGGAAGGTACGGGGGAAAAATCAAGTCCTAAAAATTATCATAAGTGAGTTGGTGATCTATGAACCTCAAGGAGCTGACCCCGTTCGGTATCAAAGTAAAGCGGAAACTACTCGAAATGCGAATGACACAGAGCGAATTTTGTGAACGTTACCAGATACCCATGAATCGGTTCAGCGAAATACTGTATGGTAGTCGCCCTGGTATCAAGTACCGGGAAAAAATTATCGAGATCCTCAGCATAGAGGAAGCCGCTTAGAAAGGAGGTGAAGTAAATGTTTAGACCGTTAAGGAGGGAATCGGAAAAGGTCTCCAGTCTTCGAGTGGAACTAGCTAAAGTAGACCTCCAGTCAGAACTTCTGCAAGAAATGATAAAGCAGAAGTGCCAGGAAGCCTTATCCATGGAAAACGATATTGATATTCTTCAAGGGAAGCTCCTAGGTATACGAGAGATTGGAGAAATGGCGCGAGTAGAATTTGAAAAGTGTTGGATCAGATTAACAGAACTTCACAAAGAGTTAGAAAAAGAGAATGCCTCTTCCGTGGACGAGTGTGACCAAAAGAAGATGAGTGCATAAAACTTCAACGGAGCAAAGACCAAAAATTGAAGGAGTGTATCCGTGACATGAGCGTTGTTATTACCAGAATAATTGGCAATAAAAAACGGAGTACCTTCATCCTTTTCCAACCGAAGGCACTCCATACAACGCAGCGAACAGGGAAAACTGTTCCCCTACATTGTACTACGGAGACCCTCCCGAGTAAAGGAGGAGGCGGATATTGGTAGAGGTCTACCTAGCACTGGAAGAGGCTGCCGAATATGAAGGAATCAAGTATAACACCTTCATCCAACGCATTATGCGTAATCCCGAAGAATTTAAGACACAAACTGAATCCGCTAGAAACGGTGGAAAAGACAGAGTTTTAATTGCACTCTCCTCTCTCTCTAAAATGGCGAGGAGAGCTTGCAAAGAGGCTCGGCAGATAGAAGATGTCAATGGAAGTGATGTTGCGATTGAGAAAATAACAGGTCAAGAAACACCTTGGTACATGGACGTTGATTTGAGTTGGTACATGGAGAAATTCCCAAAGCAGTATTACGAGGCTGTAGAGTTTTCTAAGAAGATACGAGAATTTTTAAACTACGGGGACGCTGATCGGACCGCCTTCGCGGATGACTTTGCTAAGGATCTTGGAATTAGCCAAAGAACTCTCTACAGATATTCACAGTCCTACCTCGAAGCCGGTGCGTGGGCAATAAAGCTGAACAAGGAAGATGGAAAGAATTACGACTTCTTCAAGGTGATTTCCCTCTGTCGGAAGCCGAAAGAGAAGTTTGCCTTCCCTTCCATCAATGATGAGGTCAAGGCGTTTGCGGAAAATATTTGGTTTGACAAGGCTTTTGCAGCGAATGACGGGACAGTTGAGATGTTGTATTCAAAGCTAGAGCAAGTGGCTAAGGCCAAAGGGTGGGAGTATCCATCCTACCAAACGATGGCTCGGTACATCAATTATTTAATGGAGGATCAACGAGGCAAGAACGCTCATTTCCTCGCCTCAAAAGGCGCGAGGGAATATAAAAACAAGGTAATGATCAAACGATTACGAGATACCGGAGCACTACCGGTCATGGGATTAGTACAGGGCGATGAGCACACATTCGATTGCTGGGTACAACTCAAACATCCTAACGGAAAGGTTTCGGCGATAAAGCCGAAGCTAGTTGCCTTGATAGACACCCGCACTAGGGTCATCATGGGAGATCTAGTTTGTAAGCAACCAAATTCCCAGGTACTGAAACAGTCGTTTCTTAAGATGATTTACAGCACACCAGGTGGAGTTCCCCAATGGTTACTAATTGACAACGGAAAAGATTATACGTCAAAAACAATGACGGGACGGGAACGTTCTGACCGCGTATGTTTTGACAGCGAGGTTAAAGGTTTCTACCGAAGCATTGGAATTCAGGACGATATGAGAAGCTTGCCCTATCAGCCTTGGAGTAAAGCACAGATTGAACGTTTCTTTGGAACGGTATGCAGCATGTTCACGAAGTGGTTATTTTCATATACTGGAACACTGACGGGATCTAAGACGGCAGCAAAAATCAAGAAGGATATACCCCGCATGCTAGAACGTGGCGAGTTACTTACGATGGAGGAATTCTCTGAACACTGGAAAAAGTGGCTGAATGAGATTTACCACAACAAAGCACACGCAGGACTTAAACGTCAGCGTGAAAAGTATACGGCTCCAATTGACCTCTTCATGAATGCAGAGGAACGATACTTCAAGCCATCACCCCCGAGGGCATATGCAACGATCTTGATGATGAAGGCTGAACAAGCTCTTGTCCGTAACATTGGAATTCGTAAGTTCGGGCAGGAATACATGGCCCAGGAACTATGTGATTACATCGGGGAAAAAGTTGATATCAAGTGGGATGCAGAAGATGTTACCAGGCTCTATGTATACACCAGGGAAGGTAAAAAGATATGCGAGGCTGTCTCTCAAGAGCTCTTGATAATAGCACCGAAAGTGCAGCAAAAGGCCCTTGAGGAACACATGAAAATGCAGAAACGCCAACTCCGGGGAGATAATGAAAAGCTTGAGAAATACACAACTCCCTTTGATCAGCGAACAGCTCAATTAGAAGAGACTCCAAAGGACGTCTTCGGAACGATTGATCTGATGGTCAAGAGCCAACATGCCGACAAGGTTGTTGCTCTCCCTAATGACAAGCAGTTTGGAGACGGATTTAAGGACAAGAAAACCAAGGTCAAACAGGTTGTCGAAAGTGAATTCCTTAATAAACAAGCTCAGACAGCTCTCTCAAAATTGAGGGCTCTAGGCTAAACGGTGAAAGGGGATAAACCATGGAAGCAGTAGCGAGCATCTATATGGGCGAAGTCAGGACATTAGCTGACAAAGTGAACCAATTCTTAGAAAGCAGAAACATGACGAAGACGGAGTTGGCCGTCGAACTCAGTTATTCCAGGACAACTATCTCAAGATATTTATCAGGAAAGTATGATTCAGACGCAACGGAGATTGAGGCAAGGCTCGGTGAATACCTAAACAAAAAAACAGGAGGAGAAAACGAAACGAAAGCTCTAGCCCAGGTTATCAGGATGGAGAAAAAGATGAGCTTTCTAGAAAGTAGAGACTCTTCCAGTGTGATTGGTGTTTGCAGTTCCTGTCAGGAATTTCATGGTCTTGGAATCGTTGTTGGAAAGACAGGTTATGGAAAGACGCACGCCTTGGAGTATTACGCTAAAATTCCCCGTGTGGCCTACATCGAGTGTGATGATACTATGTCATGCCGGGACCTGGTGGAATCCATCGAAAGAGCTCT
>Ga0209639_1002951_pt1 | contig 12150 bp, 7 predicted proteins | sample EPASupsiteHSE605_FD_187268 | JGI IMG/M metagenome (GOLD analysis project Ga0209639, IMG submission 187268) | Bioremediated contaminated groundwater from EPA Superfund site, New Mexico - Sample HSE6-05 (SPAdes) (version 2) | ecosystem: Environmental > Aquatic > Deep subsurface > Groundwater >...
CCTCTGTTCCCAGAATCTTATTTGCCGTCTGTAATAAATTACCGGCCGATTCAAAGTTGAAGCGAAAGTAGGTGAAATCTTTATTGCGGCCCAGTTCCTGATCACTAAATATATAGCTATACCGTAAATCCAAAATAAAGTGGTCAGTATATTGGTTTTGTAAACGTTTATCTTTTAATTGTAAAATACGTTGCTGAAATGCAGAATCAGTAACAATCTTCACAGCATTTACTTCGATTGGTACCAGAATGTGTTTTACATATTTGTTTAAATCCCAGGTGTATCCAAATGATATGTTGTTGATGGTACGCTTGAAATCGGGTCTTTTCTGAAAATTATATCCGTAATTGATGGTAGTTTTAGGCTTAAAGTATTTCGAAAATCTTTCCTGAGAAACCGGAATGAGAAATTTAGGAAATTCAAGGCTCGCGTCAAAGCCTGTTTCCAGCGTATTAAAGAGCGGTAAATCAATAGATTTACTCTCTCCAAATACTTTTTGAATTTCGGCAGCTCCTCTGAGCTTCAGGTTCAGAATTTCAGCTCCTCCAAAGAGGTTTTTGTGCTGGGCGACGAAATTACCAGCAATTCCATAATTTCCACTTGAGTTAGTGCCTTCGAGTTCGAAAGTGTATGATATTGCTTTTGAGCGTGTTAAATCGACTTTGCAGTCCAGTTTTCGTAAGTAAAGAGCGGAGTCGTTTTCTGTCACATCATTAAAGGTAATATTCACAAAACGGAAATTTCGTAGGTCAGAAAGGCGATTGAATGAGAGGTCAACATCTTTCAGGTTGAAAAAGTTTCCCGATGAAATAAAGAGCGATTGAGCGATTGTTTTAGGTTTGATGCGGAATGGCTGAGTATAGGTAAAGTAGTAGGAATTTGACGTATCAGAAGGGTTTCTTGAATTCAACACTAAATGAACAGTGTCTATCTTTTCCGGTTCATCTTTTAATGGGTTATATTCCTGATTAACAATGATATTCCGAAGCTGATACCGGGCATGAGGAACTTCAATAACCGAGTCGGTTCCTGCTTTTTTCTTTAAGAAATCACGAATTACCAACCGTACGTCCATTTGATTTGATCGTAAGGAGCTGTCAATCTGGTAATTGATAAATTCTTTCGAAAAACGGAAATATCCCTGATTTTTAAGATATCCTGCAATACGTTCGCGTTCTTTATCCAATACATCCTCGTCATATTGATTTCCGGATTTCAACAAGGAATATTGCCATTGAGATTGTATCCTGTTTTCCAGGCTGTCATCGGCAGTGTAAAAGTTAATTCGACGGAATGTATAAGGTTCAGGCGTGGTGATTTTCAGATAAACTTTTGCTTTCTTGTTTTTCTTAAACTTGAAAGAGTGCTCAACTTTTGCATTGAAGTAACCCTTTGAAGCCAGATATTGCTTTATTTTCTGCACACTTTGAATTGTAAGATTGGTATCCAGAATTACGGGAGGTTCTCCAATTTTACGAAGCCATCGATGCACCCAGCTACTGTCTTTTTTATCGTTCGATCGATTATAAAAGAATAGTTTTACCTTCATAAACAGGAATTTTCGATTTGGATGTTGACGTAAAATCAGATCTATTTCTTCTTTGGAAACAGAATTCTTACTGACTTCAATTGAATTTCCCTGAAGCAAATAGCTCCCATCCGGAACTTTTTTGGTTGTTTTGCAGGATGTTAACGCAATGAATGCAAGTGTAAATATGATAAAACAGTGTACGAGCTTCATAGTGAACGGATCTATCAACAAAAATAATCAATGTATAGAAGCTGAACGCAAACAATCAAAAAAAGAGAATATAAAAAGGACTTGCAATTTAGAATAGTTCTAAGTTGTTTGAAAATGGAGAAAATATTTGGAGGTATGAAAAAAAGCACTACTTTTGTAACGTAATAGCAAAAGGGAGCATAGCTCAGCTGGTTCAGAGCACCTGCCTTACAAGCAGGGGGTCACAGGTTCGAATCCTGTTGCTCCCACCAAACAAAAAGAGAATTGCATTGCGGTTCTCTTTTTGTTTTTCAATACTTTTGAATAAGCTTAAAATCATAAATTTGCATCATAAATTTGCGACGAAACGTAAACATCTTTTACTTTTATACTGATTGGGAAATGTTAAGTTTAATCGTATATTCTAAAGTCATTCTGCAATTAAATAAAAACGCTCTAAAACAACAAAAGCTCTCCGAACGTATTCAGAAAGCTTTTGTACCCGAGGCGGGACTTGAACCCGCACGACCGTAAAGATCACAGGATTTTAAGTCCGGCGTGTCTACCAATTCCACCACTCGGGCATTCGGACTTAACAATAAAGAGGGGTTTATGCTACGGTACTATTTCGTAAAACCTACTCTTCTATAAAAAAACCTCTTTAGAAGAGGTCTTGAGCGGAAGACGAGACTCGAACTCGCGACCCTAACCTTGGCAAGGTTATGCTCTACCAACTGAGCTACTTCCGCTTTTGCGATGCAAAGATATGTAAAAAGAGATATTCCAACCAAATTTTTTTATCACTTTCCAATTACTTTTTTTATCTCATTTAGCTTCATCAGTGCTTCTACGGGTGTAAGTGTATCGATATCAATATTTAAAATATCCTCTTTTATTTGCAGTAAAACGGGGTCGTCAAGCTGGATAAAGCTTAGCTGAAAATCATCTTTAGGCTTTGATTTTGTTGGCTTTCCTTTGGTTTTGCGTGTAAGCTCTTCATTGCTATGCGATTGTTCCAGTTTCTCTAAAAGTTCATTGGCACGATCGATAACTCGTCCGGGCATTCCTGCCATTTTCGCAACATGAATTCCAAAGCTGTGTTCGCTGCCACCTGGAACCAATTTTCGGAGGAAAATTACTTTATTGCCTATTTCCTTTACAGAGATATGGTAGTTTTTAATGCGGTGCATTCCGCCTGCCATTTCATTAAGCTCGTGATAATGAGTGGCAAATAAAACTTTCGGACGATAGAGAGGGTGCTCATGCAGATATTCGGCAATGGCCCATGCAATCGAGATTCCATCGTAGGTACTGGTTCCACGACCAATTTCATCCAGCAATATCAGGCTTCGACTCGAAACATTGTTCAAGATGCTGGCCGTTTCGTTCATCTCAACCATAAAGGTTGATTCTCCCGATGAAATATTATCCGATGCGCCCACACGAGTAAAAATTTTATCAACCAGGCCTATTCTGGCTTTTTCAGCAGGTACAAAACATCCGATTTGAGCCATAAGCACTATCAGCCCGGTTTGACGCAATAATGCCGATTTTCCCGACATATTAGGACCGGTGATGATGATGATTTGCTGCATCTGATCGTCCAGCGAAACATCGTTAGCGATATATTTTTCGCCAACAGGCAGTTGCTTTTCGATAACCGGATGGCGACCGTTTACAATCTCTAACTGATAGTTTGTATCTATTTCGGGACGAACGTAATTGTTTTCTTTGGAAACGGATGCAAAGCTCATCAGGCAGTCGAGTCTTGCCAATAACTGAGCGTTGAGTTGAACAGGCTGAACATAATCGGAAACCGTTAACACCAAGTCGCTGAAAAGCTTGCTCTCAAGCTCAAGAATTTTTTCTTCAGCACCCAAAATTTTTGATTCATACACCTTCAGTTCTTCGGTAATATAGCGCTCGGCATTGGCCAGTGTTTGTTTTCGGGTCCAGTCATCGGGAACTTTATCTTTATGCGTATTGGTTACTTCAATGTAATATCCAAACACATTGTTGAAACTGATTTTCAGTGAAGGAATTCCGGTTCGTTCTACTTCCCGCTGCTGAATTTGCAGCAGATAATCTTTCCCGGAAAAGGCAAGTTTGCGAAGCTCGTCCAGCTCATCCGAAACGCCTTCGGCAATTACATTGCCTTTGTTTACCATGGCCGGAGGATCCTGCATCAACTCTTTTTCGAGCTTATCGCGGATGATAGTACAAACATTAAGCTGATCCCCTATTTTTTGCAAGGATGGATCTCCGGAATCTTCACATTGTTTTTTGAGGATTTCGATGGCATAAAGCGCCCGTTTTATCTGAATGAGTTCACGGGGAGAAACTCTGCTTACAGCCACTTTCGAAATCAATCGTTCCAAATCTCCGACAAGCTTTAGTTGCTGGTGAATCAATTCTTCAACGTCTGCATGACTGAGCAGAAATTCGACGATACCAAGACGTTCTTCAATGGGTTGTTTATCTTTCAACGGCAGGATAATCCAGCGTTTCAGCATGCGTGAACCCATTGGGGAGATGGTATGATCCAGCACGTCAACCAGTGTACGTGCATTTTCGTTATTTGAGTACAAAAGCTCCAGATTGCGGATGGTAAACTTATCGAGCCAAACGTAATGATCTTCTTCAATACGGCTTAGTTTACAGATATGCCCGGTACGGTCGTGCTGAGTTTCGGCCAGATAATGAATTGCTGCACCCGCTGCAATAATCCCGGCGGAGAGATCTTCTACCCCAAACCCTTTAAGGGATGTGGTTTGAAACTGTTTCAGCAAGGTCTCGAGCGCGAAATCGCGGGTAAATACCCAGTCTTCAAAGGTGTTGGTATAGAATTTCTCTCCATGTAACTCTTTGAATTGTGGAATCTTATTCTTTTGAACGATAACCTCGCTGGGTTTAAAGCTTTGTAAAAGTTTGTCAATGTATTCGTTACTTCCCTGAGCAAGATAAAATTCACCGGTAGAAACATCTAGGAAAGCAATCCCGCTAGTTTTTGCATCGATGTGAATACTGGCCAGAAAGTTATTTTCCTTGTGCTCCAACACTTTATCGTTGTATGAAACACCTGGCGTCACCAGTTCGGTAATTCCGCGTTTTACAATTTTTTTGGTGAGCTTTGGATCTTCCAGTTGTTCGCAGATAGCCACACGCAAACCGGCCCGTACGAGCCTGGGCAGATATGTATCGAGAGAATGGTAGGGGAATCCGGCCAGTTCAATATACGAAGCGGATCCGTTTGCCCTGCGGGTAAGCACAATACCCAGAATGGCAGAGGCTTTTACTGCATCTTCGCCAAATGTTTCATAAAAATCGCCAACGCGAAACAATAACATGGCATCAGGGTATTTTACCTTGATACTGTAATATTGTTTCATCAAAGGAGTTTCGGATGGATCGGTATTTTTTGCCAAAGCTTATCAGATTAAAAGGAAAGAAACAAAAATAAGGGTTTTTGGGTAAATACGCTTTTGCAATTTTGCATCATTAGATAATTTAGAATTTCCGACCTTTGCACAAAGATTAATTCCACTATGCGAAAAATTGAAAACAGCGAGCTTAACCGTCTAAGTGTTAATGAATTTAAGGAATCAAAGAAAATCCCGCTGGTTATTATTCTCGACAATATACGCAGTCAACATAATATTGGTTCGGTTTTCAGAACCAGTGATGCATTCCGGATTGAGAAAATTTATCTCTGTGGAATTACGGCTACTCCGCCGCATCGCGAAATTCATAAAGCGGCACTGGGATCGACAGAATCGATTGATTGGCAGTATGTTGAAAATACCAGCACCCTGATTCAGCAGTTGAAAGAGGAGGGTTATACAATCTTTGCCATTGAGCAGGCCGAAGGAAGCATTCTGATGGATGACTTTCACTACGATTATGCTGCACCGCTTGCGGTTGTATTTGGAAATGAAGTGAATGGTGTGGATGAAGAGGTGATGGAACTTGTAGATGGTTCTATCGAGATACCGCAATATGGTACCAAGCATTCACTAAATATTTCGGTAAGTGCCGGGATTGTAATCTGGGAGTTGTTTAAACGCTTTTATACCATCCGGAAAGGATTTTAAAGACTACTTCTGCTTTATCGTTTTGATTAACAGTGCAATAATTATACTGAACCTTGGTTTGCGGGAGAATATTGACAGGAACATGATAATTAAGTTTTTGTTCTCTTCAATGGCATAAAAGTACGATTGGATAATAAGAATGAATCATTAAATTTGTTGCAGATAAAACAATTCTAATGAATTTTAAATTAGCCAAAAAGCCTGTGTAAAAAAGCCCGATCGTACGGAAAATTATCGGGCTTTTGCGTTTATCACCTGTTCAGCACAACCTTGGTTAACAAGAGTAGACTTTTCTTAGGGAAAAAAGTAAGCGTTTTTGAAGGCAGTATCGCTGGAAATAACAGCGCTTCAACTGAATCTGAGTGTAAATATTCCATGATTTAACGAGTTTTTGTTTGTAAATCATGATTTTGTTTGTAAATTTGATATTCGGTATCGCCCGAAGTGAAACGGGGGTGTGCCAGAACAGACGGTATATTTTTATTACCGGGATAGTGCAGATTTCAGCGTTTCGGAAACGAATAAATTTTTGTGTAGTTTCACGGGAAAGGGCTTTGATATCGGCAACAAAAACATACCGCCAAACCGTTATGCACAAGGCGTAAATAATACAGTGGTCTAATAAAGGCTGACCACCTAATGTGTCAATCAAAGTTATATAAAAAGAAGTGGAGACCAGAAACCACTTAAAAAAACAAGACGGCACTGAAAATCATATTGATCATAATTATAAAAATTAAGAATGATGAAAGCAATTTTTATGCTATTGTTTATGGCCATGCATGTAACTGTATTTGGTTTTAACTGGACACTATACGGCCCTACGGGAATTCATGCCAACAGCATCCTCTTTTCCGCAGGAAATCATGGTTATGATGTGATTTGCACGAATAACGGAGTTTGTGTAAACAACGGCGTAGGTTATTCATGGAACACTTATACGAGCAGCTTGCCAGTATGGGAAGCGATTCCGTATGATACAAGCAATGTTCTTCTTGTTATGGGAAACGGAAGTTATTCTGACGGTATATATAAATTCAATTTATCGACCAATACATATAATGTGATAGAATGGTGCATTAATCCAACATTCATTAAGTACTGTACCATCAATAATACATATTATGCCGGTACAAGATACAATGGTATGCTGAGTTCTACCGATGGGATAACATGGAATACGGTTCCTTACTTTCAGGGTAAAGGATGTGCTGCCATGGATTTCTATGGACAGCATATTGCCGTAACTCAGGAAAATAACATATTTGCTACCTATTATTCAGACGATGGAGGCATCACGTGGAATCAGTCTTCTTCAAATATTCCCTTTCACGACATTGCGTTTGATATGAACGGAACATTATATGGCGTATTTACCGGAATATCAAATTCATCTGGTTTGTATCTTTCTCACGATTTTGGTCATACATGGAATATGGAATCTTTTATCGACAATATGAACACAGTTGGATTTGATGTTTTAGGAAAAATATTCACGGGTTTTCATGGGGCTTCTGCACCTCAGGAAGGAGTTGCCATTTACGATACTACCACAAATAATTTTACTTTTTTAAACACAGGGCTTCCCAACAAAAATATTCACCAGTTTAAGGTAAATCCATTACTTAGCAGTATTGCTATTTTTGCATGTACAGATACTGGCGTTTATTATTGCAATGACTATGTTACCTCTGTTCGAAACAACTATTTTGTAGAAAACAATCTCCAGATATATCCAAATCCTGCAAATGACAAAATTGAAATCACAGGATTAAATAATGGAACAATAGAGATAATTGATGTACAAGGACAAATCGTAAGAACATTGAATATATCAAGTGCAAAAACAACGATTGATTTAATAAAATTATCAAGCGGGACTTATGTTATAAAAGTAATAACAGACAGAGGAGCTACAGCAAGGAAATTTATAAAAGAATAATTACCAGTTTAACACAAGCCTGATTAACGAGAGTAACCATTCTTAGGGAAAAAGCAACAGTTTTTCATGGAGTTGTGGGAAACACAGTGCCTCAATTGAATCTGAAAGTAAATTTTTCATGATAGAATGAGTTTTTTTGTGTAAATCATGGTTTTAATCATAAATTTGAATCTTCGTGATTACTCGAGAGGAAGCGGAGGATTATACTTGAGGATTTCAGATCCGTGGTATTACAGGCAAAGACAAAATGTCTGGTGTGGGCTTTCGCTGGATTCGCAGCTTCGATGTATCCTGTTGCTCGGTTTAGAAGAACTGTAAGTTGCGGATACTTTTTTTCATTTGCCATTGACATAAAACAGAATTACATATAAAATATTTACATAAGTTGCAGTAATACAGATTATTAATGTGCCATTGTTAAGCAATGGCTAAAAAAATATTAAATATTGTATCCATGGAAACAAAAATTCTCCTACTTTTGTATCCATGGAAACTAAAAACGATAATGCATTTAACGAAAAGGAATTTTTCTCAATAATTATTGGGAAACTAATGAATATCAGTGGAATTCTTCAGCGTGAAAGCAACAGCTTACTGTTGCCTTATCAGCTAAATCAACAGCAGTTTTCAATTTTATTTGAAATAGCCAAAGCCAAAGAAGTACAGCAAAAGAATATGGTGAACCGTTTGCTTCTTGAAAAGGCTCATGTTTCAAAAGTGGTAAAAAAGCTGCAGATCATGGGATTGATAGATGTTATTCCATTGCCGGACGATAAACGTTCAGCCCTGTTATCGCCAACAGAAAAAGGACAAAAGCTTATCTGTGAATGCCGGGCTGTTTTTGATGAATGGAAAAAAGAACGGCTGGGTCAGTTTAATGCCGAAGAACTTCTCCAAATTCTGGAAAGTGTTGGCAAGCTGCAAAAAGCGTTCATGAGTAAGTATTCAAAAGAGGCTTAAGATTAAACATTATTTACGAAATTAAACGATTACAGGAGAACATCGAATGAAAATACAATCACTGAAACTGGTTTATTTTTCACCTACAGGGACAACAAAAGCGATTATTCAGGGTATAGCGCGCGGAATGAGTCAATATACTGCGGAGCTCATCGATATTACAAAACCTGATGCAAGAAAGCAACCATTACAAACATCGGAAAATGAATTACTCATTGTTGCGGTGCCTGTATATATGGGAAGGGTTCCTGCTCTCATAACAGAATGGTTGCATGCGATTAAAGCTCAAAATACGCCTGTGATATGTGTTGTCGTTTATGGAAATCGTGAGTATGACGATGCAATACTGGAACTGAAAGATATTCTGATCCGGTGTGGATGTAAACCGGTTGCCGGTGCAGCCTATATCGGGGAACATTCTTTTTCCAATGATGAAACGCCAACAGCCAAAGGTCGTCCGGATGCAAGTGACTTGTACCATGCAGAGTCATTTGGACGGAAAATACAGGAAAAACTCAGCATGATTTCATCTGTCGACCAGATTTCTGATGTAAATATACCCGGCTGCCATCCTTACCGGTGGGATGGTAAGTTATGGAGTGTTGATTTTATTGCGATCAGCGATGCATGTATCCAATGTGGAATTTGCGCAGAAAGGTGTCCTGTTGGTGCTGTCGGTTCTGAAAATAGTCACTTGATTGATCAGGAGAAGTGCATCACCTGTTGTGCCTGCATTAAAAACTGTCCGCAAAATGCCAGAACGATGAAGCCCGGTTTGGTCAAAGACGCTGCAATAAGACTAAATAAACTCTATAAAAAGCGAAAAGAGCCGGTGTACTTTTTATAATTTCGTAATCAGCAAAAGAGTATAGTGTATTTCTGAGAAAATCTACCCGTATTGTTGATAACCATTTGATCCATCGATAATACAAGAGTAGCTGGTGGAAAATGAAGGCTTTAATTTGAAATGAAGAAGGTTTATTCTGAGGGGAAAATCGACCATAGACAGGAGATTGATAATGGCAGTAGAAAAAAAATATTTAATCTTTAATACAAATATTGGCAAAAACAAGCCGGAAAATATTGTTAATGTGGATGCCGGATGCCCGTTTTGCGACAGAGAACATCTGACAGACATCTTAGCAAGTGATGGACCAATAATATTAATCAAAAATAAATATCCGGTTTTAATAGATACTTTTCAAACGGTTCTCATAGAAACAGATGAATGTAATACAGACTTGTCCTTGTATTCAAAAGATCATTTATATAGGCTCATTAGGTTTGGGGTGGAAAAATGGCAGGAAATGTCGCAAAGCGGAGAATTTGCATCTGTTATTTTTTATAAAAACCATGGCCCGTATTCTGGAGGGACAATCAGGCATCCTCACATGCAAATTGTGGGTTTAAAAGAGATAGATTATACAAAAAACATAGATGTTGAAAGTTTTCAGGGCACGATTATTCATCAAAAGAATGGCGTTGAATTAAATCTTTCTCACGAACCGCGAAATGGATTTTTTGAATTTAATGTTCTGCTCTCCGAGTTGAAATACTTGAATCAAATGGCTGACTACATACAACTCGTGACCCATTATTTACTGCATCATTTTCATAAGAACTGTAAAAGTTATAATTTATTCTTTTACAAGATTGATAATCAGATATTAGTGAAGATTTTGCCAAGATTTGTTACATCCCCTTTGTTTATCGGATATTCAATTCCACAAATCTCCACGCGGGCTGCAGAAGTGGTAAAAGAGATACAAAGTATCTATTTTTCAGAAATATAAAGGAAGTTGAATCTTCATTTCGGACAAAAAAGGATGAGTATGCTCTGGATTAATCACCTTAGTTCTGGAAATAATGGGGATAGGATTTCTACAGCTTTGTAGGAGATTGAATACCGATGATAAAGATAACAGGCAATATATTCAGGGTGATGTTTGGTGGATGGTGCTTTTTCTTACTTTTGAATGTATAAACCTGAGAATTTTAAAGAATGATAGTTTTTGCACAGAATCACATTGAGCGTTGATAAAACAAGCAATGAAATAGTATAAATATGATACAAGCAGAATTTGTGAACCGGGCCAAAATTATTTTAGAAGCCGACAACAATGTGATTGGTTTGGCAGTAGCTGGTTCTTGGCTGACAAATGAAATTGATGAATTTTCAGACCTTGACTTAATTCTTGTAACTAAAACTAAAGTTTCGGATAATAAAAACGCGATGCTTTGCTATGCCAAAAAACTAGGTAACTTTTTGTCAGGTTTTACAGGCGAACATGTGGGGGAGCCAAGAGTTTTGATATGTCTTTATGATAATCCAATATTGCATGTGGATATAAAATTTGTAACGCTTGAAGAGTTCCATTCCCGTATAGAAACACCAGTACTTCTTTTAGACAAACAAGGGCAACTTCAAACTGTATTAAATAATTCAATAGCAAAGTTTCCATATCCTGATTTTCAATGGATTGAAGATCGTTTTTGGATATGGATACATTACTCATTGCTTAAAATCGGACGAGGAGAATATCTTGAAGCGTATGACTTTTCTGGTTTTTTAAGAATGGTTGTTTTGGGGCCACTGCTTCACATTAAAAATGGCAATTTGCCTCGTGGAGTTAGAAAAGTTGAAACAGAACTGAAAGACGAAGATCTAACCAACTTAAAACAGACAATTCCAAGCTACGAAAGACAATCATTATTAGTCAGCTTGAAAAATTCTGTATCATTATATAGACAATTAAGAACAATACTTTTTGACAACAAGGTTGAGTTGCAGAAAGATACCGAACAAAAAGTAATGATGTATTTTGATGAAATTGAAAACAAAGGTAATTGAAACACCAGTTTTTGATATCCTATTTCATTAACGAAACTACCGTACATAAAACACACCTGATAAGACTGTTAAATTGTAAAAAATAACAACTGGAAAATTGACGATGAACAGTACCGATATGATAAAATTACGACTGGCTGCTCAACAACTTGCCGGCACTGTATGCAAAACACCCCGGGAAATTGTTCGTTGTTTTGGCGCAATGCAGGCTCAGGATTATGCAATGGTAAAATGGGCGGTTGGATTACGACTCGATTCTTCGGAACAGCTTGTTGAAGAAGCCATAAATAATGCTGAGGTTATCAGAACCCATATTTTGCGACCTACCTGGCATCTTGTTCCTGCAGACGATATTCACTGGATGCTTGAACTTACTGCGCCTCATGTGAAAAAAATAACATCGTCCATGTGCCGGAAGTATGATCTGGATGATAAAGCTTTAATGAAGTATTACCGGATGATTGAAAAGTCTTTGGTGGGCAATAAACACCTTACAAGAAACGAAATAATACGGGACTTAAAAAATGATCATTCTGCACAAAATATTCGGTCATCCTTAATCATGATGTGTGCCGAACTTGAGGGG
>Ga0209639_1002953_pt1 | contig 12146 bp, 9 predicted proteins | sample EPASupsiteHSE605_FD_187268 | JGI IMG/M metagenome (GOLD analysis project Ga0209639, IMG submission 187268) | Bioremediated contaminated groundwater from EPA Superfund site, New Mexico - Sample HSE6-05 (SPAdes) (version 2) | ecosystem: Environmental > Aquatic > Deep subsurface > Groundwater >...
AAGCTCAACGAACCTTTATCAATGTATCCCCAGTATTACCCTCAATTTCGTTTCCCGCTATCCATCTTCCTTAAAAGACCTTCGTCTACAGATATTCCGTTTACTCATTACCCACTTCAGTCTGATTTCATTTCAGAATTTGCCTCTTAAAAACTCTTTTTACAGATTTTCTTGAACCAAACCTTCATTTCTATCAATCCCGTTGCAGACTCTTTTCTTCGAAACTCTCCAGATATAGTGAACCTTTTCGTTCGCCGACCTAATCGTCCAATGATAACGTTTTGTTTCCATTTTCAGGCTTCACTGGTATTCCATCTTAGGAATTCCTTGGAGCTTGTTATTATCATACATAAAATACAGGCTTTCGGTCAACCTGCAAATATCGTGATTTAGGTTAAAATTAATAAAATGTTACGAATTTTCTGTCTATTATAACGGTTTTTCTTTAACTCATAAAGAATTACTTACTAAAAGGAATCAAATCCCACGGATCATCCCAAATCCGCTTTTTTTATTCTTTTTTGGCTGTACATCAGATTGTCAACATGGTTCAGAAATTGCTCAATGCTGGCATATTTCATATCGAAGATGTCAGTCCCAAAGCTTCCTTCCAGCCTGTAACGCTTTCCGGAGGTTTTATTATACGCTTCAAAAGACACATTAATTCTCTCAATTGTTTTCTCCAAAGCTTCTTTGCTGTCACATTCCATAATTACCGCGAATTCATCGCCACCCATCCTGGCAATAATGTCTGTTTTTCTTAGGACACTTCTTATTAGCCCAACAGCAGTCTGGATCGCTTTGTCCCCTTCGGAATGCCCGTATTGGTCATTGATTTGTTTTAGTCCGTCGAGGTCGGCATAAATAACCCCAAATTTATCATCGGCCTTATGGTGGATCCTTTGGGAAATGTAATAATCAAAAGATCCTCTCGTCCATACGCCAGTTAGGTTATCCAGATGAACCATTCTTTGCTGCAGGAAATAATAGACGATCACAAGGGAAAATGCCGTACAACTCCACATCAGAAGCACACCATAAAACATCGACTGGAGGATCCCTCCGATAATCGGCAGTATTCCAAATGCTATTAAAGGAATCCATTCCTGCTTAATGATTTTCCCTTTTCTTTTAAATATCTGTATCAGACTGATTATCAGATAAAAATAGGTAATTACAGCTGAAACGAGAAAAAGTGATCCCCGGTGGTAGACATTCGCACTGTCTATATCGAAGATAAAACCATAAATAGGCGATAAAACGGTCAGTACCGTATTGATGACAATCGGAATGAAATACAGGATTTTCCTGGTTTTAAAAATTGTGCTGTCTGGTTCAGTCCAGCTATAATTAAATTTGTACCACGAATAGGTTAACAGCGGCGCCGTAATAAACAAACATATGTGCATCAGCTCCGACACCGGGATCAACCATAACTCAGGGCGTCTGTTGATCATGCAGGTCAGCGTTTCAAAAACAAGCTCCAGCATAATGACTAAAGACGTAGTCAGAAATTTTTTATTGATACTATCCTGCCGGTCAAGACTCTGGTAAGCAATCAAAAATACTACCCCTAACAACACCAGGGCAGCAAGATTAATATCAATCCGTAAAAATACCTGCATACTTTTTACCAGCCTTTATGTCTAAGATCAACGCATGAAAACATTATAGCATAATTTTGTGGAATAATTCACGTAACGTAACGTGATCTAGCAGTCCAAGTGAACATGGATGTGAAACGCAGCTAGGTCATGCTAAATGTGCAAAAAAAAGGGGCTATTAACACCCAAAATGAAATGCTGCCAACATAGTGTCAGCAGCATTCGGATTGACGGTGATCCCTTTTATTTAGCCAGAATGGCTGTTAAATCATTCTCTGGTGTAGAGATCGGTGTGATATTGAATTTTTCAACCAAAACGTTGCGTACATTGGAAGAGAAAAAAGCTGGAATGGATGGTCCGATATAGATATTCTTTATGCCCAGGGCCAAAAGGGTCAACAGAATGCAGACCGCTTTTTGTTCATACCAGGAGAGCACCAGTGTTAATGGCAGATCGTTTACGCCGCATTCAAAGGCCTGGGCCAGCGCAACAGCAACCTGGATAGCGGAATAAGCATCGTTGCATTGTCCCATATCCATCAGCCGCGGCAGTCCCCCAATTTCTCCAATGTTCAGATCATTAAAGCGGTATTTTCCGCAGGCAAGTGTCAGTACGACCGTATCCATAGGCGTCTGCTTCACAAACTCGGTATAGTAGTTTCTGCCGGGCTTTGCACCATCACAGCCACCAACCAGGAAGAAATGCTTGATTGCTCCGCCCTTGACGGCATCGATCACTTTATCCGCAACTCCGAGAACAGTATTCCGGGCAAAACCTGTCATCAGCTCATTTCCGCCGTTGATCCCTGTCCTGTATTGATCTTCGCTGTAGCCGCCAAGTTCAAGCGCCTGCTTAATCAGGGGCGAGAAGTCCTTGACTTTGACATCCGGGATATGCTTCATTTCCGGATAACCGACGACGGATGTCGTATAAACCCTGTCAGCGTAACTGGCTTTGGGTGGCATCAGACAGTTCGTCGTAAAAAAGATCGGAGCCGGAATATTGTCAAATTCCTTTTGCTGGTTCTGCCAAGCCGTTCCGAAATTGCCCTTCAGATGCACATATTTTTTAAATTCAGGATAGGCGTGAGCTGGGAGCATTTCACCATGGGTATAAATATTGATTCCTTTTCCTTCTGTCTGTTCCAGCAATTGTTTCAGATCGAGCAGGTCATGGCCGGTGATCACAATGAATGGGCCTTTTTCTATGATTGTTGTAACTTTGGTTGGCACCGGATGACCATAAGCCGAAGTATTCGCTTCATCGAGTAGCGCCATGCAGGCAAGATTGGTTTTGCCGAATTCCATCAGCAACTCCAGCCATTCATCGACGGAATGATCTTCCCCGATAGCTTTCAATCCTTTATAAAAGCAGGCGGTGACTTGAGGATCCTGCTTGCCTAGAACATACGCATGCCAGGCATATGCTGCCATTCCGCGTATCCCTAACAGCAAGGTCGAACGCAGCGAGACGATGTCCGGATCGCCATGGAACAAAGCTTCAGGTGCAAAATCTTCCGCCCCGCCAAGTTTGTTTTTCTCTTCATTTACCTTTTGTATGAAGGCATCAAAATCTTGAGGATCAAAATTAACATTGGTCACTGTGGCAAACAGGCTCTGCATCACCAAAGCATCTGTTTCCGGTGTAGTTTTCTGACCGGATGCCGCTCTGGCCAATCCAATCAGGGTACAAGTAAGCTCATCATGCTTATTAGCCACTTCCGGTTTCTTTCCGCAGACCCCTGCGTTCGTGCATCCTTTTCCGCCGGCAGTTTGTTCACATTGAAAACAGAACATTTGAGACATACAAATTTACCTCCTCTATATTTTTTTTTTAATCGTGGTCTTATCTTTTTAATCATACGTAAAAAACTGCCAGAAATCGGTATCCAAGGTTACAAAAATCAGATGCCATTTTCTTAATATTCTGATAATATTTAATCCGCATATCCGCAGTTATATTCTCTCTTTGAATCATGGAATCATCGTTGAAATTGATAGCAAATTAATTGTGGATAATTGTGTGAATATTGTGAATTATATATACGCAATACGCTTGTTTATTTCATGGAATCAATGGCAATATGTTCGGAGGATCGTGGGTATTGCTAAGAGGGTTTAATAATTTAAACATTCTGTCATTTTAAAGGATTTGTATACTATTTCTAGATAAGTTAAGAAATTCCTACCATTCGACAAATTTTTCAAAATATGCGGGCATTAGATTTGGCTGTCGGAGGTGCCAACCAGCCTTTCCGGGCAGGCATAAACAGTGCCTTTGCCTCCTCTGACATAGCCGAGAAGTGTAATGTTATATTCTCGGGCAAGCCTGATGGTCGCTGTTGTGGGCGTCGATTTGGAAACTACCACGGGTGCTCCAAGCCTGATCATTTTCATGAGCATTTCCGAAGTAAGTCTGCCGCTGATAAAAACCATGCCATTTGCAGCTAGTTCCATCTTGTTTGCCTTCATCAGTATTCCTGTCATTTTATCGAAACAGTTGTGCCGGCCAATGTCTTCATTTAGCACTTCAAATCCTTCAGTGTGAAATAAGACACTGTGGACGCCTCCAATCGTATGAAATATCTCAGACTGTTCAATGAACTTATCCATGATTGTCAAGATATTTCCTGCGGAAAAAGTGGATTTGTTCGTGCTGACGGCGTACTGCGTCTTTTTCAGCGGATTAATGTAGGTATAACACTTGCCACAGCCGGAAGTGATGCTTCTCAGACTTTCGCGTCTGTCAATAACGACTCCTTCTCTAAGTTCAATCAGCACTGCCAGCATTTTCTCATTGTATTCGATGCTTTCAATATCTTCATAAGAACCAATAACACCCTCATTATATAGAAAACCCAGGGCCAACTCCTCGTGATGCCGGTTCAGACAGAGAACGGAAACAAGCTCCTGTCCATTGACTATCATTTTAAGGGACACTTCGGCGATAACCTTTCTCACCGCTTCTTTCATCACAATGGCATCATTTTCTCTTTGGATTTCTACTACCTCAAATTCTTCGTAGATGATTCCTTCGTCAGCAGCATTCATTATTTACCCTCCAAGCAGCAATATTGCATTTGTATCCTCCAACAGTATCGGAGTTGGTCTTTCTTACCTGCAGCGATCTCCTGGCTGAAAGCCCCACCCTATTTTACCACTAAAATAAGATTTACTGAAATTAATAGGGCATGATTCATGATCAATCCGAATAGATTTCAGTATATTTGCAAGGCATTTTATCAATAATAGAATAGACTGAAAGACTTCTTTCAGTACAAGCATCAAGACATTGAGTCAGTCAGGTGGTGGAATAAAATCTGGATACTGACGGAATCATCGCAAAGCTCAACTGGTTTTACAGCCTGGAACTGAACCAGGTTGATCTTTATATGGCGCAAAGTAAATTGGTCGAAGATATCTATATCAGCAAAGTATTGGAACGGTCATCTTATATTGAACAGCAGCATGTCGATAACATTGCCGCCCAAATACGGAAATACAATAGGGAACCGACCATTTTGGGGGATATTGTTTCCCCGCTTCTGGGAAAGACCGCCGGGAATATTACGGCTGCGTTTGGAATAGTCCCCCTGCTAAAAGCTGATATTCTTCTGGAGAAAAAAGCAATGAGTGATTATAAAGACTTGATTTTGAAAATCGGAAAAGATCATACGTTGTTTTCTGTCCTGTGGGCCAATCTAATTGACGAAGATCTGCACACGGCCTGGTTTTCAAATAAAGTTCAGGAACTAGAGGCTTGCCGCTAAATTTTTTATTTTTAGGCAGGATTGACCAAGATCATTCTGGCTTTTTGTCTGCCTGAGAATCCGCTTTTTCTATTAAATCTCTGGAGAATTCTACGGACAATTTCGTTTTACAAGTATTATGGTTTAATCGTTTATTATTGGCTCTATTAGCGTCATTTGTTTGTAATTTATTGATCCGGGTTAGAAACATATAGAGGACATAAAACACAGCAATCATGATGATCCCTGCAATAAGACCTGTTCCCTGCCCGGAGATAAATGGCATACTTAGGATAATCATGATCAGACTCAGAAAAACAATCCAGGTAGAATAGGGGTATAAAGGCATCTGACACTTGCCTGATGGCGGACACCCATATTTCTTTCGAAAGCGTAAGTGAGTCGCCATAATTACTGCATACGTAAATAACAAAGCAAACCCACCGGAGCTTATCAAAAACAAGTATACACTTGGGAGCAAAAGACCAATGCCCAATCCTGCAAGCATGGCTAAACCAGAAATCAGTATTCCCCGATACGGGACATTTCCTTGATCCTTTAACCAACTGGGTGCCTGACCTTCTTCGGCAAGAGACCGCATCATTCTGCCCAGACCAAACATCGCTGCCAGCATGGTAGAAAGTATCGCTGTTATGAGTACAAAATTAATGGCGTTGCCCGCCCAGCCAATTCCCCATCTATCAAGCGCAGCTACCATGGGACTGAATTTTTCACTTAGACTGGAGGTGGGGATTAACGGAAGCAGCACAGCAATAGAGACAATATAAAATCCTATCAGAATTAATACTGTATGGGAAATTGCTTTGGGAATCGTTTTTGTTGGATTGTCGGCTTCCGAAGCAGCCAGTCCAATAATTTCAAAACCTGCATAGGAAAATATGACGATAAGCATACTCCCTGCTATCCCTTTAATCCCCGCCGGCATCAAAGGTTCCCTGACTAATTCTCCGGCACCTATTTGGGAGACAGTCGGAAATAATCCCAGGATTAAAAGTAAGGCGATGATGATAAATGAAGCCAGGGCTAACAGCTTGACGGCAGCCAGACCACTCTCGAGCTTACTTAATTTATCAGCTCCCAATAAATTTAGCAGCGTGACACTTACAATAATTAAGCTTCCCAATCCGGCTATGGAACTATTGGGAACCCATTCACGCATCAGGATCGATACAGCGGTAGCCTCACTGGACATAGCCAAAACCATCCCAGCCCAGTATACCCAACCAACTACAAAACCGGTTCCTTTGCCAAAGGTTTGGGCTGCAAAAGTACGAAAGGAACCAACATCAGGATTCGCAACCGTCATTTCGGACAAGGCAAAAAGGATAAAATAAACGATGACTCCGCCAAGAATAAAGGAAACGATAATCGAAGGTCCTGCAGCATTAATAGCTACCGATGAGCCCAGAAAAAAGGAACCCCCGATTACTGTTCCCAAAGCCATCATTGTAAGCTGCCAAACTGATAATCCCTTATGTTTTTTCTTCATCATTGTATTCTCCATATTCAGGTTTGTGATTTCCATTATTGTTTCTCAAAATCACAAAACCATTCTGTTTGGAGATAACAATTCAATCCATCTAAAGAAACCTATCATTTACTCCAGAAGCAACAACCCAAAGTATTTAACGAATTCCTGTTTATCTTTTAAGGTTCGCATTGTAAAGCCTTGCTTAGAAACGGTAGCAAAAACATCAATGCCGGCGCTTTCCATAGAGGGACGGGTCACTGTACACTTTTTGGGCGGTGCTGGCGGTTTGCACTCGCTGCAAATATGGCATGGTCCTGCCCAAAAAGAGAACGCTTTATAAAAACCTTGTTTAAAAACCATTTTTTCCGCATTCAGCATCAGTTTTTGAAAATCCCTTGTCGGCGGTTGGCCTTCAATCAGAAAAGCTTTGGTATAGCCGTCTAATTTCACCCTCGTTTCCTCATAGGAGGGGCTATTTGGCGGACAGCACTTTTCCCCATAGCTGGAGCATCCATAGCGGCAATGATCTTTTGTCCAGTGGGCCATAACCACATCCTGAGGATTGATCATCGTGATGGACTGAATAGGCAGTCTTTTTAATCTTGCGTAAATTTGCGCTTCTTTTGTTATGTCCAGCTCTTCTAATTTATGCCTATTCTTGGATGCAAAAATCACTGAGATATCACCTGTAAGGGGTAATAAAGGCGTTTGATGCATATGCCTCTTCTCAAAAAATCCAGAGACATCTTTAGCAGAAAAGATGTTCGCCGAAAGCACGGAACTGTCTTTTTGAAGAAGGTAATTTTCATATAGGTTAATAGCCGTATATAAAGAATATTCTTCAGAATACCGACCCATGACAGCAATTACTGCGTCATCGTTAATGGTTTCCGCGTGTTTTTCATAATTTGCGCCTGTGATGATCAGATCATAGGGCAATTGATCATTAAAAGAAATCCCCCTACATTGCTTCATCATAAACTTTTGAATTGATAGAGAAAAAACATCAGGAGAAATCCTATCAAGGAAGACATTCCCCCTAAAATATTCTAACATGGACGTAAGTCTTTCAGCGATAAAGATATGGCTGATTTCACCGTTTTTTAAAGCGTCCAGGCTAAAAAAAGGACTAGTTGCCGAAAGATATTTGGCGCTGACAGGGGCATTGCACAGATAGCCTTCTTTCCTAATGATTAAACCCATTTTGTCTAAAACGTCGAGGAAAAGAAACGTTCCTTTCTCATCGAGATGAAGGCAATTGGTCAGATCACCGAAAGATTTTCCTTCTTCAATCGCGGTAAAAATATCGCATGCCATCGCCTTCTGAAGAATCGCTGCTGTTTGCTGTTCCGCTTTGACTTGCAATAAAAAGTCATAGTCATTGTTTTGATAATCAATTTTGTTCATGCCGGTCTCATCCTTTAATTTGTTTTGCTATCAGTTCTCTTTGCATAGTTCTCTTTCAAATACGCGACGACTTTTCGGATCCCTTGTCGATGATTTTGCAGTACAATTTCAATTTCTTCTTTAGCAAGGTTGTCTTGATGAAATCCTGCAGATACCAAGCAAATACAGTTAAAAAGCTTGGAAACTTCCTGTGCCAGAGGTTCGGCCAGGGCGTCATCACGGTGGCCTTCTACGGTATACTGTGTAACCGTACCGCAGTTTCCGACCGCTATGCTGCCGATATGCTGTTTCCCTCCGGTAACGATAATTACAATGTCGTGTCCAATTATCGATATGTCGTAGGACAGGGCGAGCTTGTCTTGTCCGATATCTATGTTCATTGGTCACTTCTCCATCTTTCAAAGAGATTGTGCGGAATCTTCAGCAAATCCAACACCTTGCCAACACTTTGATTCACAATATCGTCAATGGTTTTGGGCCGGTGGTAGAAGGCAGGCATGGGAGGGATGAGTATTCCGCCTGCTTCCGTTACGGTCGTCATATTTTTCAGATGAATTGAAGAGAGCGGTGTCTCTCTTACCATCAAAAAGAGAGGACGACGCTCTTTTAAGGCCACGTCGGAAGCGCGCACAATGAGGTTATCGCTATAACCGTTGGCAATTGCCGACAGCGTTTTCATGCTGCAAGGTGCGACAATGGTTGCGTCTATCCCGTAAGAACCGCTGGCAACAGCCGCGGCCAAGTCATTATTGTCGTATACGGTATCTGCTAAAGACTGAATGTAATCTACCGAATAGTCTGTTTCAAGCGAGAGAGTTTCTTTAGCCCACCCGCTCATGATCAGCGAAACGCGATGTTCTGTTTCTTTCAGAACCTCCAATAAACGTACACCGTAGATCACCCCGGTTGCCCCTGTCATGGCTAAAAGAATTTTCATTTTTTCATTCCTTATTTCATTCGTCATTCTTTATTACCGTATTCTGTATTACCTAATTCTCTATAACCGTATTTTGATTACACATTAATTCTTACACAATTTTTTACCGTTTCTCAATTTATTCGTTTTATCGTAATCAATTCCTTCTTCTGTGATAACAACACCATAAATATCTACAGCCGTTTTGATTGTGATGATCTCATCCAAGACATCATCGTACACTTTTTCGGCAGGGCGGTCTAAGGGATTACCCCATCCGCCGCCACCGCTGGAGTTCAGAATAACCTGATCGCCTTTGGCAACACGTCTAGGAGCTTCTTTACTCTCCATGATAACTGGTTTTTCCGTATGAAGAAAGACACCTTTGTTTAAGCTCCCTTGATGTCCTCCGTTTAAACCATAGGGAGCAAATTTCATCCCATCACCAAAATTCACGATATGGCTGCCTTCATCGTATAGTTCAAACGCGTACCGCATCCCTGCGCCACCCCGGTATTCGCCGGCGCCTGCAGTATCCGTTTCCATTTCATGATAACGTGTGATGTGGGGATATTGGATTTCGTTGGATTCAATATTAGGCGTTCTAACCCCTCCGAAATTGGACATGGCAGACATATAGGATTTTCCGTCACTTCCTTTCATGGCGCCGCCGCTCCCGGTCGAACAGAAAGAAAATCCCACATAATAGCGGTTATTTCTGGGATCCTTACCGTAATAGGAAGGTCCTGCATAGCGCGCATATCCTGCAGGAACCTTACCGGGGCCTGCTTGACCCAAGGCTTGAAAAATGGTGCCGATAATTTCGCTGGCCGGAGTCAAGGTACAAAGCGTTACAGGCGCCGGTTCATAAGGGTTTACCAAAGAACCTTTGGGCAAATTGACATCGATGCAGCGGAATGCTCCACCGTTTCTTGGAATATCAGAGCCTAAAAACCAAAGAACAGCAATGCCCGAAGCCGTCGTCGCTGTGACAACAGAAGTATTGATAAAACCTTTAACCTGCTTATCTGTACCTTCGAAATCGACCAAGAGACGGTCTCCTTCTACCTTTACGGCAATTTCAATTTTGACGGGTTCTTCTTGATAACCATCATCATCGATATATTCGGTCGCCCGGTAAATGCCATCGGGCACCTCTCTGATCCGCTTTCTCGTCAGCATTTCAGTTTGTTCCAAGGTTTCAGCAATAGCTTTGTTCACGACAGCGGGCGTATAAGCTTCCACCATCTCCAGGATACGCTTAACGGCAACTTTATTGGCGCCGATTTGGGCTAGAAGGTCGCTTTTCAGCATTTTCGGATTCCGAGTATTGATGAGAATCATATCTAAAACTTCAATAATAAATTCGTTGTTGCTCATCAATTTTGTTGGGGGAATGCGGATCCCTTCCTGGAATATCTCAGTCGCTTTGGGGTTATAGCTCCCGGCGGTAGAACCGCCGATATCCCCGTGATGGGCGCGGCTGACACAGAAGAACATCAAACTTTCCTCAAAAAAAACAGGTGTAATAATCCCGATGTCCGGCAGGTGATTCCCTCCGTCATAGGGGTCGTTGATGATAAAAACATCCCCGTTTTTGATGTTATCCTTATATTTTCTTAAAACAGATTGGACGCTGAAGGAACCTGCCGTTGCCAGAATCGGAATACCGCTTAACTGAGAAACCAGCTCGCCGTCTTTGTCACAGATGCAGCAGGCAAAGTCGCAGGCTTCTGCGAAAATGGGGGAATGGGCGGAATGCTCCAAAGCAAGCCCCATTTCTTTAGTGATACTGTCGAGACGATTGGCAATAACGGTGCGGTTAATAAGTTCTTCCGTATTTGTCCTTGTCATACTTGCGTACCTTCTTTTGTTAATGTCAGAACACCATTTTTGACCGCTTTGCCTACAAAGCCAGCGGGAATTAAAACCGTGGTGTATTCAAAATCAATCAAAGCGGGACCAGTGATATTTTTTGTACCATCACCAATGAAATCACCGGCGTGATAAACGGGGACAGAAATTTCACCTGCTTGTCCAAACGGTTCTCCTGCCACTGTTCTTTCTGTTAAGGGAAGCTTGTTTTCAGCAAACGGAAAGAGCGTGTTTTCCTTTTCTGTTTCCATACAAGCCAGATGGATATTGATGATTTCCCATTCCCTGTCTCTTTCTGCATATTCATAGATGCTTTCGTGGGTATGATTAAAGGCTATGTCTAAAGCATCCCTGCTCTCACGCGTAAAAGTTCCTTGCCAGGGTACGGATATCTCATGGTGCTGTCCAATATAGCGCATTTCAAGAGTAAGGCGGAAATCCTGCTCATTTTCCGGTACACCTAAATGAATGAGCTCTGCTTTTCCTTCTTCTTTCATATCCTTGATCGCAGCATTGATTTTTGCGGGATTCCATTGTCCCCTTTCCATAAAGAAACTTCTGATGAAATCGCTGCGGCGAGATGCTCCTAACATGCCCCAGGCGCAGAATACCGGTCCGGTAACGGGAAACAAAACTTCGTTCATATGGAGAGTGTCCATCATATTGGCTGCAAACAGAGGGAATGCTCCTCCCGCACTTATCAACCTGTATTTTCTGGGGTCATTGCCTTTTTGTACCGTGACAAGGCGAACAGCATCCGCCATCATCTCTGTCGCAATACGGTAGATGATCGTCGCTCCTTCCGTCACCGGGACATTTAACGCTTTCGCAACTTTATCGTCAATCGCTTTTTCAGCCAGTATTTTATTTAAGCGCATGCTGCCGCCCAGGAAGTTTTCTTCATCAATCAAACCGAGAACAACCAAAGCATCTGTAACGGTGGGTTCCGTTCCTCCTAAACCATAGCAAGCGGGACCTGGAACTGATCCGGCAGAGTCCGGACCCACCAGAATTCTTCCGCTTTCATCCACCTGGGCAATACTGCCGCCACCGGCACCAATGGAAGTAATATCAATGGTCGGAATCGCTAGGGGGTATCCTGC
>Ga0209639_1002954_pt1 | contig 12143 bp, 22 predicted proteins | sample EPASupsiteHSE605_FD_187268 | JGI IMG/M metagenome (GOLD analysis project Ga0209639, IMG submission 187268) | Bioremediated contaminated groundwater from EPA Superfund site, New Mexico - Sample HSE6-05 (SPAdes) (version 2) | ecosystem: Environmental > Aquatic > Deep subsurface > Groundwater >...
ATTGATTTTAAGATGTAGTTTGAATAAATGATGTAAAAACTAATGTAGTAGTAGAGAGTAGTTAATTTGAAACCTTTGTATATTTGGTGGAGACGAGGGGATTCGAACCCCTGATCTTCACCTTATTTATGGACTTAATTCACATTACTGTGTAGCTACTGTGTATCGAACCTTCACGTCTAATAACATCAAAAATTATGCAATTTTATACTGACAAATCAAATTTTTGGTCTTAGATAATATTACAATGGCGGTAGCAATTTCAACTTGATCTTTATTTGTTAAGTTTTTATATAGTTGATTATTTTTGTTTTTAATAAATATCCTATAATACCAATAGTTATAAATATTTTCGAGATCATTGATCAATTCTTTATCCATTTCAACTCCTCCTTCAAAAAAAACAATGACCACCATGACTACTATGTTTGAGTGAAATCGGCATTTCCGATATACTTGCCATAGATATTTCTGGGTGAGGGTAATTATGGCAACCAATAAAGAGAGAAGAATATTTTACTTAGATAAGATCACTGATAAAAAGCTCGAGCAATTCTGGCATAAGCATAATTTTGTGTCTCGGAGTCGAGCTATTGCATGGTTGATTGCCTGGGCCTTAAGCAAAGAACCAGTGCCTCCTCCTCAAAAAGATGATGAATATTACGATTAAAGCAAAATCAATAAAACCATTCCCTTCTTTGCGTATTTTTTCTCAATATATCACGTTGTTTCGTTCAATACCATAAAATGCTTACGTCAAATACCTACCAGAATCGGTAAATCAAAAGTCCGTATTATTGGGCTTTGCGGCGTTGTCGTTTTTTGTCTTTTTCACCTTCGGGACTTTTCGACAGAACGAATTATAGAAAATTATAATATGTTCTCCTAATTCTGTAGGTATTATCCCTTTGCCAGAACATTGTTTACACGCCCGTTTTTTAGTACCATAAGGTATCTTACCCGCCCCATTACAATGTCCGCATTTGTGAAATAAAATCTCTATAAAATTACCTCCCTTCGACAGTAATCGGGAAAAATTCGACAATCCTATTTATTATAAGTCGTCCATAGGATTTTTTACTACCTATAAAAAATGGATAAATTGCCCTTATACAGGATTTATTTTAAAGTCTCGGAATAATAAAAATACCATTAACTGGTAACCGAAAATTACCCTTCTTATATATGCGGTCGAAAGAAGTCACATAATGGGGTAATTTTCTTAAAAGGAATAAAATTATTCGCATGGAATATACTGGTAGGTGGTGATGGTATGCCAATAAAGAATCGGCTTAAGCAGATTCGGCATGAAATGATGATTGATACGCAAGTTGAAATGGCGAAGCTGCTTGATTTACGACAGGAGAAATATAATCGATATGAGCGACAGGAGATACAACCATCACTTGAATATGCTCTGAGGATAGCTAATAAACTGAATCGGCCAGTGGAAGATATATTTTATATAGTTGATATGTAAGGGAAGGGCAGGATGAAGCCCCTCCGCGATGATTAATTGCTTTATTTGTGATTGGCAGTTGCATAGTTGACTAAGTACCAATAATACCAGCCGCCGAATAGTAATGCTCCGATTGGTTGACGTTTTTTCCTTCTCGGTTTCTTGTATTTTAGTTTCATTAATCCTAACTTTGCGACCAGACAAATCACGAATGCTAACAATATATCCATCACAGCCTCCTTATCTCCTGCCCCAACAACCCCTTTTATGTGAATCTCCCCGATTCCTAAAGTTTAAACTGCTCCCCGATAAATCGCAGGTCTATGGCTTTAACAGGTATATCAAATTCATGTGCCTTGATACGGTCAAGTACACGCTTGTGTTTACATACTATGATTAACTGGGTATTGTCCTGATCGGCTAATAGGATCTCGTATTTTGCTATCTTTTCTAATATGTCAGTTGAGTTTTCTAATTCTACCTCGATGTATAACTCGCCTGACAGCTTTCTAAATTCGTTGTTATAGGTCAAATATAAATCGGTGATAACATTCTCTTGCCTAAACTCTATCTCGTAATCTGTGTGCGTTTGGGAAGGTAGTTTAGTAAATATCTCTATCAATACATCGGTGATGGAAAAGTAGTGAATCATCTTGGTACTGTAGCGAGTTCCTGAAGTGGTATATATAAATGAAGTACCGGGAAAGCGGAAACGCTTAACCATTTTACCTTTATAAAGATTCAATAGTCTGGTCGCCGCTTTCCTTGCTCGTTGCTGTTTATTCTTGATGTCTTTGAAAAATAACTCCGCAGCCTGATCGGTTCGCAGGTATTTATGTTTTTCGATTCCTTCCAATAATTTTGTGTCCCTTGATTGGGTTAAAATTAACATAATAATCCTCCTATTCTATGGGATAAGTATGTGGTAATTTATTTTAGTTTTACATAGTTGCAAATTCACAGTAGTACAAGTTATAAGGCCAATAAAATGACAACGAAAGTTTATCATTAAAGGAGAGTAGCGACCCGAAGGGGAATCGGAACGACCCTACACACGCATCACCTGAGCCTGCACCAAACTTGCTCCGTGAAGCAATAAACATCGTCCGGGGCAGGGTAATTCTTCCGCTCCTGCCAAATCAAGAACTATCTCACTATTCACTTTATCCGGCAATCTAAAACTTAACCTGTCGGCAATTAGCCCCCTTATATCAGTGCTGAGATTTGTGCTTGATGGCCGTTGGGTGCTGAGTAGGCAACGAACTCCTGCGGCTCTGCCAATCTGTAATAGACTTTGCAATTTTTCTTCTGCTTCCTTTGCTCTCCTTAATTCGGCATATTCATCTATAACAATAAGTAGGTAGGGTATTTGCTCAACGTCTGGCCGAGAATTATACTCATCAATCTTTAGAACTCCGGCAGGTTCAAAGAGTTTCATTCTGCGCCTGACTTCCCGGTTGAGAAAACTTAATAATTTTGCTAATTTATTACCGGTAGTTTCCCAGCAATAGCCACCACAATAAGACTCATAATCGCCCTGAGAAAAGCGTTTTAGTTCCACCCCTAGCTTGAGGTCAACCAGGAACCATTGAACCTGCTCAGGCTCATAATTTTGGCTTATCTGCTTTAATGATTGCGATATAAAATTGCTCTTTCCTTGTCCAGGCGCGCCAGCAATTATTAAATATGGGTGCGTGTCGTTCATATCGAATATATAACATTCTTTACGGCGAGTCTTGCCGATAGTAAGACCAAGATTATGTTTGCTCAGGTCTTGCAATTCATAATTAACTTGATTGGGCAGGGAACCGGGATAAATTCTTAAATAAATAGCCTTGCCTCTGAGTTCTGTTTCCACATCGGCATTAAGCTGATAGGATAGGGCAGGGATAGATTTTTCAATATCCTTCGGTGATAGGCCGGCAGGTAGAAACCATGCACCATTCTTCTTCTCCGGCAGCAGTTTATCTTTATTGGTAATTCCTAGTTGCTCCCACGTTTTCAAGATCAATTCATCCTGGCCGTATTTACTTGGCATAAACTGCAACGCTGTCCACGCTACTGAACCAATAGCAAAAGCGGTTAATGGGTCTATGTGACTCACCCCCTCTATGTTTATGGTTCAATCTATGCGATTGATACATAAATAATGCTAGTACCGACATAGGTAAATATGGAAAAAACACTATAAAAAAAGAAATAAATAATATATATGTCCGGGCAAAAAAAATAGCCTCATTGCTGAGGCCGGGGAGTTTTTGTGCGGTACTGAGGGATTACCCCAACGCCTTGATCTTCTTATCCAGATTCTTAACACTCACATGAGTGTAAATTGTAGTGGTCTGTATACTGCTATGTCCAAGTAATTCTTGGACCTCTCTTATATTGACATCTTGATCAAGTAAATTAGAAGCATAGCAATGACGTAGTACGTGAATACTAATCGGTTTCTTTTCTCCCCGATCCTGCAGATAGATTCCAGATTTGTTGCTGAGGCGCTCCAATAATTGATTGAAATATCTGGGGCTTAATCTCGTTCCTTTTAGGGCGCAGAAGAAATATTTCGATTGAGGTCTTATGTCATCCCACTGCTGCAACCATTTTATTAATTCTGCTCCTATAGGCACTAACCGATCTTTACCGCCTTTGCCGTCCTGCACTAAAATCATGCCCTTGCTGAAGTCGATATCTGCAGGTGGCAGGTCACAGATTTCACTGACTCTTAATCCTGCTTTATAGGCTGTCATTAGCATAGCCATATTGCGTAACCCTGTAGAGCACTTCGTGTTTATCGGTTTTAATAATGCTTTCACTTTTTCAGGTGTTAACACCTTCGGCAACTTCCGACCACGATGTTTTTTAGTCTGCTGAGGGATCTCTGTTTGCTCCTGAGAGCCTTTGATTTCTATGTCTAAGCCGAATGCTTTTGCCATGTTTAAAATCATTTCCTGAGCATTCTGAGGGATCTGGTTCTGAGGGATTGCCATAATATTTAAGCATCCTTTCTCGAATTATAGAATTTGCAAGTATAGTCGTGCCCGTTCTCGGGCAGACAACCGCAAACGGGGCAACGCTTAATCTCTACCGTCCAAACACAATTACACTTTCCACATTCTGCTGAGTAATCCGGCACCGGTAGAACTGGGAATATGCAACCTTCCACTACTTCAATGTCTTTCGTTTCGCCACAATCCGGGCAGATGATCGGTTTCAAAGAAAATTCCTCCTTTACTGAGGGGCTATCGCCCCGAATATTTTGCCTTCTGCTGAGGGAAATACTTATTAACCTGGTCCGTAATTATGCCCATTGAGACTATGCCGACAATGAGACCGCTAATAAAAATCAGGAATAACATTATCTCGCCCCCTTGCTGCGCTCTAAGTCAATTTTGGCTTTTAGTCTTACAGTGAAGTATAGGACGTTGCTAGTTGTTGCTGAGGGCTCAGGGTTTTTAGATTCTGCTGAGACTTCCGGTTCCTAAGCCTTAACAACTTTCTCGGCTGTCAAACATGGTGCTATGGAATAAATTCCTAAGGGCATAACCGATTCGCAGTCATTCCAAATTGAGATTCTACGGACTATAGGCTTTTCGTTGCGGTCTACCTGCTGCAAGGTTACGGTTTTTGCGGTTCGCTTAATTACTTCATAACTCCATATACATTCTGAGTCACACACTGAGCTCATGGCGTATTGTTTGCCTACTTCAAATACCTGCATTATACGGCCACCTCCTGAGCTATCGCTGGCTTTATTACTTCAATAGTGGCATGTTCCGCATTATGCCGTTTTGCTTCACAGCGTTTTTGATAACTATTCGTTGTTACCATAAGTGGCCAAAAAGCCGTTGTATATTTGCCTTTTGACGGCGTATAGTCCTTGTTAATACGATGTAAACACCAATCTTTACCGCACCAGTTAGGATCTCCTGGTGCGTGTTCAACCTTAAAAAGACCATTGTCTGCCTTAAAATAGCCGCCTTCAATCTTTACAATATCGCCAGTTTTAATCTGTTTGTCGTTCTTATCCATTTTCCATTACCCCTTCCAATTCATATTATTTTGACTTTAGTAATTGTCAGGAGTAAACTAAACTTGTTCTGAGGTAGTTCACTCCTGAGTGATCTTGCTTCTGAGGGATTAGCGAGGGTTCCAGCCCTTGCTTTTTCCTTGCTATTCTTGTGATTCTTCTATTTCAAAAGAATACAGGTTTTCGTCACATTCTGGGCAATAATATGGGTATTCTTTACTTAATTCTTTGTCTTTTTCCTCTTCTACTTCGGTCCCACATTTAGAACAATATAGTTTTTCCATTCCATTTTCCTCCCTTAAATCGCTATTCCAAACAATTCACCCTGAGACATAACCTTCGACGACTCCTGATCTTTCGCTGGCTTCTTAGTTTCAACGACCTGTGCCCGGCTGAATAAATGACATTTTTTAAATTGGAAGAACATACTTGGTACTGAGGTTCCAGGCTTTTCGCCGTCCTGCTGAGTTCCTGAGTTACTGAGAGATTGACTGTCTACTGAGTCTTTGCGAATGCGCGGACACCATAACTCAATGCTGAGGGCTGGCTTTTCTCCTGCCCGGACTTTGTAACCATTGGCCGCATATACTCCCTTTGTGCAATACTCAGCGAATGGATCCATGCCCGCGTCCACTGCTGCTATCTGGATTAGTTGCTCGTTCGTGATCTTAAACATTGTTAGCCTCCCTTTTTTTGATTAATAATTGTTGATTATCTCTTGTGCTTTTTGCTTGCACATTTCGCGGTTCTCAAGGGTATTAGGATATTCTTGCCGATCGAAATCGGATGCAATTATAACCAGCCCATCCTCTACCCAAACCTCAACCGCTTCATGATCGACTAAAACAAAATAGTCTTTACCGTTTATCTTTGGTATTTGCAAACCCTCCCTTAAATTTCCTCTACCCATAACCGCCCACTATTACCGGCTATCCTCGTTGCATCCTCTTGACTCAGTCTCAAAGCATCGGCCTTGCAATTGCTCCAGCCGTTGCATTGTGTGCTCCTTGCCCAAAAGTAAACTGTTGTATCTGCGTAAGTCTTGCATACTACATAATTCCGTTGGTCCATGTGACCCGCTCCCTTCGATGTTTTATCCATAGTCTTATTATATCAGGTGATATACACCTAGTCAAATATTTTAGGTAGTATATTTTTATTTATTTTAAAAAAGGGCATAAAAGAAACGCCATAAAATAGGCGTTTATAATGCATTGTATTGAATTGTCGAAAGTTTCCTTTTATTTTTTGGCTGACTTTTTCTTAATGATCTTTAATTTATCCTCAATAGCAACTCTTATCCAGCTACTTATCGTATATCCGGCTCCTGGATTAATAGCATTGAGCCGATTAACATCGTCCTGGATAGCCGCCTTTATATCCTCATGCACTCTAATATATATGCCCTTGCTATCTGCTGCCGGTTGGTTAGGCATGATCAATCATCCTCCTGTCTATCATAGTATAGCATCAGTATATCAAGTGATATACACCTTTGACAAGCCCTTTACCTGGCCCGTATGTGTCCCCATCAATCTGGCAGTTATAACCCGGCCCAGAAACGGCCAGACTAAAATTACCCAAAAACTACCCGATTATTACCCCATTATTGCCCTTACACTCTATATATTGGGTATGGTATTATATGATCAAAGCACAATTTGATAGTCAATATTCTGACCGCTTCACACGAGGCGGTTTTTGTTTGTCTATCTTTAATAAGGGAGTTGGTAAAGTGGGAAATATTTTATGTCATAAATGTGTTTTTAAAAATGACTGCGAAATAACTTGTCCAGCTTTGTCGGCTCTAATTAATGTCTGTAATAAACAAGACAACCAGCAGAAAATTGCATTAATAAAAGAGTATGCAAAAGAGATTGGTTTAATAAAAATTGAGGTAGCTCCCGACTTAAAGGAATTAGCAGATACATTGATTGACGCCTTACCAGAATTAATGATCGTCAAAAACTATAATCCTAGAATCGGCTATCTTAAAAGCTATGAAAACAAACAAGCTAAAAGTAAAACAGTTTTTGCAGAATGCCGAATAATAAAAGGCATTTATACTGCCTATCTACCTTTCGATTTTATAATTACTTTCTATTGGCCTTCCATTTTCGGCATGACTGATAATCAACTCAAAATACTCATGCTCCATGAATTAAAACATATCGGTATAACTCCCAAAGGATTTACACTGGCTCCACATGACATTGAGGATTTCAGCGACATATTAACTCGTTATGGCCTTAATTGGAACCATCTTAATAGTGATGTGCCTGATATATTAAAGGACATACGTAAATAATTATTCAATGTTTAAATTGGCAAAACACATGAATACACACGACTAAAAAGTATTAATCTTAAAGAAACAAAATAACGAAGCAATTGTTAAGATTGATTGTAAGCAAATGATTATATGGTTGGATGAAAAAGACATGCAACTCAGCGTTCTTACTGAACGAATAAGGAAGTGATGTTATGATCCCAGATAAAATAGAGATTGTTGCGGCTCAGAACGACCTGACAGAAGCCGGAGCCAAGTTGCTTGAGGTAGTCACTCGGCCAGAGTGTAGGACAATGACAATAACTAAACAATGCGAATTGGCGGGCATTTCAAGAGGTACATATTATAATCTGTTTAGGGATGATAACTTTAAAAAAGCTTATACAGAGTTATGCCAGATCATGCTGCTAGCTGGCGCGGCTCCTGCATCTCAGGCATTAATGGCCAATGCTGCAATGGGTAACAATGATGCAATTAAAATGATATTAGAGATGGCCGCTATATATCAACCAACCACCAGAGTAGAGCAACGCACAACACATGACCTGGGTCCAACCCTCAGAGATATGTTAGAGAGGCGAAAAGCCTTAGAGTAGCCTATATATAGACGTTATCTTATGGTTATAGTATGCCACATACCCCCTGTAAGTATTAGGGTAGATATTGGGAGAGCTGCAGATTAAGTGCAAAAGGGCTTATATACTACTCAAAATATCTATTTTAGGTAGTATATTTGATTGTTTGTTTTTAAACAGAATTAGACCAGGCCGAATACATTCACTTCCTAATGGCATAAGGGGAGGGGGTGTGTTCCACGATGGGTCGGCGGTCAGGTGGGGGGGGCGGAAAAAGCTCCTGCCAAATTCGCGATATTTTTTCGGATTTTCTATAAGGGGGCACGGGTTGATATTTAAACTCAATTCTCAAAATATTTTTCTAAAAATTTAAAAGATATTTATTTCCGATTCTTAACGGGTCGGATTTTTCGTTAAGGAAAGAAGTTGGAATACAGAATAAGAGGGATAGACTCGCAAAAAAAGAGCCTCGAATGCCTGTGGCTGTGAGTCTGGTTGGTAATTCTGATAGTAGACACTGGATGTCTACTCAAATGCGTTTCAGTAGACACTGGATGTCTACTCAAATCTTCAAATGGTTGCAAAAGAGGTGATATTGTGAGTAGTAATAAACCTGTTGCAGACATTGTTGTCAGGGATACCGGTGAAATAACAAGCTCATTAAATGAGGGAGACAGAATTCTACGGAAGAAAACGGTTGATTATTTGGAAAGCACAGTCGAAATTCTGCCGGATGCTCCTTATGTGAAGGCATTTATGAAGCCATTATCTATGTTATCTGAGAGTTTAAGCGGTCCGGAGAGCTTTATGGTTTATTATCTGCTGCAATATCTAAGTTATGAAAGTGGGATCCTGCTTCATTCTAATGGCAAAATCTTAACGCGATCTTATATTACTGAAGAAATAGGGCAATCAGAACGTCAAGTTGATAGGACCCTTGATAAATTGAGAGAAAAACATGTTCTAAAGAAGGTTTTGGGTGCTAAGCGGGAAGTATCAATTATTATGAATCCCTGGTTATTTATGCGAGGTAAACGGATCAATAAGACGCTTTATGAAATGTTTAAAAACTCTCGCTGGGCTAAGGTGCATGAGATAAAAAATAAGAAAGAGGCCAAATAACGTTCCACTAGCGTCATTTTTATTTTCTGGACAAGGAGGCATGCCCTATGCAGGTATTGTACGTGCTAATTGGTTTCATTCTCGGTGTTGGATTTACGCTGCTTATCTTTAGTAATGAGATATATCACGGCACAAAGGTCGGTTATGGTCCGGAAGAGATTCATCCAGAATAACGGATCCTCCACCTGTACCGAAAAAACAATAGGGGGACAAAACAGATGACTGGTACAAAGAAGTATTGCAAATTCCTAGAAGATATTTACGATGATCAGGAGCTGATTTGGCAGAAGGGCCAAAGCTATTTAGTTATATTTGAGAATGACGAACTCTACCAGTTTGGGGACCATGCCATTAGTAAAAAAGATGAAGGTAAATATTACACGGTTTGGAGTGAATATGATTGAGGCGAATTAATAAGGGATTATATAAGATATATTTACGGCAGGGGCGTTGGGTTAAGAGATGTCGGCATGGTTTTTATCTTTTAGGGGTGCATGATTAATGGATTGGACCTGGATTATAACATTGGTTTCTATTGTCGGGGTTGTAGCTAATATTTACAAGAAGTCGTGGTGTTTTATACTCTGGCTTTTCACAAACGGTATATGGGTGATAATAGACTTTAGGGCCGGACTTTATGCTCAGGCTTTTTTGTTTGGAGTTTACTTACTGTTAGCAATTTGGGGCTTATATAAGTGGTCTGCAGAGTGAATATGAGTAATAAAATTTGCGCGGCACAGGTTTCGGCCTGTTACGGGTCCCTTTGCCTCCGGGGACCCTGTCGCGCAGGATTTACAGGAAAGGCGGGTGGTTTTATGTTGGAATTACCCTATTATTACTTGTTTTGACAGTGTTTTTACTATCAATAGTCTATTTGGCTTCAAAATAGCCTTTATTCTGAAAGGAAGTGATCTTTATGAGCTTTAAAGATTATTCGAATCAAATTTATAATTGGTTGACGAATGCAGTGGGAGCAGTAATACCTAAAATGACTCCTGTTGATGCAGATGGGGATGAAAAATTTACAAGCACAAATCCAGGTAATGTTTCGCTATCTGGAAGTTATCTAATACAAGATGCTGTGATCGCACAAAATGGAACTGAGTCGACCGAGGTCGATATTCAGAAATGGAAGTATATTGCAATTCTAATGCCAGCGGGATGGGATGCGGCAACGTTAACGATCAAAGGGTCTGCTGCAGCTGGTGGGACAAAACGCACTATCAAAAACGATGTGGGTCAAACATTCCCGACCATGACCGTTGCGGTTGATACTATTTACAGTATTGATGCTAATGCCCTAATGTTGGCTGGTGTCCATTTTATATCCTTAGTGGCCTCTGCTGCACAGACTACAGCCGCGAGGACGATTAAAGTCATGTGTAAAGCGTAGGTGATACTATGTATCTATTAAAACACAGAAATGGTGCAATAATGGGTGTTAAGTGGGACAAGGGTTCTATCCCAACCTTAACACGGACATATGGGGCAACTGGCATGGTGGCAAACGCTGGGGTTGATGCTCAAATTGTCAGAAATGATTTCGATGGTGCGCCAATATATCGCGAGATGGTTGAAGATGAGGATACTCTAGGGAATAGGTTTATAAAGATCCCTAAATTATATATTAAAAAGGTTGATGAAATTGGCAATAAAGAATGGTTAATTAGCAACCGCCCGTATGACGGCTTTTATTTACCTTACTCTTATTGGGATTTTACCAATAACAGAGAACTGCTTTATATCGATGTAGGTAAATATCCGGCATCCAAAGCATCAACTAAATTACAATCAGTTTCAGGTGCATATCCTTTAGTGAGCGCAAGCATAGTCGATATGCGAACTTACGCTAATAATAACAATATTGGTGGATTACTCGGGTATCAACAACTAGACTTACACGCTAAAGATGTATTGGATGCTCTTTTTTATATTGAGTTCGCTACGCTTAACACACAGTCAATTATGGCTGGCTACACATCTGGTCAATACTCGGCTACCCATACTGCGGTAATTACAGAAAATGGCGTAAACAGGATTGTGCTGGCTAATGCACAGGCAGCACAATACGAGGTCGGCCAAGGGGTTTCCATAGGCACATCGTTGGGCGGTAATCAGATATGCAAAAACCGCACCATCACAAGTATTGATATTTATGACGCAAGTAACAAGGCGATTAGTTTTGATGGGGCGGCTGTAAATATCGCAATTGGCAACACTGCCTACAATTCGGGCTATAAAAGCGGTAAAACCGATGCCGTTGTTGCTTCCAGTGGTAGTTTTGCGAGCAATACCAGTGGTAAACATTCATGTAAATACAGAGGCATAGAAAACCCTTGGGGGAATGTGTGGCAGTTTATTGACGGTTTAAATATAACCGATAGGCAGGTATGGATTTGTAAAGACGCGGCCCAATACGCCAGCAACGTATTTGCTAGTCCATATGAGCAAATTGGATATGCGAACGCAGCTGCAAGCGGATACACGAAAAGTATGGGTTATGATCCCAACTATCCTTTTATTGAACTTCCAACTGATGCTACAGGTGGAAGCACTACTTATTATAGCGATTATTACTATCAGGATGTCGGGCAAAGAATTGCCCGCTTTGGTGGTAGCTGGAACGGCGGTGCGCTTGCGGGGCTTTCGTCTTGGTCTCTGGCTTTTTCT
>Ga0209639_1002955_pt1 | contig 12130 bp, 13 predicted proteins | sample EPASupsiteHSE605_FD_187268 | JGI IMG/M metagenome (GOLD analysis project Ga0209639, IMG submission 187268) | Bioremediated contaminated groundwater from EPA Superfund site, New Mexico - Sample HSE6-05 (SPAdes) (version 2) | ecosystem: Environmental > Aquatic > Deep subsurface > Groundwater >...
CTTGACATCAGCCGATACGGCACTTGAACTGCTTGGAGTTGGGGTCGTAGCAGCCCCGCATCCGGTTACCAAACCCATCACTAATAATAAACTAGTTAAAACCATTCCAACCTTCTTCATATTCTAAATCCTCCTCTAATTCTCGTTGCAGCAAAACTGCACCTTCTTCTTGAGCCCCTGAAATAAATCCCATCTATGAATTACAACTGAATTTGAACTTAACGCAAAATTCGACTTAAAAAAGACTTAGTCCGCTCATGGGTTGGGTTTGCAAAAAAGCGTTCGGGAGAATTCTCTTCCACGATCTGTCCCTCATCCATAAAGATGACGCGATCAGCTACTGTTTTGGCGAAGCCCATTTCATGTGTGACAACGACCATTGTAATTCCCTCATGGGCCAGATCCACCATTACATCAAGGACTTCCTGGATCATTTCCGGATCTAAAGCTGATGTTGGCTCATCAAAGAGCATAATTTTTGGTCGCATAGCCAAAGCCCGGGCAATGGCCACTCGTTGCTGCTGACCCCCTGAAAGTTGGGATGGATACACGCTGGCTTTGGCACTTAACCCTACACGCTCAAGATAAGCCATACCCTCTTTTGCAGCTTTCTCCTTAGGAACCCCTTTAATCAACATAGGAGCTAGGGTCAAATTCTCTAGTACCGTTTTATGAGGATAAAGGTTAAATTGCTGAAAAACCATAGCCACTGACTGACGAACTTTAGCTACCATTGCCTTATGGGCTGTAATTTCTACTCCATCGACGGTCACTTTACCGGAACTTGGCTTTTCCAAAAGGTTCATACATCGAATTAATGTGCTCTTGCCTGATCCACTAGGGCCAATGACGACTAATTTTTCTCCCGACTTTACTGTTAGATTAATCTCTTTGAGCACATGCAAATGCCCAAAGTGTTTGTTTAAGCCTTCTAATTGAATCAAGCGGGTTCTCCTTCCTTTTTTTAACTTTTTTACCATTTTAATCGATCTAAAAAAAATCATTTATTTTATCTTATTTCGTCTTCTAGTGTATAAATTCCTCTAATATTTCGTCGAAATACAGTATACATGAACTATAACCCACTTACATCATCATTGGAAATTCTAGCGTTTTAACAGCCCTCTTTTCAAGTCTCGTCCCAGACTCACAAATCCCCATGCTTTCCCAAGTTGACAAAGGCTTTCTCGTGTTCTAAACTAAATATGAGCTGACATTGAGATCGCGCGGATCGGCGCGACACCAGAAATGGAGAAAACACCTGCTATGGACGGCAGGTGTTTTCGTTATGTATAAAACACGAGACTGCTTTTGTCTGCCTCGTGTTGCGTAATATTACTATTTGATTCTGCGAATATGCGCTGTTTCGAGTTGCAGAACGTCCAATTTAGCTTCAACACGATTAAGTGTTTCCGAAATATTTGCAATTGCTTCGTTCTGAACCTCCCGAGCGTCAAATAATATCTTAATTCTGTCGACAACCTCATTTTCTATTCGCAATTCTAGCTTATCAACCTTTGTGGATACTTCTCTGATTTCTCGCTTAAGTTCATTTTGGAGTTCATTCTGCCCTTCAAGAATCTTTGCTAACATCTTCATTACCTTTTCATCCATCTTGACCGGCCTCCTTATTCCCATCATAACTCTCCAATAGCTTTCGTCAGTCCACTGATCCCAATTCTACTTCCGACATGCTTCAACAAACCCTCTAAATAAAGCCTCACTATGTATTTCAGTTTCCATACTCTCCGGATGCCACTGAACCCCGATGCAAAATTTAGCATCGGGCTTTTCAATTCCTTCAATAATTCCATCGGAAGCAAGCGCATTTTGGATAAATCCCGGTGGAATTTCTAATACAGCTTGATGATGAAGGCTATTGACTCCAATTTTCCTCTCACTTAGAAGATGATCAAGGGCAGAATCCTCTGTAATCTCTACGTCGTGCCAAGCGTATTGGCGCGGAGCTGTTTGTCTATGTTGCATTGCTATCGGATGCTGGCTGGGAATATCTTGATAAATTCTGCCCCCAGCTGCGACCGCTAAAACTTGAATGCCTCGGCAAATTCCCAAAAGCGGAAAATTCCGCTGCAGGGACAGTCTTGTTAGTAAGATTTCGCTCCAGTCCCGTTCGGGAAAACATTCACCAATTCCACGGAGCGGATCCTCTTTTAAATAGACAGGAGAAATATCCCCTCCACCAGTTAAGAGCAAGCCATCAAGAAGACTTAACATGGCACTGCCCTCTTCTTGAGCCCGAATCGGCGGAAGAATGATCGGAATCCCGCCAGCTTTTCGAATACTTTCAACATAATAATGCCGTGGAAATGTTTTGAGTTCTTCAGAACAATGGGCTGCTGTAATTCCAATTACTGGTTTTCCTAACATCTATTTAACGCTCCTCTCCTCCGGGGGGGTAAAGAAACTTAGACACTGTCTTCGCACGTACTAGCCCTTCTTGCAGTATATAACGCAAGTTTATACTTTCTACCCCTGAAATAAGAATTCATTTCATTCATCAGTGGTGCCGCAACGCGGCATGGAGGTCTGATAGTGTAAAATAAAAACAGCGTCGGTTTTGTCTCCGCTACGCTGTCTCCCACCCACCTGATGCTATATTTCAAATATCTGCAAGCCCTAAACTTATTTCAATAGCTTGGTCTACCCTAAGCATAACCTCTTCATCCAAAACGGCCACTTTTTCCTTAAGGCGACTTTTGTCAATCGTCCGAATCTGCTCCGTTAGAATGACAGAATCCCGTTCTAGGCCGCTTCGTTTAGCTCGCACTTCCACATGAGTAGGTAATTTTGCTTTGGCAATCTGTGATGTGATCGCAGCAATAATTGTCGTCGGACTAAATTGATTCCCTATGTCGTTTTGAATCACAAGGACCGGACGAGTTCCTCCCTGTTCTGAGCCGACAACGGGGTTAAGTTCTGCATAGTAAATTTCCCCGCGTTTTATGATCATCTCCGACACTCCACCATCGTTTCTTCATAGTACTCTAATACTTCTTGTTCCGTCGAAAACAACTCTCTAGCTATTGACAAATTCAGCGACGCCATTTCCAAGTATCCTTTACGCATCTGCTCATGGATTCCCTTTTTCCGGCGTTCGTGAAGGATGCTGTTTAATGCTTCTCGAATAAATTCGCTGCGATTACGTTTTTCTACCGTGACGATCCCATCCACTTCCGCAAGCAAACTTTCCGGCAAACTGATCATAATTCGCTTACTTTCTGCCACATTAGCACCCCCAAGTCATTTAGCCAAAGCTATACTCTATTATAGACAGTAATGCAAAAAAGTGTCAACGAACTATATGGGTAAATAAGCTTAAACTCCTTAAAAACACGGCTTTTTCAACATGTAAATTATGGCAGGCAGTAAATTTCAAGCCAAATTCCGTAAAAACATCGTTCCCTAATGATAGTATAACAGTATATCACTCTTGATATACTGTTTTTTTGCACTAAACCAGCCCTCAAATTGAATTTAGGCTTGCTTCAAAAGCCTTTTAACCATAGCCTCATGGGCTAACTCTTCTAAGCGGTCGTCAAGTTCCATTAAGCGAGTGTCTAAGCCGCGCCTTAGAACCGCCAATTCCAACAACAAATCGGCAAAGTGTGGGTTCTTCGGAAGGAGCGGACCGTGCAAATACGTTCCGAAGACATTGCGGTACCGTACCCCTTCTTCCCTGTCAGCACCATTATTTCCGTTCCCAAATAAGGCTTTACCCAAAGGCATCACCCCTCCACCCAGATACGTTTTACCTGAGTGATTCTCGAAGCCAACCAACGTTCTAAATTTCGAGTTACCGCTAAGCACTCGTTCATCAAGTTCGACAACAACATTTCCGATTAAACGCTTCGCCCCGGCGATGGTCCAGACATCTAAAATACCCAACCCCTGAATTTTTTCCCCACTGACCATTTGATAGTATTTTCCTAACATTTGATAGCCCCCACAAATAGCAAGCACCACGAGTCCATTCTCTATAGCTTTTCGGAGTTCATTTTCCCGCCGCATTAGATCTTGCACCAGCAGACCTTGTTCACGGTCGGACCCTCCGCCAAGGAATAGAATATCCATTCCCATAAAGTCCAAGTCTTCACCTAAAGAGGCTTTTTGAATTACCGGCTCGATCCCGCGCCAACGGCAACGAGCAGCCAACGCTAAAATATTACCTCGATCTCCGTAAAGGTCGAGCAAATCCGGATAAAGATGGCAAATAGTTAGTTTCACGTAGTTGCCCCCTCTTCACGATCTTTAGCATTCAGATGAGACAATCCAGCCTTTATTTGGCGACTTTCTAGAATTTCACGTAGCGGAAAAAGCAAGGTATAAGTAGGTAATATAAAGGTGGCCTCTTCCGACGCCCGGTTTGTTTGTAAAAGATTGAGAGCTCCAACTAAAGTGTGTTCAAGGATAAGCTTTCGTTCGGAGACCCCAGCATATTTAAGCCTCAAAGCTATGTCCTCAGCACGAAGTCCTGTACAGATTACTTGGTGTATCCGTGCCTCATGTATTCCTAATCGTTCAAAATTAACATCCCAAAGCCAAGAAATATCCCGTCCATCGGCCGCTAAATCATTAATTCCGATTAGAATTCGAAGGGGTTTATCAACTCCAAGCATTGTCTGAATGACTTGATCAAACCCAGTGGGATTTTTAACAAGTGTTAAGGTGATTTCCCCTTCCGGCAAATAAAAACGTTCCATTCGTCCGGCTTGAGGAATAAACCTTCGTAACCCTTTTTCAATCAGATCGTCGTTTAAGCCAAGTTGGCGAGCTGCTGTAAGTGCTGCTAAGGCATTGTACAAATTATAATACCCTTGCAGAGCTATCGTAAATGAGGTCACACCCACCCGGAAAAGAAGTAAGCCTTCCTTCAAATAAACATCTTGGGCCAGTATTCCTGGCTCAAAGCGGTGAAATCCACAGCCTAAGCAATTAAAGATCCCCAGTTGCCCGTAATGAAAAAGCGTATAATCTAAGGCTGTACCACATAACGGACAAAACCTTGCTTCCCTAGTTTCCTGGCTCTCTCGCACACTATCCGGAGTGCATTCCACCCCATAATAAATTGCTTCAGCATGGTTCGTTCCAAACTGGGCAACTAGGGGATCATCTGCATTTAACACAAGAACTGTTTCTTTAGGTAATGATTCTCTAACCAATCGGACGGTTGTATCTAACTCACCATAACGATCAAGCTGATCACGGAAGAAATTAGTGACAATCGCTAAACTGGGAGACACTTGTTCACAAAACTTAGGAACTGTAGCCTCATCCACTTCTAGCAAGGCCAAGCTCGCCCGAGCTAAGCCACTCCAACGTGTATTCTGAATCAAAGCCCCTGTAATACCTGTCACAAGATTCGCCCCAGCTTGATTAAACGCAAAGCCCCTTCCAGCCTCACGCAAGATGCTTGCAAGGAGATTTGCTGTCGTCGTTTTGCCATTAGTCCCAGTGACCATTATAACCCCCTCCGTAAAAGCCACACTCAAGTGCCTCATAATCTGGGGATCAATCCAGTTTGCTATTTTTCCAGGTAAGGTTGTCCCTTTTTTCCCGGTGACTAACAGAGCCATAGTTATTATTTTACCCGCCCATAAGGCAACCCAAAAACGCCACGTTCGCTTCATGCCCACTCCTTTTGATCGATGTCTTATCAATTATTGACCCTCAATTGTATTATCAACCAAAAACAGTTTAAACCAAACCTTGATTTTAAGTTTCTTTTACCTTGAGCGCCTATTTATTCTATTCTACCATGAGAAGGTTACTTGTCATAAGTAGACTTGAAATAAGTTTTCAATGTTCTGCCCACTTTCTTGAATTTATCCATGGCATAGTGCCACATTGTTTCTCATGGAAAAGTATGTTCCTCTGTTGGATTGATTGACTGATTAATTAAAACTATGGGATAATGAGTGAGTCTTCAGGAAATGAAGAAAAAGTGAAAATGAGATGAGGTGATAGTATGAACGATTTTGTCAGTGCGTTGATTTTAGGGATTGTAGAGGGGATTACCGAATTTCTTCCCATTTCTTCTACAGGTCACTTAATCATCGTCAACCAGTTTGTTGGGTTCACGGAACAATTTGCGAATATGTTTGATGTTGTGATACAACTCGGTGCGATTCTTTCCGTTGTTGTTTACTTTCGCAAACGACTTATTCCCTTCGGAAATTACAAATCCTCTAAGAATCAAAAAATATTTGATCTATGGAAAAAGACCCTAGTCGGAGTTATCCCTGCACTTGGAATTGGGTTTCTTGTCGCGGACTACATAGAAGAACGTTTGTTTAATACGACGGTTGTTGCCATCGCGCTGATCGTCGGAGGCTTAATTTTGTTATACATTGAAAACAGACGACCCTCTTTGCGAATTAGATCTATGGAACAGCTCACTTATAAAACTGCTTTTTTTATTGGAATCATCCAGTGTTTAGCTATGATACCCGGCACATCGCGCTCAGCTTCAACCATCATAGGAGCTATGTTATTAGGGGCGACCAGAGTTGTAGCCGCAGAATTTTCCTTCTTTTTAGCAATTCCTACAATGGTCGCGGCTTCCGGCTACACATTATTAAAAAATGGACTCGTCCTCACACCGCATGAATTTCTATTGGTAGCGTTTGGGTTCTTTGTATCGTTTGTTGTAGCCTGGTTTGTTATCGCAGGGTTCATGAATTACGTCAGCAAAAAGGATTTCAAGCCGTTTGGGTATTACCGAATTGTACTCGGGATAGTTGTTCTTTTGTATTTTGGTTTTCTACGACCTTAGCTACTAGTGAACTAGTAAACTCGTTCAGCTAAAGCTGAACATCGAGACTTCGGTGACGATAGTCTCCAGTGGAGAGTATCGCCGCAGTCGCTAATCTTTAAAGGAACACTTAGCGGCGAAGGAGGAGTCTACCCCCACCGAAGCAGAATAAGGAACACCCACTTGAAGAAGTGAGAGTCTCGGAATTGATCAAGGAAAAGCCTTCACCATTAGGTGAAGGCTTTTCTCTGACATTATATTAAAATGCCTTAAACCCATTAATACTCTGATTAACAAATATATCCAGCATAGGACCTAGTACAAAGCTTAAGAAAAGGCGGAATCCCTCAGCCAATACAAGTGCCACCCCTAATCGGAGTAGAAACTGTCCCCCTCGAGACGTGGAACGTCGTAAAATACCGTCAAAATCAAGGGCTCCGGCGGCACTCCAACCAAGTACCAGGCAAAGAGTAAAAAAAACATAACTCATCCCGGTTGTTAGATCGAACATCGCCATGGCACTCCCCCCTTGCCAAAACTTATGACGGGGCAAGGGGTTTTATGTTTAAATTGTGCCTGATATTTCTACTAAATCACACTTTTACCCATTAGGTATTGATAACCGCCACAAATAGAAAGAACCACGAGTTCAATACGACTTCTTCAGTAATTTTTTCGTTGTTGATTAGACGATAAATCGCTTTGGCTTCCGCTTTGCTGTCGCAATGGACTCGTTGATTTTCTTGGATAGGGTGATCATTGTGCGGATAAACCTTTTTATAGTTCTTCCACAGTTGATTCCCATGGTTTTGAACTCTTCATAGGCCCAGTGTTTTTCGTCTAGAGGTATTGTAGTTGATGCCATAGATCTCCACCTATCATAAGCATAGTTTTGATATCAAAAAAACTTTTCGTATCGTGGTTGTCCAGCCCCCAGCCATAAATCCATCAGTTTTATTTTACCATTTTAGAAACTACTATTTATTGGAATCGTTGTGGGTCAAGCATAGCTTATAGAAGTGGGTGTTCCGGAATTGATGTCCCATCATCTGAAAGTATTGAAGAACATCGGTATGCGACAAGCCCTTCTTGGACATTTTCATGAACCAGAAGGGCTTGTACTTGCGAATCCACGCACCCGCACGGGATGCGACAATTAAATATACAAATATATTCATCCTTTGTTTTGTTTCAATCCACGCACCCGCACGGGGGCGACTGTCACAAATAAGCCATTGAAAACGATAAGAGCCCACTGCCGTTCACAAAACGCCATATGTTAGATACCAGAGAGCAGGAGAAAGTCTTCTTCCTGATAAAGGCTTATCATATTATTTCTCAATCAACGTTATACGTTGAGGAATTTTATCCTTCTCGATCGAAACAATGTAGTCACTAAAATTCCTTGCGGGCTTACTTTCGTCTTTGCGTTTTACTGTAACTGTATCGAAAAGTTGTTGAACCGGGGCATCACCCATTTTGGACGAGTGTTCAAAAATGATGATTTTTCTAGTACCCATTAAGCCACGCGCAGCAGAACGATCATGTTCGAACATAGTTCCAAGTGCTTCCCAGAGAAGCTCCAGGTCACCTTCCGTAAAACCAGTCTGATTAGCTAGAGGTGCTGAAATAAAACCATGAGCACGGTAAAGGCCATAAGGAACCGTAAATTTCCGCCCCATCGTGCGGTTATCCCCCCCTTGTTTTTCTGCTTCCACTTCTGTCGCAACAGCCATTCGCGTGATGCTGTGTTCAAGTGAAACAATTGGGTCTACGGACCGTGCGAAAGTAAGTTGCACTGGGCCACGAACTTGTCCTGCATTGGCTCCCGTTGATAAAACAGCACCAAATGTTCTTATATCAAAAAAGTTATGGCACATAAACTGCTTTGCTCGATCGACTTCTTTGCCTTGACCCTGTCCAACCTTATTACGTTTTTTTCCATCTCCTGGATCGCCTGGTGGCTCATTCAAATTAATTTCTAGGCTGATATAAGCCTGCTCAATGGTATTGTTTAATACAGCCTTTTCTTTAATAAAAATCCCATACGGGGCTTGTTCTTCCATCTTTAGCCCCACATAGTTTCTAATTTTTCTCTTTAAGCAAACATCCGTAATCAGACCATGCCCTGTCTCGGCATCAACCCTTGGTAAATTCCCTGCATCGGGATCTCCGTTGGGGTTACCGTCTTTCACATCAAAAAGTATTATAAAATCATAACGTTTTTGAACAGATACCTCTTCACTCATTATACCTTTCTCCCTTTTACTTCTATACTTGGTTTAATTCGCTCTCAGCAGCATTTTTGGAGGTAAAAAATGCTTGCCGTTGATTATAATAACCAATAGCGAATAGCCCTTGTTCATATAAATCCAGATGTGCCGGGAACTCTCTTAAATGTCCCATGATTTCACCGAGCAATCTCTCAAAATTCACTACTCTTCCTATGTTTTCAAGTTTGGCAAGGTGATGGTTTTTTAGACGTAGCAAATTCGCAAATACGGTGACTGGTGTTACGCAGGCTGACCCGTAAAACCTCTCCCGAATCGTTGCCTTAATCCTCGGGTTAGCCTCTTCTTGAATTTTTTCTAAGGTAGCAAATAACCTCCCAAGTTGGTAGCCAACAGATGGCTGATTCATATCTAACTCCATATTGACCTCCTTATAGCTTGGATTGGGATAGAAACGATAATAACGGTTTAAATAGGCCTTAATCAATGCTGCTCGAATAGGTTTGACTCGATTTTCTGTGTCACTACGAATCCTCCGAAGGACAGCCTGCAGCAAGGTAGCCGGGTAAGGCGTGCCCTCCAAGATTGAGCGCATAAAATCACCCGCAAGATTAGGGGGAATATTTTTACTCTCGTCTTGTGTAGCAATATTTTTCAAAATAGAACGAATAGAATAGTATTCTGGCTCTTTGGGTGGTTTAAGAATGGCAAAGTCATCAAAATATTGTTGAATCTTTAGGGAAAGTTCCGAAATTGTCCCGACCTTCCAAAAGCGAACAGAGATTCTTGCGGCGTTAGGGGCAAGTCCTAAAATGTAAAACCTATTATTCCCATCATCCGCCTTATAGGCACCACTCTTCACTGCTTCAAATATTGCTTTTACCCTTTGAGTTCCCGCATTAGGATCGTCTTTATCAGGTTCTTTGAAAAAGAAACAAAAGTCTGATTCAAACGATGATTGTTTTTCTGACCAAAAAACCGTCGATGCATCGCCGATCAAAATTCGTTGATTCTTGGTCTTTAGCAAGGTATTCAGCGCTGTAACATAGGCAAATTCCGTAGATTTTATTATTGGTGCATTATAACCCTGCTCTTTCCCGTAGGAATCATAACCACTATTTCTTTGAAACCCGACCAAGCACTTTGTATCTTTATCAATCGAGGTTCTGCTATGTGTTCGTGCAATAACACCACTTTGACCTGTGACGAGACATATTCCTGTTCTTTGACTTTTCTCTACTTCCTTATCATTTTCTTCAGACCCAACCGTTTTCAAGGTATCTCTAACAAATTCTTGAACTCTCTCTCGACATGGGATAGGTATATCCCATACCAAACGAAAGGACATATTACATTGAGGCGCTTTTAAACATTCCTGAATCTGGGGTGAGGCTATGGCTTTTGCAATCTCATTTTTCTGATAAAAGTTAAGGATTGCCTTAACTCCAATATCATCCGCTAACTCTTGTGGTAGTTCCTTTAACGCCTTGAGCCAGATCTGATGTTGTTTGATTGATTTTTTATCCGCAGTTGGTAGTCCGAGTACGTACCCGATGTGATCCCACAGCAAAAAGGTTGTTTTATAACTATTACAACCAGCTCTCCCTACGGACCTTGGGAGTAAAAAGGTTTTTGCGACTAACTTAGTTCCAATTTTCTCTCGCGTATCTTCAATATTAATAAATTCACCGTTTTGAGTGATAACGATTAAAAACTGTAGCTCCTTTTTCTCAAAGCCCTCAGGGGCAATATTACTGTCTGGATCATCAGCTTGCCGATCATAATACTCCTTCAATGCCTGTAAGATCATCCCCTCACCTCCACTACCCTCCGGTCAGTATTCACTACCCCATTATTGATTTGCGCCCTGAAAAATAACGGTGGCGGTTGGTTTGCGTTTTGCTCGAAATCCAGGTCATACAGCATAAAACCTAAATCCCGCGTCTCGCTGATTGGTTTCGCTAATTCCTCATCCAAATTTCTAATCAATCTGAAATCGCAGGCAAATTCCCGACAACCTAAATAGGGGCGGTGAAAACACTGGCCTTTTTTCGCCCTCCTTTCGAACATCGCTGCATACTTTGCTTCAGTTTCATCGAACCGTGCTATTTCAGCATACGCTTGTTCGTCTGCCCGAAATTCGGACGAACCTGATCGGTTCGTTAATTGTTTGTCTTGAGGGATAAAGTCGAAATACCCATAAATACGATACCTGACATCTCGTAAAAATAGCCCTGCACGTTGCTGACGTTCCTCTTCGATAAAAATACCCATTGAAGCTTCATGCACGCCAGCCATTTGTTTTGCTGTCGGTGTCGATACTCTCTTGCCGACCTCATTTCTACGGATGGAAATCCATTTGATCGGATTAAGGACTTCAATTTTCGTAACATGCCACCGAGTAGCAGGCTTCCATAAAATTGATTCAAAAATTGCCCTAGCGGCTGATGGTGTCATTACATCATAGCTCACTCGTTCTACTTTCATTTCTGGACGCGTAAAGCAGGCATAATCACCCCATACTTCCAAACACCAGTTGTGCAACTTTTCAACTCCTTTCTAAAATATTAACTGTTAGGGATCAAAAGGGGTTTCATTAACTAAAAGCCCCGTATCTGCGGAATAATCGACATTCGTAGCGAGTGCAAATATTTTGGGAAATGGTTAAAGTCATTATTGTAGACATTCACCGTATATCTATGAAGTTTTCGCATTAATCAATGATCAGGTCCTTTTGATTTCAATAAATTGATTAATGCCTCTCCTTAAAAAAACACAAAAAGGCGCTTTTGAAAAATCAAAAGCGCCTTTGCTTCAGTAAGAATAATAGTTCTAAGTAAATCGATCTGCACTCTAGGACAAATTATAAGAATCGAAAAATCAATGTGCATCTCTTGAAAATTATTATAGTCGTGTTACGGGAATTTTACAACAATTATATGAATATTGTAATATGCAAAAAGCAAAGGCCTTTAACGGCATGCCGTAAAGGCCTTTGCTTCGAAACAAATTAAAAGGCCTTGAAACCATTAATACTTTGATTAACAAACATATCAAGCACCGGACCTAGCACAAAGCTTAAGAAGAGTCGAAATCCCTCGGCCAAAACAAGAGCCACACCTACACG